>VAOX01049877.1_pt1 | contig 44384 bp, 44 predicted proteins | sample 3393891 | NCBI WGS metagenome assembly VAOX01 (sample SAMN08290429, study PRJNA428436) | hydrothermal vent metagenome | isolation source: Deep-sea hydrothermal vent chimney | place: Indian Ocean: Southwest Indian Ridge | depth 2822 m m
AAATCCAGCCGCATGAGTTGCTGCGAACGGCTCATTACGCGCAGTTTGGTAACGGTGGCATTTTCCGGCATACGCACAAACTGGGTTTTTACTTTCGACTGTTGCAGTAGCGCTTCCAGTATGTGCGCAGCTTCATCATCACCACATAATCCCAGCACCGTACACTGTGCACCCAACGTGGCAATATTTAATGCAACATTACAGGCACCACCAGCACGCTCTTCATTTTTTTGAACATGCACTACTGGCACCGGTGCTTCGGGTGAAATTCTCTCCGTTGGGCCATGCCAGTATCGATCCAGCATTAAGTCGCCAACAACCAGTACGCGGGCATTATTAAAAGCAGGCAAATGCATTGTCATTTTTAATCTAATCCGGTCACTCTAATTCAGTCACTCAGGCTTAATCAACCAGACGGTATTCACAACCACAGTAGGGGCATTTTGCCACACCTGTTGCTTCAATTGGTAGATAAACCATTGGGTGCGAGTTCCACAAACTTGACCCTGGTAACGGACAATGCAGCGGTAGAACATCACGCGATACTTCGTACAACATTGAATCGTTCGGTGTATCCAGATCTTCCTGTTCAGCAGTATGGGGATTAGGCATTATTTACTCCAGTTAAGTTAATTTGACCAGCGTTAACCAGTCGGAATCGAGATCCAGACGGCCATGAACCAGATCAAAATACATGGTCTGCAATGTCTCCGTTACGGGGCCGCGACCACCGCTGCCAATTGCACGGTTATCCACTTCACGAATCGGTGTTACTTCTGCCGCTGTACCGGTAAAAAAGGCTTCATCGGCAATGTAAACTTCATCGCGGGTAATGCGTTTTTCACGCACTTCATAACCGGCTTTATCTGCCAGGGCAAACAAAGTATCACGGGTTATACCATTTAATGCCGAGGTTAAATCTGGGGTATAAATAATATTGTTTTTTACCAGAAAAATATTTTCACCCGAACCTTCAGCGACATAACCTTCGTTATCCAGCAACATGGATTCATCATAACCATCCGTAACGGCTTCCTGCAAGGCCAGCATGGAGTTAATATAATGCCCGTTGGCTTTCGCCTTACACATACTGATGTTGACATGGTGACGGGTATACGATGAGGTGCGAATTCGAATGCCTTTTTCCAGCGCTTCCTGCCCAAGGTACGCGCCCCATTCCCAGGCAGCAACCATCACATGCACCCGCAGGTTATCCGCCCGAATGCCCATACCCTCCGAACCGTAGAAACACATGGGGCGAATATAGGCTGACTCAAGATTATTCTCCCGCACTGCCTGATGCTGCGCTTCGTTAATCACTGCTTTGTCAAAAGGAATTTTCATCTGCATGATATGTGCAGAATCAAACAGACGATCAGTATGTGCCTGTAATCTAAAAATTGAGGTTCCCTGTTTTGCCTTATAGGCGCGCACACCTTCGAATACACCCATACCATAATGTAAGGTGTGCGTTAAAACATGGACCTTCGCTTCACGCCACGGAACCAGCTCACCGTCAAACCAGATAACACCGTCACGATCGGCCATGGTTTGCATAGTTATCTCCTGCAATATATTTAAAACAAATAAAAATCAACTTTTTTCTACGGCTGGTTTTTCTACAACCAGCCCGCCTTTAGCTGGTTTGCCTTTAACTGGCCTGTCTACGTCGGGTATTAACCGTTGCCAGAGGCTTATTACTTTCTCGCGATACACTGGCACCTCGCTGTCATTTATCTCACACTTCAGGCTTTGTCGGTTTTTCAATTTACGAAAATAGCGGTACGCAGCGCTCAGCATCACGGCTTCCTGTGGCAAATACCAGCCAGCGTGTGCTAATTCCTTTATTAGCGCCAGCGTTCCTGTGTGTTTAATGCAGTCGCTATGCTGCTGCGCAAGAACCAGAACCCCTGCCTGTGTCATAAACTCTATATCAATCAGCCCACCCGCATCCTGTTTAATATCAAACACCTGACTTTTATTTGCCAGATGGGTACGCATTTTTTCACGCATTTTGACAACATCAAACAAAACATCTGCCGGCTTTCGTGACTGCAATAAAACCGAACGTCGAATTCTATCAAATTCTTGCTCAACGTGGGCATTTCCGCTAATGAAACGGGCACGAATTAATGCCTGATGTTCCCAGATCCAGGCTTTTTCATGCTGATAACGGTCAAAAGCCTGCAAACTGCTCACCATTAAACCCCCCTGACCATCCGGTCGCAGACGTGTATCAACCTCATATAACAGACCAGAATAAGTCTGCATGTGTAACATATGGATAAGACGCTGCGCCACCCGGATAAAAAAACTCGAATTATCAATACTTTTAGACCCGCTGGTGTGCTGCTCTTCACCACGACTGTCATGCAGAAAAATAATATCCACATCAGAGCCATAACCCAGTTCATAACCACCCAGTTTACCGTAACCAATAATCGACAACACGGGTCTGTAACGCTGTCCATTTTCGATACATTCTGGCTCGCCATAGCGTGCTACCATTGCCTGCCACGCCTGCTGTAAAATCTGTTTTAAAATCGCATCGGCAGTCGCGGTTAACTCATCGGCCACCGTTTCAACCGGCAAGGCATAAAATACATCCAGCATTGCCAGCTTAAAAACCCGCTGACGCTTAAACTGACGTAACCGTTCCATCTGTTCTTCCAGCAGGTTGGCCGTATGCTCCTGACCAATCTGTTTTAACTGATGTTGAAGTTGTGCGTCAATATCCGGTTCCAGCATAAGCAACTCATCCACATTGAGCAGACTGTCGAGCAACAGTGGAAACTGTGCAATTGTCTCTGCAAACCAGTCACCCGCCGCACACAATTTTAATAACTGAGTGCGCAGTTTCGGGTATTCATTCAAGATACTGATATAAACGGCGCGCCCGGCGATTGAGTTCAATATATTGAGTACGCGACCGAAGGGTTTTTCAGCATTTTGATAAGCCGCAGCGTCTTTCAGTAGTGCCGACAAAAGCAGAATCAAACGTCGTTGGCTATCCGCACTCATGCGTTTAACACGGGCAGATTGCTGAAACTGCAATAGCTGTTTAACGATGCACTCAGCATCTTTATAACCCGCCTGCGACAACCAGTCGGAAACAGGTTCAGTATTCTCCGGCTCCTCCCAGAATATTGATAATACCGCCGTCTCATCGGTTGCCTGAACCAACGTACTGGCTGCATTTTCAATATTCGTTTCAGCATTTACATCCGCAATCACATCAGCAGGTGCAATGAGCTGGGTAAATATCTGTGCAACAAAATTCCGTTGATAATCCAGTTGCTGCAACAGACGCGTCCAGTCAGCCATATCCATCGCCAGGCATAATCGTGACTGTGCCAGTGCATCATCAGGAAGTGAATGCGTTTGCTGGTCGCGCTGCATCTGCAATCGGTTTTCCAGTCGACGCAAAAACCAGTAGGCCTCTATCAGGCGCGTACTTTCTGCCTGACTCAGATATTTTTTTTCAGTCAACAAACTCAGCACTGCAACAATACTGCGAACCCGTAATTCAGGCTCGCGGCCACCACGGAGTAGTTGAAAAGTCTGGCCGATAAATTCAATTTCCCGAATACCACCCTGACCCAGCTTGATATTAGTTTGCATCCCTTTGCGTTTTACCTGTGCCACAATCATGGCTTTCATTTCACGAATGGACTCAAACGCACCGTAATCCAGATAACGGCGAAAAACAAAAGGCGTTAACAGGGTCTGCAGGGCTTGTCTGTGCTCACTGTCACCACTAATGATACGAGCTTTAATCAGTGCATAACGCTCCCAGTTACGCCCCTGTAACTGATAATACTGCTCCATCCCGGCAAAGCTTATGACTAACGGTCCACTCGCACCATTCGGTCGTAAGCGTGTATCCACACGGTAAACGAATCCGTCTTTGGTTATTTCGTTAAGGTAGCGAATCAGTCTTTTTGCTACCCACAAAAAGTATTCATGGTGTGAAGTACGGCGTGGCCCCGGCGTTTCACCTTCTTCAACATAAGCAAAGATCAGGTCAATGTCGGATGAAAAGTTTAATTCACGTCCACCCATTTTACCCATTGCCAGTACCAGTAAAGCTTGCAACCGGCCCTTGCTGTCCTGTGGTTGACCAAAAATTTTAGCGCTTTCCATTTCAATAAAGCGTAATGTCTGCGTTACTACCGCTTCAGCCAGATCACTTAGTTCGTATAAAATTTGCGCCGGATCCGTACACTGACTTAAATCACGCCAGCTTATGCGCAGCATTTCCCGCTGGCGCAATTGCCGTAATGCCTGCATAACTTCATCATCAACTTGAGCGGTTCGCTTCAGTGTTGCCGATGCCAACACGGCCGCTACTATTTTCCGGTAATCAGTCAGGGAACGATTCGACTCAATACCATCCCGAAGCAGCAGCAACAGGGTATCCGGGTGCCGAATGCAGATCTGTGCAGCAAAATCGCTGCATGCCCAGATTTTTCCCAGCTGAGCAATATCCAGATCAACCTGAGTATGCAATAAACTTTTTTTACAGGCGAGCTGCCAGTCTGCCCAGTAATTGAGCACCGTATTATGCAAATCCTGTGGCACCTGTGAGAGGATTTCCAGCAAGTGATTTTTATTCATCATGGCTTATATTATTGAAACAGATAAAAAGGATACATGGTGTTCAAGACACGCTGTAAATACCTCCATGTAAGCTCGACACCCGCATCCCTGCGGCTGACGGCCTTGAACACCATGTATCCTTTTCATCCACCCCCTTTTTTATCCATCCTGTTAGTAACAAGGGACAAACCACAAAAATTCTATTTAATAATCCGATAACAGGGGACGTACTCTGACCCCGGCAGCTTCATCCGCTGCTGTTTTACAAATGCGGTCAATAACGCATCCATTGGCTCCATGATTTCCGCATCCCCGTTTAATTCAAACAGGCCATGTTCTTCAATCGAGCGAATACCCTCTTCTTTTACATTGCCTGCTACCACACCAGAGAATGCACACCTTAAATTTGCTGCCAGCTCATGACTCTGCTGATCTTTATGTAAAGCAAGATTACGCATATTTTGGTGTGTTGGCTCAAACGGTTTCTGGAACTGTGGAGCGATCGTTAACGACCAGTTAAAATAATACGCATCACCCTGTTTTTCCCTGAACTGCTGCACCTGTTTCATGCCTGCTTTCATTTGAAGAGCAACTTTTGCCGGATCATCAATAATTATTTTATAGCGTTGCTGCGCATCCAGACCAATGGTATCGAGAATAAAACGATTGATTTGTTTAAAGTAATCTTCCGCACTTTTAGGTCCAGTAAGAATTAACGGAAATGGTACCGAGGCATTTTCTGGATGCAGCAAAATACCCAGTATATACAGTATTTCTTCCGCTGTACCCGCACCACCTGGAAACACAACGATACCGTGCCCGGTGCGAACAAAGGCTTCCAGTCGTTTTTCAATGTCCGGCAGGATAACCAGATCATTCACAATTGGATTGGGTGATTCTGCTGCAATAATACCTGGCTCAGTCAAGCCAAGATAACGCCCGGTACCGCTGCGCTGCTTGGCATGACCGATGGTTGCGCCTTTCATCGGGCCTTTCATTGCGCCCGGTCCACAGCCAGTGCAAATGTCCAGATTACGTAATCCCAGTTGATAACCCACCTCCTTGGTATAGTCGTATTCCTCCCGACTGATAGAATGCCCACCCCAGCAAACCACCAGATTTGGCCGCATTCCGGGTTGTAAAATGTGAGCATTACGCAAGATATGGAATACCGCATTGGTTACATCATCGGATACATCCAGATCAAATCTGGGTGTATTAACGATTTTGTTATACACGTAAATCACATCGCGTAAGACAGAAAACAGGTGCTCATTAATGCCAGTAATTAATTTTCCATCAACAAAAGCAACCGCTGGAGCATTTTTTAGTGCTAATTTAATGCCACGCTGTTGCTGAACCACCTCAATCGAAAAGTTTGGATAACGTTTGATTAGTTCCTGACCGTCATCAATCGCACTGCCGCAGTTTAAAACCGCAAGTGAACAATTTTTAAAAATTTTTGCCAGCTCACCCTTACTGGTGTTTAATATTCGCCTGACCTCAAACTGTGATAGCGTTTCAAGTTTTCCTTTAGGGGAAATGATGGCATCAATGGTATCAAACTTCATCCCGATCACTCTTTAAGAAATGAAAATAGGGTGTTTTTATGGCGCATTTATTTAATGTCTGCAATATTATGCGTTAATCTGTCACCGCACCGGTTGATGCAGAACTCACCAACCGTGCGTATTTAGCCAGTACACCCCGTGTTTCTTTCGGTGCTGGTGCCTGCCACTGACTTAGGCGCGCGTCAATTTCCGCCTGGGGGATGTTCAGGTCGATGGTACATTTTTCAGCATCAAGGGTAATGCTGTCACCATTTTCAATAATGGCAATCGGACCACCCACAGCCGCTTCCGGCGTTACATGCCCAACCACAAAACCATGACTACCACCAGAGAAACGCGCATCGGTAATCAGTGCCACGTCCTTACCCAGCCCTTTACCCATAATAGCGCTGGTTGGGCTAAGCATTTCACGCATACCCGGTCCACCGACAGGGCCTTCATGACGAATGACCACGACATCATCTTTTACCACAACATCATCCAGTATCGCTTTCAGCGCGGCTTCTTCCGACTCGAAAACCCGCGCATTACCGGTAAAGCTCAAGCCTTCCTTACCGGTTATTTTTGCTACCGCCCCAGTGGGCGCAAGGTTGCCATACATCACCACCAGATGGCTGTCTTTTTTGATGGGGTTATCCAGTGCGCGAATAATGTCCTGCGCGTCAGGGTACGGTTGTACATTGGCCAGATTTTCCGCTAGCGTTTTACCCGTTACTGTCAAACAGTCACCATGCAACAAGCCGGCTTCGAGCAAAATTTTCATTAATGGTTGAATCCCGCCAATGGCAATTAATTCAGACATTAAATATTTACCACTGGGCTTAAGGTCTGCCAGCATCGGTACTTTCGCACCTATCCGAGTAAAATCGTCCAGCTCAAGTTTTATCTTTGCGGTATGCGCCATCGCCAGTAAATGCAGGACGGCATTGGTTGAACCACCCAGCGCAATCACGAGAGTAATCGCATTTTCAAATGCCTTGCGGGTCATAATATCGCTCGGTTTAATGTCTTTCTTTAACAGGTTCATCACTGCGACACCGGCGCGAAAACAGTCATTTTCTTTTTCATCCGACACCGCTTCCTGCGCCGAACTATTTGGCAGACTCATGCCCAGCGCTTCAATGGCCGAGGCCATCGTATTAGCTGTGTACATACCACCACAGGAGCCGGCTCCTGGAATCGCTGTTTCCTCCACTTCCTGTAATTCTGCTGCAGAAATTTTTCCACTGGCAAAACCACCTACCGCCTCAAACACCGAAACAATGTCACGATGTTTTTTACCGGGTTTAATGGTGCCACCGTAAACGAATACTGAGGGTCGATTGAGCCGAGCCAGCGCCATTAGACAGCCTGGCATATTCTTATCACAACCACCAATGGCAACCAGGCCATCAAACCCCTGTGCACAAGCAACGGTCTCAACCGAATCGGCAATCACTTCACGCGAGACCAGTGAATAACGCATACCCGGGGTACCCATTGAAATCCCATCTGAGACCGTAATGGTATTAAAAATAACACTCTTACCACCCGCTTTGTTCGCCCCCTGCGCCGCCTCATCAGCCAGTTGATTAATGTGCATATTGCAGGGTGTCACGTCACTCCAGGTTGAAGCAATACCCACCTGCGGTTTATTAAAATCCACATTTTGAAAACCAACCGCATGTAACATCGCCCGACCCGGCGCGCGCTCAAAACCATCGATAACAATAGAAGAATACTTACGTGTTTTATCATTTGCCATTTGCGACCACCTTAATTTTTAGTTTGATTTTTTAATAAAACGAGATTTTTGTGCACCCCATGAAGTGAAAGGAAACCAGGATAAAAATCTTCGGTTAAGCCGAAAAACCCGTTCAAGACCGACTAACAACCGCTTTTTTAACGGAAATCAAAAAACCCCCAGCGCGTTTCATTCACCATCAACAACCTCAAAATATTTAAACTTTATATTGAATGCATCAATGAATCGGGTATATTACCGCTTATAATCATCAGAATGTAGTCCTGATGTTCTCACAACAAAAAGATTAGTGGGGAAAGACCTTGAAAAAATCATCTGATCATTACCCGCATGTCGACTGGTTCAGAAATTCTGCACCCTACATTCGTGCACACCGTGGCCGCACATTGGTTATCCTGCTAGGTGGCAAAGTTGTTGAGGCCAATAATTTTGCCCATCTGATCCACGATATCGCCCTGCTCGGAAGTCTTGGAGTTCGTGTTGTCCTGGTGCATGGCGCGCGCCCACAAATCAAACAACAACTGGATACGCTAGGCATCAAATCAAGCTTTACCGACAACCTGCGTATCACCCTGGACACACATATGGACGCGGTTGAACAAGCGGTGGGACAGGTACGCACCCGAATCGAAGCCCAGCTTTCTATGGGATTACCCAACACCCCCATGGCTGGAGCTTTGGTACGCGTAGTGTGTGGTAACTTTATTACTGCACAGCCTTATGGCATACATAACGGCGTTGATTATGCCCAAACGGGGAAGGTCCGTAATATTGATGCCATCACTATCAAGCAACACCTGGAAAATGATAATGTGGTACTGGTTTCACCACTGGGTTATTCACCCACGGGTGAAGTTTTTAATTTGTGCGCGGAAGATGTTGCGACTGAAACAGCCATTGCACTGAATGCTGACAAACTGATTTTTATTCTGGAAAATAATGGGATCAATGATGCCAGCGGGCATTTGCTGCAACAGCTGAATCTACCTCAGGCGGAACACTGGCTAAAGCAGCATGGCTGCAATAACCAACAGACTGAAAAAGAGAATAAAACAATCCAGTCACATTTAAATAATGCCGCCCATGCCTGCCGTGGCGGTGTCAATCGAGCCCATCTGATCAGTCGCAATATTGATGGCGCACTCCTGCTCGAACTTTATACCCGTGATGGTATCGGTACACTGGTAACGACAGATAATTATGAAGGCTTACGCACCGCTGATATTGAAGACATCGGCGGCATTATGGAACTGATTTCGCCACTAGAACAAAAAGGCATTCTGGTTAAACGTTCACGCGAACAACTGGAACTGGATATCCATAATTTTACCGTGATTGAACGTGATGGCATGATTATCGCCTGCGCCGCGCTATTTACCTTTGAACGGGAACAAGCGGCTGAACTCGCTTGCCTGGCCGTACATGCGGATTATATCCGACATGGTCGCGGCAATGATCTGCTGCAACATCTTGAATGGCAGGCACGTAAGAAACACATGAAAAAACTGGTTACACTCACCACCCAAACGATGCACTGGTTTATCGAACGTGGCTTTAGTGAGTGTAAAACAAAGGATATGCCGCTGGTGAAAAAATCACTTTACAATTTTCAGCGTAATTCAAAAGTCCTCTGCAAGGGATTAACTTAAACGATGGATCTGTTAAATATTGCTCACAGTGTTATCGAAGAAAACGTCCATATCGCATTAAATGAAGATATTGGCGACGGTGACATTACCACCGAGCTGATTCCAGTTGACAATATTTCACTGGCTACCGTCATCACCCGCGAACCCTGTGTATTTTGTGGCATGGACTGGTTCGAGGAAACCTACCGACAACTGGATGATGAAATTTTAATCGACTGGAGTATCGAAGACGGTGACCACATTGGGGCTGACCAGATTATCTGTACTATCAGCGGCTCATCACGGCACATTGTTAGCGGTGAACGTACCGCCATTAATTTTATCCAGACACTCTCTGCAACCGCTTCTCGTACCGCCGAATATGTGGCACACCTTAAGCACACCGCCACCACTATCCTGGACACACGTAAAACCATCCCCGGTTTACGTCTGGCACAAAAATATGCGGTTTCCTGCGGTGGTGGCCAGAACCATCGACTCGGTTTATACGATGCCATTTTAATCAAGGAAAACCATATTAATGCCTGCAGCGGTATTCAGGAAGCGATAGAAGAAGTGCGTTTTTATAACCCGGAACACAAGGTTGAAATTGAAGTTGAAAATTTACCGGAACTCGCAATTGCACTGTCCGCCGGAGTGGATCGTGTACTGCTGGATAACTTTGATATTGAAACCCTTAAACAGGCCGTGGCCTTGTGTAATGATAAAGTAATAACGGAAGCATCCGGCAATATTACACTGGAAAATTTACAGCTTATTGCCGAAACGGGGGTTAATTATATTTCAACGGGGACACTCACCAAAGACATTAAAGCCATCGATTTTTCCATGCGTTTTGATTGAGCCATTTTTTAACCAAACTATTAAGACACTAAAAACATACGCGAGACGAAAAACAGACCGGAGGCCGATACTACTATCGCTGGCCCCGCAGGCAAATCCCACTGTAAAGAACCACTCAACCCCATCACCACAGCGGCAACCGCGAACAATACCGAGATAAAGACCATTTGTATTGGTGAATGCGAGAATAACCTCGCACTGGCCGCAGGGATAATCAATAATGCAGTGATAAGTAAAATCCCCACCACATTAATCGCCACCGCAATCACCATCGCCAGCAATAACATAAAAATAAATTTATCGCGGTCAACTTTAATGCCATCGATTGTTGCCAGTTCTTCATTAACAGAAATTGATAACAACGCTGGCCATATACGGGTGAAAATAATAAGGATTACCAGGCTACCCACATACATCCAGAACAATTCATTTTTATCAATGGCAAGAATATCACCAAATAAATAGGCCATTAAATTTATCGCCTGCCCATTTGCCTGCAAGATTGATACCACGATCAGTCCGGCAGCCAGTGCCGTATGCGCCAGAATACCCAGCAAGGTATCGGTTGAAAGATCACGCTGGCGTTGCAGCCAGTACAATAAACTGGCGAGTACAGCGCCAATCAGCGTTACCCCAATCAGCGGCAACATCTGCATAGCAATGGATAACGCCACACCCAATAAGGCGGCATGTGCAAGCGTATCACCAAAATAGGCCATACGCCGCCAGACTACAATACAGCCCAGCGGAGCAGCCACCAGAGCAAGCGCAATGCCGGCTAATAAGGCGGAAATAATAAATTCATCCATTACTCTGCCGCCTTATCTTCAATTGTTTTCCCGTTGAGATCTGTTTCGTTTACAGCCGGCTTATCCATAACAGGCTCAGCTGTGTAATCCGCACGTTTTAAACCCTGTTCCGACTCAATCACATTGCCATGCATATCATGTTCATGGTCATGGCGATGTGAATACAGCGCCAGCCCACTTAAAGCAGAACCAAACAGTTTTAAATATTCAGGATGCGTACTGACATCATCGGGGTGTCCGGTACAGCACACATGGGTATTCAGACAAATAACCCGATCAGTTGCCGCCATCACCAGATGCAAATCATGTGACACCATTAAAATACCGCAGTTATGTGTGTTACGAATCTTTCGAATAGTGTCATACAATGCTTGCTGACCAATCACATCCATGCCTGCTGCAGGCTCATCCAGAATTAATAACTGTGGCTGTTTTAATAAAGCACGCGCTAACAAAATACGCTGTAGCTCACCACCAGAAAGCCCCTGCATAGCCGTATTAAATAAATGATCGATACCCATTTCATTCAGTGTTGTATGTATCCGCTCGACAGTATTTCTATCCGCACCAAACCATACCTTTGCCGATAAAGAAAGAAAGTCTCGTACTCGCAACGGCAACACCTGCGGAATGGTAATTTTTTGCGGCACATAACCGATACGCAAATTTTCATGTCGCCATATCTGCCCTGAATCTGCCTGGAGCAAAGCCAGTAAAACTCGAACCAGACTGGTTTTACCCGCACCATTTGGCCCTATCAGGGTAACAATCTCCTGCTGCTTAAGCTGCACTGAAACATCGCTCAGAATCAGTTTTCCATTTCTGCTAAACGTAATTTTTTTAGCCCTTAATAATACTTTGGTCATCTCGACTCCAGCCCTTTTTTACTCGGCAAATTCGCCGCGCAGAGATGACATAAACCCGATACTTCAAACAGCGCATGCTGAACTTTAAAGTTATATTGGGCGGCTTTTTTTATGACCGACTGAGTAATGCCTTCGGTATGCACTTCTTGTGCATTACCACAATGATGGCAAAGCAGAAATACAGCTTCATGATTATGCTGGGGGTGGGCGCAGGCGAGATAAGTGGTATTGCTGGCAAGACGGTGAACCAGACCCTGCGCCATTAAGAAATCCAGGGCTCGGTAGACAGTTGGCGGTGCGGCCGAGCGCCCATCCTGCTTTAACGCGGCCAGTAATTGATAAGCACTCGGTGGGCACTTAGCTTCGCATATCAGCGTCAAAACCCGCTTACGTAAGGCAGTAAAACGCTGCTGATGCTGTTCACACAACTGCTCTGCCTGTCCGATTAAGGCGTTAATCTGCGTTGAAGAAGATCGCATACAGCTGATCTTTCCTGGATGAGTGCATTGTTGTGATGGCATTGGAATGAAAACAAATATATAATGTTACATTATAACATAACACGTTATATTCTGTATTTAGAAAAATATTCACCTCACCAACCACACTTTACAATTATGCAAAAAATCGCCCGCGACTTGATAATACTGCTCACACTCTCTTTATTACCCATCAACATTGCCGCCGCCACACCAAAAATAGCAGTTGTTGTCACCATAAAACCACTGCATTCGCTGGTTGCTGCCATCATGCAGGGCATTGGCAAGCCGGTGTTATTACTTAATACGACACAATCGCCTCACCATACCAATCTTCGCCCTTCCGATTATAGAAAGCTGGCGAATGCAGATATTGTGTTTTGGGATGGCCCTGAACTGGAAACATTTATGCCCGCACTGAAAAGAAAGTACCAGGGTAAAATAAAATTTGTTGCATTGATGCATGCCAGGGGCGTTGAACTTTTACCGCTGCGCCACAAACACTCTCAGACAGAAAAAACATTCAATCCAGGCTCTCATCAACATCCACTTTACGACCCACATTTCTGGTTATCCAGCTTTAATGCTAAACAGGCAGTAAAAGCCGTTACCCGCCAACTGGTTCAGCTCGATAGCAGGCACAAAAGCATGTATCTTAAAAATCAGCAACGCACACTAAAACACATTGACAACCTGAATCGCCTGGTCGCTAAAAAACTGAATAACATCAAAACGCCTTTTATTAGTTACCATGATGCTTACCAGTATTTTGAAAAAGAGTATCACCTAAACCGTCTGGCTTCAGTCAATTTAAATGAAGAATCATCCCCAGGAATCCGACATATTCAATACATTAAAAGTCTTATTAACCAACAACATGTGAAATGCATTTTTTATGAAGCCCCCGTAAAACCACCCATTATTAAGACCTTATTAAAAAACACCACTGCGAGAGCTGTTGAACTCGACGTACTGGGTCTGAATCAGAAAGCAGGTCAATCATTATGGTTTAAGACGATTAAAACACTTGCCAGCAAGATGGCACAATGCCTGAAAAAACCGCAGAAATAGCCGCATATTAACCAGATGAACCCGACCGAAGTTCTACCCGTTAACTTTCCACCATCTCAAAATCTGCCTTACCCACACCGCAGTCCGGGCATTCCCAGTCATCGGGAATATCCGCCCAGCGCGTACCAGGTGCGAGGCCGTGTTCTTCATCGCCTGATTCTTCGCTATAAACATAGCCACATACTACGCAGGTAAATTTTTTGTAATCCACAGTGATCCTCTTTCGCCATCAAACATAAAGACAACTATTCTACACAGACTGGAATGGTATAAAATACATTTTTTATACCAGTATTTAACCATCCTGGCAATACAATAAAATACACCGTGGTAACATAGCCTAAATTCGGTAAAGCAATAAACCTGGCGGATACCCGATAAAATAATACCTGATAAAACAGAGAGCATCACCATCCATGACAAACCCACCTGTTATACTGTGCTTTTCCGGTGCCGACCCTACCGGTGGCGCAGGCATATCTGCCGACATTGAAACTCTCAGCAGTCATGGCTGTGTCGCTGCTCCGGTGATTACCGCAGCAACCGTTCAGGACACCCTGGATGTCATCTCATTTTCACCCATGCCGGCAGATTTGATCATTGAACAGGCACGGGCAGTCCTTGAAGATATGCCGGTGAGTGTAATAAAAATCGGCATGGTTGGCAGCACAGAGATCGCGATGGCAATTCGATCTATCATTACAGACTACCCTGACATTCCGGTGGTGTACGACCCAGTTTTTAGCACCGAGAAAGACAGCGCACTGAGTACTGAAGATCTTGTTGAATCCGTACGCCTTTTGTTATTACCCCTAACTAAAATTCTCACTCCAAATATTTACGAAGCTCACGCCCTCGCACCCGGATCGGATACCGCTACCGCCGCCGCAATGGGTTTGCTGGAGACAGAAGTAGAATATATTCTGCTGACGGGCACACATGGCAAAACCGCCGACGTGGTGCATACCCTGTTCAGCAACCACCGTGAAATTGAAACCTTCCATAATGAACGCCTGCCACATAAATACCACGGTTCAGGCTGCACTCTGGCTGCCAGCATCGCAGCACAACTGGGGTTAGGACAGGATCCTTTAGGCGCCGTACGTAAAGCCCTGGAATACACCCATAAAACACTGGTTAATGCGCACCGTCTTGGCATGGGACAATATCATCCCAATCGTTTTTTCTGGGACAAATAACTACACCTGTAAACACATGGAAAATAGCCCATTACAGGGTCTGTACGCCATCACCGACGAGCAGTTAATGCCCGAAAATATATTTAGCCAGAAAGCTGAACAGGCGCTTGCTGGCGGTACACGAATAATTCAGTACCGCGATAAATCAAACAACCTACAAAAAAGATTTCAGCAGGCCAGCTTACTGTGTAAGCTGGGTGAGAAATACCAGGCTATTTGCCTGATAAATGATGATGTTGAGCTCGCCAAAGCAGTCAATGCACAGGGCGTACATTTAGGTCGGGACGATATTTCGCTAACCCAGGCACGCCAAACACTTGGTGAGAATGCCATCATCGGTATTTCCTGTTATAACGATCTAAACCTCGCTATAGCAGCAGAAAAAGCTACCGCCAGTTACGTTGCCTTTGGGGCGATATTTCCTTCACCAACCAAACCCAATGCGATTGTCGCAGGGCTAAATATAATTTTAAAGGCCAAACAACAGTTAGCTATACCAATATGTAGCATCGGCGGTATAACCGATGACAATATTCATCAGGTTATCCAGAATGGTTCGGATATGGTCGCTGTCATAAGCAGCCTGTTTTCATCGCAGAACATTCCACACTCAGCAAAAAAACTAAGCAACCACTTTATTAATCAATAAATGCCAACACCGTTAGGAACAACAGTGTAATTGTAGCAATGACTCAGCGACAGATGCGACAGGCGCTAAATTAAGGTAAAATCGCGCTCCAGATAACCGATCTTTTAAATCCGTCATTTTCAATCGTTATAACGTCAGGTATATCATGTCCGAACAATTTAATGCAGCAAAAAACCATATCCCTGGCGGGGTCAACTCGCCGGTTCGCGCATTTAACAGTGTCGGTGGTGACCCAGTTTTCATCAAGCGTGCCAAAGGAGCCTACATCTACGACGAAACAGATAAGCGCTACATTGATTATGTCGGCTCCTGGGGGCCAATGATTCTCGGCCATGCTCACCCTGAAGTGATAACCGCAGTGAAAACTGCTGCTGACAGGGGTTTAAGCTTTGGCGCCCCTACGGTAATAGAAACGACAATGGCAGACAAAGTCTGTGCGCTGATGCCGTCAATGGATATGGTACGCATGGTCAGTTCGGGGACAGAAGCGACCATGAGCGCAATTCGGCTGGCACGGGGTTACACCGGTCGCGACAAACTGATTAAATTTGAGGGCTGTTATCATGGACACTCTGATTCGCTGCTGGTAAAAGCGGGCTCCGGTGCTTTAACCCTGGGCATACCCAGTTCACTCGGCGTACCGGCCGCATTAGCTGAACACACCATTACCCTGCCCTACAATAACCTCGAAGCGTTTAATCAGGCCGTTGGTAAAATAGCGGACAAGGTTGCCTGCGTCATTATCGAACCGGTTGCGGGGAATATGAACTGTGTTCCACCCGTTGCAGGTTTTCTACAGGGTGTGCGCAAAACCTGCACAGAAAACAACATTGTTTTGATTTTTGATGAAGTGATGACCGGCTTTCGTGTCGCCCTGGGTGGCGCACAGGAACACTACGGTGTTCAGCCGGACTTAACCACTTTAGGTAAAATCATTGGTGGCGGTATGCCCGTTGGTGCATTTGGCGGCAGGCGTGAAATCATGCAATGCATTGCACCTTTAGGCCCAGTGTATCAGGCGGGTACTTTATCAGGTAACCCCATTGCCATGACAGCGGGACTCAAAACACTTGAACTGATCTGTCAGCCCGGCTTTTATGAATTACTTGCCAGTAAAGTGACAACACTGACTGATGGTATACTTGCTGCAGCCAGAACCGCTGGCGTTGCCATGAGCTGCAACCGCGTTGGTGCTATGTTCGGCCTGTTCTTTAGCCATCAGCAGGTCACCCGTTTTGAACAGGCAACGCAGTGTAATCTCGAACAGTTTAAAAACTTCTTTCACGGGATGCTGGAGGAAGGTATTTATCTGGCACCTTCCGCCTATGAAGCCGGTTTCATCTCGGCTGCACACAGTGATGAAGACCTGCAAAACACCATCAGCGCAGCAAAAAAAGTTTTGCATAACCTGTAAACCTTACGGTATTACCCCATGCAATGCTTTATCTACCGCTGTAACCTTAAACCCGACATGTACGTCTATCTGGCAGAAGAAGGGGTATTCGACAATGTTCCCCGGCAGATTTATAACACGCTGGGCATTGTAGAATTTGCCATGGAGCTGAATCTATCCACCGCAACAAAACTTGCCAAAGAAGATACCCGCAAAGTCATCAGCAACCTCAATGCGCACGGCTTTCACCTCCAGTTACCGTCCAACGAATCGATTGAAGTTATTATGGCAAGAATTGCCGAAAATAAAACGCCACAAAAATCACCTTAACCCAACAGATACACCTATTCCTTACCTGTCAGCTCGGTTATACTAAGCGGCTCTGTCAACGTCAATCAGTTAAACGGTGTTTGGTTTAATATCATGCACTTAAATTCACATGCGAACAATCAGCTGACTAATCCAGGTTCATGCCTGCAGAGTGAATGGCAGCACTTAAACTTCTGCTGGCGTTCAGTTACATCTATATACTAACAGGATGGATGAAAAGGCGACCTGGTGTTCACCGTCAGTCGCAGGGATGCGGGTGTCGAGCTTACATGGCGGTATTTACCGCGTGTCTTGAACAACAGCTACCCTTTTCATCTGTTTCAGTAATAAGTCTATTCGGAGTAATCTACATGTTATTTTTTAAGATAATAATAATCAGCTTAATCGTTTCATCCTTTGCGACACTTTTCAGCCTGCAAACACATCCAGGATACACCGCCAGCATAAGTGAAAGCTTTGCCATGATGATGGCCCCAAAGAATCTGTCACTATGGGTGATTTCATTTCTCAGTATTGTCATTGGCAGCTTTCTGGCTACCTTCGGTATAACCAGTAAGGACCAGCAAACCCGTCACACAGATATCCAGGCAGGTCAGGAATGCGGCACCGTTAAATGGTTTAATGCAGCCAAAGGCTTTGGTTTTATTACCCGCGAGAATGGTGAAGATATTTTTGTGCATTTTCGCTCAATCCAGGGCAAAGGCCACCGCTCTCTGGGTGAAGGGCAGACGGTTATTTTCTCTGTGGCAGAAAGTGAAAAAGGTCGCCAGGCTATCGATGTAAGTAGCGCCTGAGCAGGGTTCTTTTACGACTAATCCGCAACGGATTCTGCGGGCATTTTTTATTGCATCAGAAATTCCAGGTTCGATATCACTTTTATCCCGTTAACCATCAGTGAACGGGATAAAAGTGATTCGATATATTCATTGATGCCGTATTCCCGCAACGAATGCCGCTGGTTTCACGCAATTTTAACCCTTACAACATGCATTACTTCCATCTCAATACCGGCAATATTTTCAGTTGCACGATAATACGTCAAATTAACCCGCTGGCCCTGAGTGTTTTTATACGCCTGTTTACGCTTAAATTTAAACGGCACTTCACAGCCTTCAATGAGTAAGGTATTTAACACCCAGTCAGCACCATCCAGTTTAATATCACGCTGCACATGGGAAATCACTTTCTGGTGATCCATATGATTTAACGATTGATGATTTTTTAAGAGCCTGTCTACGGGTGATTTCATGCGTTATTTTAAAATTATAAACTGAGCACTACTATGTAGCGTTCGCTAAGAAAGCCGCAGAGGAACCATGATGCATGTCCCATGTAAGCTCGACATCCGTATCCTTGCGGCTGACGGTTTTGAACAATCAGTAGCTTTTTCATCTATCCGGTTAGTAAGTATCCAGTATTAGCCTTTATCCTTAATAATACAGTCAAACAGCTGGTCTGGGTGCATAAACTCTTCCGACAGCGCAAACCGTTTAACCGAAACACCCGCCGAATGCACAGAAGAGACATTACCCGTAAGCAATGGGTGCCAGTCGGGTAACGCATTGCCTTCATAGATTAATCGGTAGGCGCAACTGAGTGGTAGCCAGTGTGGCCTGTCGAGCAAGCTGGATACATTATCTGCCGTAATTTTTACACACATTGATACCGACTCCAGACGATTATCGTAATCTTTACATCGACAACTCTCTGTATCGAATAATCGACAGGTCACACTGGTCGTTACAACCTCACCACTGTCCTCATCTTCCAGTTTAATCAGACAGCAATAACCACAACCATCACAGAGAGATTCCCATTGCTGGGCGCTCATTTGGTCAAGAGATAAAGTCTCCCAAAATTTCTCTGTTCTTTTTATTTTAAGCATTGAATTGCTTTACCGAGTGCCTTGAACAATCAGTAGCCTTTCCATCTGTTTCAGTAATAAGACATTAATGCATCAGGCGGAAACACAACTTTGGCACTATGACCGTGAATTTTCTTAAAAGTTCTTGATAAAAGTCAATATAGCACGCTATCTTCACGTCTAAAATACCCACACAGGTTTTAACCTTTTCAACCTAGCTTAAAAATAAAAACTACAGGAGACATTTAAGATGTTTAAAAAGAATATTTTGCTAGTGGCTGTTATTGCCGCAACCTCAATGACGTATCAGGAGGCCAATGCTGTGCCAAGTTTTGCGCGGCAGACAGGGTTAGCCTGTTCGTCCTGCCATACCGTGTTTCCCGAACTCACTCCCTTTGGACGCCAGTTTAAACTCAATGCCTACACACTTACCGGAACCAAACAAATTGACTCTACAGCTGCATCAAACGAGAACAACCTGAAGATTAATGAAACTCCGCCATTCTCTGTCATGCTACAGACAGATGCGACTTACTCCAAGGCAAGCACACCTTCCACCAGCGCCAATCTGCCTGACCAGCTAAGCATATTCTATGCGGGTGAAATCTCTCCGCATATGGGTTCTTTTATTCAGGTAACTTTGGCACCTGCTGATGGCTCTGGATTTAGCATGGATAACACCGATATACGCTATGCCAATCATGCCGGCGCAGTTACCTATGGTGCCACCCTGAATAATAACCCAACGGTACAGGATGTGTGGAACTCGTCGCCAGCATGGGGGTATCCCTTCACTGGTGGTGCCAACGTAACCACCCCGATGATAGATAATATGGGTGGTGGTGTGGCCGGACTAGGCGCGTATGCTGACTGGGGCAATGGCCTTTATACCGAGCTAACTTTATACCGCGATACAGGCAACCTCGATGGTACTGCTCTTGCAGGCTCAACAACGACGAATCCCTATACTAACGCACGTATCAGTGGGCTAGCCCCATATATACGCCTGGCCTGGAACACCACACTAGGCTCCGGTGACACACTGATGCTGGGGGCTTATGGGATGCAGGCAGCACTGTATGATTTACCCGCTGTTGGTTCTAATAATACTCTTACTCCTTCAGCGACACATGACCAGTACACCGATATTGCCGTGGATGCACAATATGAACATACCATGGCTAACGGTGAAGACACCCTCAGTGCACATGCTACCTATACCCATGAAAAACAGACCTTGAACTTTAGTAACCCTGGCCTGAACCCAACACTCAAAAACACGCGTCTGGATGCCATCTATCACTGGGGGCACCATGCTACCGCTACGCTGGGCCTCAACACTAGCTCCGGGTCTGACAACGGTAGCAATGGCGATGCATACAGTAGCACCGCATGGACGACGCAGGCCAGTTACCTGCCCTGGATGAATACCAAATTCAGCCTTCAGTATGTTATCTACACTAAAATTAATGGTAGTACAACCAACGTATCCGACAGCAACACAGCGTTAGCACAGGCCTGGTTTATGTGGTAAAGCCTGATAAGGCAAAACAGGCCTGGTGATTTAAGCTATATAATCATAGGTCTAAATAGAAAAAGGGGGGGTAGTAATATCCCCTTTTTTTAGTCGAAACATTGACCTGAATTATTCTTCAGAAAAGCTGCTTACCAGCTCGAAAATTAACGTAAGGGAAGCCGGAGTTTCATGCAAGACACTCCTGCGTTGGTGGCTAATTCGGCAGCGGATTAGCCACCATTTTTTTGCACCATAAAAAATTTGACAGGCCAACAAAAACTAAACGGCACCCCAGACGGGTTGCAAAGTATGTTCAAGTTGTAACTGATCCAGAATTTTTGCAACCACAAAATCAATTAAATCATCGACGGTCTCTGCTTTATTATAAAAGCCTGGATTGGCACATAAAATGACCGCGCTCATTCTGGAAAGTTTTAACATGTTTTCCAGGTGTATGTCCGAATAAGGGGTTTCACGCGGCACCAGAATTAATTTTTTACGCTCCTTTAACATCACATCAGCCGAACGTTCGATTAAGTTATTACTGGCACCCGTGGCAATGGCTGACAATGCACCCATCGAACAGGGACAAACCACCATCGCATCAACCCGTCCGCTGCCACTGGCTGTCGGCGCAGTCCATTCATCATCACCAAATACACGTAACTGATTTTTTTCAGCCTGATATTTTTCCAGCAGAAAACCCTGTATATCCTTACAGCGCCCTGGCAATGCAATGTCGGTTTCCATGCCGATAACAACCTGCGCCGCTTTGCTAATCATAAGATAAACCCTATGATTTTGTTGCAGCAGGCAGTCAAGTAAACGAAACCCATATTGCACACCGGAGGCCCCAGTTATGGCGAGCGAAATTATTTTTTTGTTTTTTGTTTTCATTTATAAGGTACGTTACAACCAGTCGGGAACAGGCAAGTTTATTCTAACCTGCGAAACTGTCTGATATTATTCTGTAAAGGCTTATCCAGTAACAAGATTTCAAGTTTGTGAATGCGAGCGGCTGATCTTTTTTAAGCAATCACCTTCTGCGCATACTGTATTTTCAATGCGTCCAGCAAGCGCTGATGGATGGCTTCAAAACCACCATTGCTCATAATAAGAATATGATCACCGACTGTTGCGGTAGAACATACTCTCTCAATTATTTTTTCAGTTGCGTCATAGACTGTTGCTGGTACAGGTGAGGCAACCGCTACATCATGCAAATTCCAGTCAACCCCAGCAGGCTGAAATAATAATACCTCATCCGCCCCGGTAAAGGCTGCCGCCAGGGTATCTTTGTGTCTCCCCATACGCATGGTATTGGAACGTGGTTCCAGTACCACGACTATTCTCCCGGCTGCCTGTATTTCTTTCATCGCAGCCAGAGTTTCAGTTATGGCGGTAGGATGGTGGGCAAAATCATCATACACAGTTATGCCTGCAATCACACCACGCACTTCCAGTCGGCGTTTAATCCCCGCGAAACGGCCTAATGCCTCACAGGATTGTGCGACACTGACACCAGCATGCCTGGCTGCAATAATCGCCGCCAGTGCATTAAGGCGATTATGTAAACCATGCATCGACCAGTTGACTGTACCCGCTATTGTGTTATTTAATAACACCTCAAACTGAGCCCCATTGTTGCTGCACGCACCGATTTGCCAGCTATTTTTTGCCGACAGATTTTCTTCAGCCGGTTTCAATCTGGACGAAAAGGTTTCTATCTGGCTCCAGCAGCCCTGCTTAATCACGCCATTCAGATTATTATCTTCACCATTGACCACCAGCAAACCTTCGCCTGGCACTGTGCGAACAAAATGATGAAACTGCTGTTTAATCGCCTCCAGATTGTCGAAAATATCCGCATGATCAAATTCGAGATTATTTAATATCGCCGTACGCGGATGATAGTGAACAAACTTTGAGCGTTTGTCAAAAAAGGCGGTATCATACTCATCTGCTTCCACTACAAAAAACGGGGTTGCACCAAAACGCGCCGACAATGCGAAATTTTCCGGTACACCACCAATCAGGAAGCCGGGATTCAGTCCGGCAGCATCCAGTATCCATGCCAGCATACTGGCAGTGGTAGTCTTACCATGCGTACCTGCCACGGCCAGCACCCAGCGCACATTCAATATATTTTCTGCCAGCCACTGCGGCCCGGAGATATAAGGAATATTTCTGTTTAACACATATTCTACGGCGGCATTCCCCCGCGACAGCGCATTACCAATAATGACCTGATCAATCGCATCATTGATATGCTCGGCCTTATAACCACGACAGAGCTTAATGCCCTGCTGCTGTAATTGCGTACTCATCGGCGGATAAACATTTTCGTCCGAGCCGCTCACTTCATGACCAGCCTGTCGTGCCAGTAGTGCAATGCCACCCATAAAGGTACCGCATATTCCAAGGATATGAATTTTCATTAGTGGCTTACCCCTGCCGGAAATAACAGTTGAGACAAAGTCATGGTGATAAAAAATAGAGAAAACGACAACAGCAATGCGTTCAGCATAGAGGTTCCCAGCGCCTGCTTAAAGATATGCGCTTTCACCAGCACCTCCCAGCTTATCAACATAAGAAATATAAATGAAACCGATGCAATCGTACTGCTATTATCGGCGATCACTGCCAGCAGTGGCCAGGAAAGCAGATTAAATAACATTCCAACACCAACAATTGCAGAAAAAGTTTGTACAAACCTTGCCTGAAAATTTAAAATCCGCAAAATACCATAAATAAAAACCAGTAAAATGACCACACTTAATAACATATTCTCCATCAGTGTCGATGGTTTTAGGGTTGAGCTTAATACCAGTACACCGCTAGCCCAGTATAACAATGTCAGGCTGACGGCCAGCGATTTCATACAGGGTAAGTTTTGCGGCACTGCCTTTAAAAACAGCATGGCGAATAATTTTTGAAATACAGACATGGTTAAGTTAGGGCATAATATAGCGTCAGCGGAATACTACTATGACAGCAACACAATTAATACTCACACAACCCGATGACTGGCATTTACATTTGCGTGATGGCCAAACACTTAATCGTGTTGCAGGCTTTAGCGCGAACCAGTTTGCACGCGCCATTGTCATGCCAAACCTGAACCCACCTGTTACCACTGTGATACAGGCAGTTGAATACCTTGACCGTATTCTCACCGCTGTTGACGGCACCGACTTTGAACCGTTAATGACTCTCTACCTCACTGACAACACCTCCCCTGATGAAATTATTGCTGCCGCCAAAAGCTGTTTTATTAAAGGCGTAAAACTCTATCCCGCTGGTGCCACCACCAATTCTGATGCCGGTGTTACGCATATTGAAAACTGCCATGATGCACTCGATGAAATGCAGAAAACCGGCATGCCATTGCTGGTACATGGCGAAGTGACTGATGAAGATATTGATATATTTGACCGCGAAAAAATCTTTATCGACCGCGTATTATTCCCGCTAACTAAAAACTTTCCCGAATTAAAAATCGTATTCGAACACATTACCACCAGTGAGGCAGCCGATTTTGTACGGCAGGCCAGTGCAAATATTGCCGCGACCATTACTCCTCACCACCTGATACTAAATCGCAATGCTCTGTTCCAGGGCGGGTTACGACCACACAACTACTGTTTACCGGTGTTAAAACGCGATACACACCAGAAGAAACTGTTAAATCTTATCCGCACTGGCAGTTCTAAATTTTTTCTCGGTACCGACAGCGCGCCCCATGCCAGACATAACAAAGAAAGCAGCTGTGGTTGCGCTGGTATATTCTCCGCCCATGCAGCCATCGAACTGTATGCCACAATCTTCGAGCAGCTTGGTGCACTCGACAAACTCGAAGCTTTTGCCAGTTTTAATGGCCCTGATTTTTATGGTTTGCCACGAAACACTCGCTGTATAACTTTAATAAAACAGGACTGGAGCATACCTGAAAGTTACCACATGGGTGAGGACACGCTGATCCCATTTATGGCAGGACAAACGCTGCACTGGAAACTTGCCTGAGATAAACAATCTAAAATCAACAAAAACTTTAATTACCTACAAAGATGAATATAAATAACATGAGCAATGACGAAGCTAAATTAATGGCGCGACGTTTCCGTGGTTTTTACCCAGTTGTCGTGGATGTTGAGACCGGTGGTTTTAATGAAAAAACGGATGCTCTGCTAGAAATTGGCGCACTGACATTAAAACTTGATGCAACGGGACACATCGCCATTGATGAAAAATATTCCTGCCATATCAACCCATTTGAAGGTGCCAATATGAACCCGGCCTCACTGGAAGTGAATGGCATCGACCCCTACCACCCATTTCGGATGGCAACAGCAAAACATGAAGAAGCGGGTGTCCGTGAATTATTTAAATTCATTAATAAAGGCCTGAAGCTAACTCACTGTAGCCGCGCAATCATGATCGGCCACAATACTACGCTGGATCATAAGTTTATCCATGCCGCTGCTGCGCGCAACAAGATCAAGCGTAACCCTTTCCATGCCTTCAGTACATTTGATACCGTGAGTCTGGCGGGTCTTGTCTACGGTCAAACAGTTTTATCGCGCGCGGTTCAGGCAGCGGGCATTGAATGGGACAATACCGAAGCCCACTCGGCACTGTACGATGCCACAAAAACTGCTGAGCTATTCTGTAACATTGTTAACCGCTGGAATGATAATGTCGGCACCGTATGGAGTTAAATTCAGTCGATAAAATCACTAAAAATTAGTCTAAAATACACAATATCAGCTATATATAACATCAGCAGCGTTCTAACTACACCATGTTGCATGCGTCTTCAGATAACAGGGAACACTTAAAACTATCCATGAGCAACCAAAATATCTCAATCATTATTATTGATGACTTACAGTTTAGCCGTATTGTCGTCAAAACTGCACTCAAAAAAGCCGGTTACGATGGTGTTCGTATGGCTGATAGCGCAACTGAAGCGTTAACGATGATTGAACAGAAACCCGCCGAAGTGATCCTGGCGGACTGGGATATGCCGGAAATGGACGGGCTGGAACTGACAGAAAAAGTTCGTCAGCGCGATGAGGAGAACGGCATTTACACCGCCATCATCCTGTTTACCGCCCATGATGGTATAGAATATCTGGTCAAAGCTTTTGAACACGGGGTCGATGATTATTTATGCAAACCTCCCAACCCGCAGGAGCTTGCTGCCAGGATCAATGCCGCCGCTCGTATTGCCGGCTTGCAAAACGACCTGCTGGAAACCTCCAGACAAATGGCTAGCACCATTGAAAGGCTGGAACAAATAGCATTGGTCGACGATCTGACTGGTGCCGGCAACCAGCAATTTTTAATGTTTAATTTGAAGGCTCACATTGAAGAGGCCGCTAACCGACATGGTGGTGTCTGTCTTGCTTTAATTGAACTGTGTGAGCTGAATAAAATCCGTGACCAGGAAGGCAATAATGTTGTCGATGAGATACTTATCAGTCAGCACCGCCGCTTACGGCAGGTCATCCGCCCCACTGATACCGTCGCCCGCCTGGGTAATGGTGTGTTTGCCATTATCATGCATCATACTAAAGTACAAAACTACCGGCAATCCGCTATTCAGCGCATACTCACAATGATTAATAACCGCACCTACAAAACCTCTGCCGGCAATCTGCCGATAACAGGCCGAATTGGTGTATTCTATTATCGTGGGAATGAAGTCATTATTTCAGCCGATGAATTATTTAAACGCGCGGAAAGAAAATTACAGGATGCACGCGAAGATCCAGCCCTGAATATTGCTTACTGATTCAGTCTAAAACTCTCGACTTAGGACTAAATTTAGCGGTTTATCTTTGGCTAAACTAATCACTAAACCGAGTGCCAATTATAATAAGCAACGATTCTAACCCTGTAAAAACACCTAAGATGTGCTCGCTTCGTCAATCCTCTTCTTTAAATCGCCATTTTCAAACATCTCCAGTGTAATATCACAACCACCAATCAACTCACCATCCACATACACCTGTGGAAAAGTTGGCCAGTCGGCATAACGCGGTAGATTCTGAAAAATTTCGGCATCAGCCAGCACATTACAATAAGCGAACTCTTTGCCGACCTGTTTTAAGGCTTCAACCGTACGACCAGAAAAACCACATTGCGGAAATTGTGGCGTGCCTTTCATGTAAATCATTACCTTGTTATTCTTTACCTGTTCATCAATTCTATCTAATACATCTGTCATTATAATCACCTGACTACTTATTTTTAAGATCGCAAGACTATGCGCTAAAGCTTTATTAATAAACCCACTGAATTAACGGGAACGGATAACCCGCCAGTTCCAAACCCGCGCACAGCAAGTAAAGTTGCTATACACTAACTGCCTTCACCGCCATCGCTGATAATTAGCAGACACCTGCTATATTGGGGCTTTTGTAAAAAATGCAAGTCCCACTCTTCCAGCTACCCATGCTCAACCCCGACTGCATCTCGGTAGCTCTGTTCCAACGCCAGATAAAGTGTGTCTTTGAACGATGCCGCATTACTGTCCAGAGTCTGTAAAAGATCAGCCAGATATTCATTATCTTCACGCCCGGCCCAGGTTTTCTGGTAACTCCCATCCTTATAGCCATTATCCTGACGGAACATATTTAAAACATTTTTACCAATGTAGATTTCAAACAACTCATCAAACGGCATGTCCATATACTGCATAATCCCGGCGATAAAAGAAAAATGTGCGCCCTGATCTGTCAAGGTTAACAGCACCAGACATTCAATCGTTTTTCGAATATCTTCAGCCTGCATGGAATTGTCAAAATCATTCCTTATGGCAACTGCAATATCTTCCAGCGAACCGTGTTGCTGCAGGCGAATACTCAGGGCAAAATGCACAATATCCACAACTTCCAGCTTCACCTGCATAATATCTGGCGTCTGCTTTTTCCACCACTTCCAGCCATAGTGATCGAGCATTTCAGAGGCTTCCATCCAGATCGCACGGTACCATTCAAAATCGGCGTTACGCCAGTCAGGATTTACTTTTGAGTTCATCGCATCCTGTAACTCAAGCATGGTGATTATTTTCTGCTTCATAATAATGTCTTTGTAATATTAATGCGTGTTTTTAATCTTGTGTTTAACCAGAAAACCCAACTTCCATTCGAACTTTTATAGGAGGGGATTTTTAGCCGCTTTATAGCCTGTAGATTTTAGCCCAGAGCGCTTGCACTCTCATCTTTTTGTGGCAATGACCAAAAATATTGGGTATTCCTTTTCATTTTTATGCATTGTATGTGCTGTTATAAAATGCACATCGTAGAAACCATGACTCTCTAATAACAATTGTAACTCACTCTGTTCAAAACCAGAATGAAACACGCCTTGCGTATTTTCTGGGTGAAAGCTGCCATCTTCTTTATCCAGATCAGCCAGCGCAACCATTGCGCCGGGCTTTAACTGCTCGGCGAATCTTTGAATAAGCTTCCCTGTATCTTCCACATGATGCATAGCCATAGCACTCATCACCAGGTCAAAGCTTGCAGCGATGGGTTTTTCCATAATATCCTGACAGACGGCTTCAACCTTGCCATGCAATTCTGGCTTGGCGACAAGTTTGTTCAGCATTGCCTCAGAGATGTCTACTGCTACAATTTTATGTACCAGAGGTGCGACGTAAGAACTAATCAAACCGGTTCCCGCACCGAAATCCATCACCTCCATTTGCGCATTAAGCGGGACATGCTCTATTATTGATGATCCAACAGCAGTTGAAAGCTGCTTGACTCTATCATCCACATCCCAATTTTGGGCTTTTTCATTAAAGTAATCTGACATTCAATATATCCTCAACCGATTAATTATTAGAAACCTTTGTACAGATGAAAAGAATACGCTACATTTCTATTACTGAAACAGATGAAAAGGATACTTATTGTTCAAGACACGCGGTAAATACCGCCATGTAAGCTCGACACCCGCATCCTTGCGGCTGACGGTCTTGAACAATAAGTAGCCTTTTTCATCCATCCTGTTAGTATGTAATAGCCGAGCTAAGGATAATACATTTCCTTCGGCTAAAAAACATGATTTATAATTGCCAGTTAATGGCTGATTGCCCCTGTTGTTGCAAAAACTGGTTAATTTTTGAGAAAGGTCGGCTACCAAAGAAGCCTCGATATGCAGACAGTGGTGAAGGATGCGGTGAGCGAATAACCTTATGTTTCTGAGTGTCAATCACCGTGCCTTTTTTTTGTGCATAACTGCCCCACAACACAAAGACCAGCGGCGTTTCTTGCACATTCAGCAGGCTGATAATTTTATCGGTAAAAATCTCCCACCCCTTACTCTGGTGCGAATTAGACTTGCCCTGCTCAACAGTTAACACACTGTTCAATAATAATAGACCTTGCTGCGTCCAGGGCTGCAGATATCCTGTGGTATTTTTAATGCCCAGATCATCCTCCAGCTCTTTAAAAATATTAATCAGCGATTTTGGTAGCGGCGAGGTTTCTGCTTTAACTGAAAAACACAAACCGTGAGCATGCCCTTGAGTGGGGTAAGGATCCTGCCCCAGAATAACAACTTTTACCCGACCAAACGGGGTTGAGTTCAATGCATTAAACCACAACGATGAATGCGGAAGGATAACTTTACCCTGATCTTTTTGCTGACGCAAAAACTGCTTTAAGGACTGCATATAGTCCTGTTCGAATTCACGGTGCAAACGCTGATGCCAGCTGTCGTCACGAATTTGTTTAGCCATCGCTGTTCTATCCGTTAAAAAATATAGTTGCTGTGGTTTTACTGCATCATTACTTGAACAACAGATTCGGTTAATGCTGGCGCGTGTGAGCACGGCACTATTTGTCATCTCAGGTTTATAACACAACCATCCTGTAATCATTTTAACCCATATATTTCATCGCGATATAAATTTATCTAACCAGCTATATGGTGCTGTGCAACCAAATTTAGTCGCCTGCTTACACTTCTTTCTGTCGGTTATTCTTTATTAACCACTATAGGCTGTTACCACAGACTAACAGTACAGATGAAAGGCACCATTGTTCAAGACCGTCAGCCGCAGGGATGCGGGTGTCGAGCCAACAGGGATGTATTCACCGCGTGTCTTTAACAATGGCTAGTCTTTGCCTTCGTTTCAGTAATCATTCTCCACACTCAGGTCATGAAAATGTAAAGAAAGCGTCATAAAACTGCAACTTAAAAATGCGATATTAAACTGTATTTCAATTTACCTCATGGTGAAAGCAATGACTGGAACTGCATGTGTAACAACTGATTACCTGGCAACAAATACTCAGGAACAGGGGTATTTCGATCGTTTATCAACCCGCTCATTTAATAATGAAAAAGCCTTAAATTCAGGCTGCTTACTGGTCGATATATCAACGCTGGGTGGTGCCACGCTCATTCCTGCACATCAAATTATACCTTATGGATCTTTCGAACTGGCTATTCGGTCACTGGAAGATAATAATATTTTCGTCCTGTTGCAGGCTCGACAACGCTGGGTAAATAAAAATTACTCACCCGCTTATATAAAAATGGGTTTCGAATTTCATAACATAACCCCAGGCAAACACCAGACTATCCAGTCACTTATTACGTCGGTCGCCACTCAATCGACGCTGGAACTTGACTGTGGTTTGATGCACAACGAAGGCTAAAGAGCATACTCGGTTAACCGCACAAGCCGGGTTTATCAGGACAGTAAACCCGGCCTCAAATCGGTACTATTAATCGGTACTATTAATCGGCTCAACCGATTACATTTCACCTGCGGCATCGCCACTAATCAGCAGACCTGAAAAATCATCAACACTGTGCACACGGTCATCCATTAGCAAGTCATTTTGCAGGGCATCTTCATCAATCGTTGCGGCTAAATGCCGAGTGATTGTACGCAGATCAATTTCAGCGTTCTCCAGGCAGGACGTGCCACCAGGTGATGGCGTCATATTAAATATTGCACCAATACCCGTGTCTATTTTAGCCTCCCCCATTAATAACTTGCATTTATCCTTATCAATAAGCTGTGGACGGATGCCACCAACTTTATGTGCAAAGGTCAAATCACCAAGTTTAAGTGACGGGATAATTTTTTGCACCTCTTTCAGGAACAGCCATTTCCGTAACAATGGAATTTCAAATAGCATGTTTTTAAACATGTAATGGCGAATATCTTTAACGCGCAACAAATCCCATAACACTTTTGCAACACGGCGATCAAAACGAAATACCTGTAGAAAGTCCGGCAGTGTCTTAAAGTTATAGCGTTCAAGCACGGGTAGTACCAGTGCCGTCGGCCCAAAACGACTCGCGCCCGGCACCAGCACATCTGGGTCGCCATGTATCGCAGCAAACGGTAAAGCATCATTCTGTACCGTATAGACCTTGCCATTTAAAACATGCGGGGTAAAGTAGTAGCTACCGGCTATCGGCAGCACCGAATAATGGTGTCCATAACCAAGATCATGTGCCAGTTTAAGGCTATGACCACCCGCACTAACAACCAGGGTTTTTGCTCGATAGCAAACGCCCTGTGTTTCCACAATAAAGCCATGCTGATTAATTTTAATGTGCATTACAAATTCGTTATAATGCACATCAACAATTTTATCGGTATATTGATTCGCTTCTATTTGGGACTGGCGCACAAATGAGCGTGACAGTGCTTCATAATTAACCGCAGTATATTCATCCGTTGAACCCAGAGCAATAATTTCTTCTTCACGAAATTTATCACCTTTCATCGACACATTTGGTTCGATTCGTGCAATAGCTTTTTTATCCAGCAATTTTAAATTTGGATAATGTGGCCCAAAAACCGCATAACGTTTTTTCAACAACGCACATTCCGCCGCGCCAACACCCAGAACCATTTTTGGGTATTTAAAAATGATATGGTGCGCATCGGCCTGTGATACTGCATAGTTGCGTAACATACTGGCTGCACGTTTAACTTTAAGCGCCTTGTCTAAGCTGTAGTTTGTTTCAATGTCACCACAATGAAGCGTCTGGCTGTTATTGCTTGAAAGCGAATTAACTCGCGCAGGTGCCGCATATTTTTCTATTAAACCGATATTTTTTATACTGCTATATTTTGTTGCCAGATAGAGCAGCGCACTGCCTGATACACCGGCACCAATAATTAACAGATCGTATTCATTATTTGACATAAGACTCTCAAAAAAGCCACCTGCACTCAGGCGATCCATCGTGGGCGCAAGGAACTGATGGCGGTAAAAATACATATTTTCTACCCAGAAACAGTATTTATTACCAATAACTAGCGTATTTACTATAAAATCCAGGCGTAGCCAACAGGCGTTTTAGTCTGCTGACTTATCAAAACTGCATTTTGGAGAAATGCCGGAGCGGCCGAACGGGCTTGATTCGAAATCAAGTGAACCCTTGCGGGTTCCGAGGGTTCAAATCCCTCTTTCTCCGCCACTTGCCAGTAAGCCTGAAACGCGGGCGCAGCTATAAACTTGAGCGTACTGGCCGATACACCCGACCAAAACCATAAACCAGATTATAGAAAACACTGCCTTCAGTATATTCCTGGGTGGAGACAGTACTCACCTTTTGACGGTAACTTATATCCAGATTACTGCGTAGTTTCCTCGAATGTCGGTAAGTAAAGTTCAATCCCGCGACCAATCTTTTGTCTGTCCTGAATATTTCTATTAGCTCATCTTTAGAATAATTGACATACAGTCCGCTCGATAGAAATGCCGTCATCGGGTAATTAAGGTTAATACCCAATGTACCGATTTTACGGTCATCAGGCGAATTACTATAGAGCACCTCACGATACTCCGCCCAGACCTTTGAGTTTAATACGCCATCTTTTCTGAGATAGCCCAGCCAGAACAGTTTATTACGGATGACACCCGCAGTAATCTGCACATTATTAAAGCTTCCCGTATTCGCAGTAATATTTGCGCTCAGACTGCCACTACTGGCATCCGTTAGCTGGGTTGAAAGACGTGCCTGTAACTTCGACCTGTTACTCATATTTACCAGCCAGTCCAGATTCCCGGAAAAGCCACTGATCTCTTTTCCTGCATCACGCCTTACATTAGTAACCCCCATATTTAAAGTGTATTTCGAGCGTGAACGCTGACCAGTAATACTTAGCTGCAAGGTACTAAATCGTGAATTGGCAATCTGCCGCGCGGCATAATCCACCTGGCGGTAACTGGCATTTAAGCCCACGCTGGTTAAGCGGTAGGCACGATACATCCAGTTAGCCGCTAACGCATACTGCCGGTTATTAATATTCTGGCTTTCATAATAAAATTTTCTGTATTCAGGCAATAGAATAAGTTGGCTTCTGGCCGAGAACGGGATAAGCCAGTTCGCACCTAAAGTAAAAATATTTGAATTCTGCAGATTGGCTGGTGTATTTACATTGGTTGAAATAACTGGTCGCTGATTGAAAATATCTCGTATCGACCAGTGAAACCGATGTTTCACCATTTCCCAGTCCAGCAATGTATTAAGATTAAAATAGCTCTGATCACCAAACGTACCCTGCGTGTAATGCTGAGTATCAAATGAGGTATCCGCCTGCGCCTGTAGCGTACCCACATTATGTTTAATATTGGCACCAATATACGTGGTCGTGATCGTGTCACTCTTTTTACGGCTGGAAGACAGGGTGGCATTATCGGTGTATTCTGCACCGACACCAATACTGGGTTGAATTTCCAGTGCACGCACGAGTGTGCCATGTCCAAATACAAATAAACCACACAAGCTAATCAGTCGTTTTCGATGCCCATCGCTTAAGAACCTTCTCATACACCCTCTTTTCTCATTACCACCTTTTCGTCTGCAACGCAGCTGGCAATGCAAATAAACCCAGGCTGGCCGTGAATTTGGCTATTTATAGAATAAGATGCATACTTAAAAATTACGCTCTGGTACAGTAATAACATCACCCGGCATCAGCATCACATTTGTCTTCATATCACCATCTTCCAGTATATTCTGTAACCGAATATCGTAACTAACCGTACCATGCTTCGTCCGCCGATGCAGTTTCGTGCCGTTTGCATTAGCGTATAGATCCACACTCCCCGCCTCCAGGACTGCATCAAGTACGGTCATGCCCTGATGGTAATTCATTGATGTATTTTTTACTACTGCGCCAGTAACGCGAATACGGGAAAGGAAGTCATTCCCTTGCAAGCTGGTAAGAATAACAGTGACATTCGGGCTTTTTACATAAACGGCCAGATGTTTCTCGATATTCTTTGCCAGTTGTTCGGGAGTACGACCCACCGCCATCACATCACCCACCAGTGGTACAGAAATTTTACCATCCGGCCTTACCGGTTCGCTAATGGAAAGCTCTGGGTTTTTCCAGACATCAATCTGTATCTGATCGCCCACTGCCATTTTATAGGATTTAATGAGGACACTGGGGCCCTGACCGGACATCCTGGGCAGTTGCTCTTTTACCTCAGAAGAACACCCTGACAGGCCGGCAAAAAATAAAGCCGCAACCATTGCAACTATAATAGAATACTTCATCTTAACTCCTGATAGTCATATCCAGACCCCTGGAAAGGTAAAAAATTCCCACTAAATAAGGTCGCTCTATTCTTGCATAATCATAGACTATGACCGACTAAATTCATACCTGCTGATGCCTGGTCTTCCACCGTAAAAAACATTATTTACGCGTTTAATCGCTTAAACAGGCACCTTACATAACAAAAAGCCCGCGCTTAAGAAGCGCGGGCTTTTATACAGGATAGTGATTGAAAGAATTATTTTCTGCTGCGGCGCGCAAACCCTACACCAACTAAACCCAGACCAAGCAATGCCAGAATACCAGGTTCAGGAACATCCAACGCACTAACATAAAACTGATTAGCTGTTTGTACTCCAGGAGTATTATCATAAGCAACCGTCAACGAATCACCAGCGGCAAACGTATTACTAAATCCGATTGAGCCCAACGTAAAGCGGTAACCCCATCCACCGGGAGCCAACTTATCTGCAGCAGAGAACAGGTAAGGCGTTGCGACACCACCATTACGCGAGAAAAGAATCGTTTTTCCGGTCAGATTGCCATTATCATGGTTATTATTAAACCAGATTTCATTCATTGATGAGCTTTGATTAAAGGTAAAAATCAGCGCTTCATTGATAACACCAACATTATCATCCGATGGGCTACCACAGATATTACCTGTATTAGACCCCTGTGCACCAGTTGTTTTTCCTGTAGCTAGACCAGTGTGGCAAACCCCAAGCCCACCGGACACACCATTAAGCGCGCTGTCAAAATAGGCAGTTGCTCCTTTAGGTGATGCGGTGATCGTCATATCGACAGCAGAACCGCCATTGGTCATTGTGTTAAACGATGTCCATGCACTTTCGCCAACACCGCTAGCACCATTAGCCAGTGCCTGAAAGTTTATGATCGTAGCCTGAGCAGAACCAGCAAGTGCAAGCAGACCTGCGGAGGCGATTAGTTGGCCAATTTTTTTCATTTGTATTACTCCTTAATAATCAATATTATCAATAAATTTAATTTTGGGTACACTAAATATTTTTTTGCATACATTTTTCGTATTTAGCCCGTCTGATGTAGATAGAAGCAAAATTGATGCCAAAATTATAACTATATGTTTATAAAGGCTTTAAAGTGATAAGTCGTTGGGGGTAGCACAGAAAACTGTAACGTTTAGTAACACTAAAGAACAGTGACAGCCCCGCTGCTTCGCGCTTTATTGTTAATAACCGTTTGATATATATGAAGTTATTTAAGTTTTATCGGCTATATTACAACAATTATATTTTTTACACCATTATAGCTGTAATATGTAATATGTAATATGTAATATGTAATACATTGTTATATATGATATTTTTATAGATATAACCGTAACTAACTATAACCGTAAAATTTAGAAATTATATTCAGCGTAGGTTAATAAAGACAAGCCATCCCGCAGCAGCGGGAGATGAAACTATTCGATATCGACCACCTGGCGGCAAAGCGCAGAAACAGCGCCAACCTTACCCCATTACAGCGAACAGCAGACGACAATCGTTACCTGAAACCACCTAGCTTAGTGCTGAACTTCTTCTCTCTCGAAAGTTCGACCCAAGGTTTCAAGCCGGTCATTTAGAATCATATAATCACCACCGGTCTGAAATCTAACCACGGAGAAACCATGATTACTCACGCGTTTGATTTCAACGACCTGGCCAGTACTGGCAATTTTAGCTTTTTCGCCCTGCAGAAGACGTTTTCTGTCCATTTTTAATACCCCATTCATTTGTTGTTGGTTATTGTAAATAAAGTTATAGCACATATTTTATGTTTTTTTTATAAAGTTTCTATAACATTATGATATTTATCATCTAACCCGCTTAAATTCATGCTTCTATCCAAACCATCCCATTCATACTCCTTAACTTACACTGGATAATACTACCAATCAAACACCCCCACCGTCCACCCTGCCTGATGCCCATCCACGCCAAAAGACAGAAAACCTGGCAACAGCCAGTCAACTCCGCCAGTATTGCGGAGCGCGCTCACACAGAAATAAAAAATCCGTTAAAATCCGTTTTTACCCCGCATTATTCAACCATACCAACATAACAATTATGGGAAGATACCGACCACCACAAAAACCAGGCTCACAATATATCACTGCCGAAGGTCACTCCTGCCTGCAGCAGGAACATGATTATCTGTGGAAAAATAAGCGCCCCGAGGTAACGCGTATTCTCGCCGCTGCCGCTGCCGAAGGCGACCGTTCGGAAAACGCAGAATATATCTACCGAAAAAAAGAACTGAGAGAAATTGACGCACGGATACGCTTTCTGCGAAAACGCCTTGAAAATATGGTCATTGTAGATCGCAGACCAACCGATACCAGTAAAATCTACTTTGGTGCCTGGGTAAGTATTGAAAATGCTGCCGGCGAAACAAAAACGTATCGTATCGTTGGCCCCGATGAAACCGATGCAAAACGCAACTTTATCAGCATGGATTCGCCTATGGGCAAAGCGCTGATGGGCAAAACACTGGATGATGAATTTAGTCTATTGATCGCAATAAAAGATGACCGACAAACCAGTGCGTATACCATTGTTGATATCCAGTATAAACCAGTGACTAATTCAGCATAAAAGCTTGCTCAACTTAAGCAGAGGCTCCCTCACTCACACCGCCTGATGAAAGGCTAATACCCAGATCTTTTAAAATGCCATTTTCAATATCATAAACCCAGCCATGAATAGAAAGTTCGTGCCCCTGCTGCCATGCATTTTGCACGACTGTTGTGCTACAAACATTGGCCACCTGTTCTTTTACATTTAACTCACAGAGCAAATCTAACTTTTCACTCTGGCTTAACCCATTAAATTTTTCCGCATTGAAACGGATAACATCTTTAATATGACGTAGCCAGTTATCAATAAGCCCATGATTCCTGTCTTCCAGTGCAGCCTGGATACCACCACAGCCGTAATGACCACAAACGATAATATGCTTAACTCGGAGAAGCTCGACAGCGAACTCTATAACCGAAAGACAGTTTAAGTCGGTATGAACCACTACATTGGCGATATTGCGGTGTACAAAAACTTCTCCAGGCGGCAGGTTTACTATCTGATTAGCCGGCACACGGCTATCTGAACAACCGATCCATAAATACTCAGGTGCCTGCTGCCTGGATAATTGTGAAAAAAATTCTGGATTACTTTGTTTAATCGAAGTTGCCCATGCTCGATTTCTGTCAAAAAGATGTTTGAGTGTTTTCACTATTTAAATATTCCACTGCTGCTGTTACCCGATTCTACCCTTAAAGATAATAACGCGTCAGGGCATTTTTTATATAGATCCAATTGCGTTTTTTGCTTATCCGGAAAATAACTTTAACAAAAAATCGCTGTATTATGGCAACATACAGTCACTATGAATATCTACCTTGTCGGCGGTGCCGTCCGCGATCAACTGCTTGGCTATCCTTACCATGAAAAAGACTGGGTCGTTGTGGGTAGCACCGCTGAAAAAATGCTGGCCAATGGTTTTCAACAGGTAGGTAAAGATTTTCCGGTATTCCTTCACCCCGAAACACACGAAGAGTATGCGCTGGCTCGAACTGAACGTAAGACGGCACCCGGCTATCATGGTTTTCAGCTGAAGGCCACCGCTACAGTTACTCTGGAAGAAGATCTGCTACGGCGTGATCTCACCATTAATGCTATTGCACAGGATGATAACGGCAGCTTAATCGACCCCTGTCACGGCATTACAGACATTAAAAATAAACGGCTACGCCATGTTTCCACTGCGTTTACCGAGGATCCGGTCAGACTTCTGCGTGTTGCCCGTTTCGCTGCGCGTTATGCCCACCTTGGCTTTAAGATTGCCGATGAAACCATGATGCTGATGAAAACGATGGTTAAGGCCGGTGAAGTTGATGCGCTGGTACCAGATCGCATCTGGCAGGAAATGAAAAAGGCGCTGGGAGAAAAAACACCGGGGCGTTTTATTGAAGTATTACGTGACTGCGGCGCACTGGCGCAAATCATTCCTGAGCTTGACTGTTTGTTTGGCATCCCGCAACCTGTTGCGCACCACCCCGAAGTCGATACCGGCATTCACACGCTTTTAGTTCTGGAGCAGGCCAGCAAATTAAGTAGTGATGAAGATGTGCGCCTGGCAGCACTGTTTCATGACCTTGGCAAAGGCACCACGCCAAAAGAAAAATGGCCCTCCCATATTAATCATGAAGCCCGTGGTGCCGACATTGTAGTAAATGTCTGCAAACGATTACGCATTCCCAATAGCTACCGTGACCTTGCTGAACGTACTGCACGCTTTCATTTGCACTTTCATCGAGCGCTGGAACTAAACGCAGCAACAGTTATAAAAACACTCGAACAACTTGATGCCTATCGAAAACCGGAAAGGTATGAGAAGTTTCTACTTGCTGCCGAAGCCGATGCCCGCGGCCGGCCTGGTTATGAAACCCGCCCCCTTCCACAAAGCGATTTTTTACGCCAGGCACTAGCACTAACTAAAAACATTAATGTAAAAGAATTACAACAACAGGGCTATGAAAAACTGGCGCTAGCGAATAAAATTCATGATCGACGTATTAGTCAAATTAAAGAGCTAAAAAAATGCTTTACTTAACCATTACCTTTCACTGCTATAAATAACAAACAGAGCTTACTCCGTAACAGTAATGTCCCATCCCGACCTGTACCCCCAGCTGTTATTCAATCGAATAAGCCATACAGACGTTAATCTGCGGTTCTGTTAGATTAAGGAATAATGCATCTATGCCAGCAAAGACATTAATTTCTGTAAAAAATCTGTCACGCCGTTATGGTGAACACATCGCCGTTAATAATATTAGTTTTAAACTGGCCACTGGCGATATACTGGGCTTTCTCGGCCTCAATGGCGCAGGCAAGTCCACCACCATGCAGATGCTTAGTGGTAATCTGGCACCCACTGAGGGTGAAATTTGCATTAACGGCTTTGATTTGCTGGAACAGCCCAGAGCAGCCAAAGCTGCGTTGGGTTATCTGCCCGATGTACCACCGTTATATAAAGATATGACGGTTACTGAATACCTGTATTACTGTGCAAAATTACACCGCGTTAAAAAATCAACACTACAACCCTGTGTTGAAACCGCCATGCAACGTTGCGGCTTGCTTGAGGTAAAACAGCGTTTAATTGTTAACCTGTCAAAAGGTTACCAACAGCGCACAGGGATTGCACAGGCTATTTTACATTCGCCGCCGGTTATTATCCTGGATGAACCGACAGTAGGACTTGATCCTATCCAGGTTATTGAAATTCGCAACCTGATAAAAGAGCTGGGTGAATCACATGGTATTATTTTATGCACGCATATTCTTCCGGAGGTACAGGCGGTCTGCAATCGAGTACAGATTATCCATCGTGGCGCACTGGTTTACGAAGCCACTATGCAATCATTCGAACAACAACAGAATACTGACTGGTTTGAAGTTTCATTACACCAGTCACCAACAGTTGCAACCCTGATGGCGCTGAATGAAATTAATCAGGCAGAAAAAATCGGTGCGTTTAATTACTTACTGCAATCGTCACTTACGGCTGAAATTTTATGCAAAAAGCTGGTCGGGCATGCATGGGGACTATCTCGTTTTTCACCACACCGGCAAACGCTTGAACAAAAATTTGTCGAACTTACGCTAAAGGAGACAAACAGAGAATGATTTTTACCATTGCTTCTCGTGAACTTCGCAGCCTGTTTTTATCGCCACTCGCCTGGGTGATACTGGCGGTGACTCAACTGGTGCTTGCCTGGGTGTTTCTTGCTTCTATCGATACATTTTTTGCCTTACAGGCCAAACTGGCAACCATCCCCAATGCACCGGGTGCTACCGATTTAATTGTTGCCCCCTTACTGGAAACGGCTAGTGTTGTCCTGTTAATGATTTCACCGCTATTAACCATGCGTTTAATCAGTGAGGAACGGCGTAATCAAACACTTAGTCTGCTAATTTCCAGTCCGGTGAGTATTACAGAAATCGTGCTGGGCAAGTACCTCGGCATTATTTTATTTATGGCTGCATTTGTTATTATGATTAGCAGCATGCTTTTTGCGCTGCAAATGGGAACGAGTTTAGATATAGGCAAAACACTGAGTGGATTGCTCGGCCTGTTTCTTTTACTCGCCGCTATCTGCGCCGCAGGGTTATATATGTCTTCACTCACCGATAGCCCGATGATCGCGGCTATCAGCACATTTGGTTTATTACTCATGTTATGGATAATGAATAATCACGGTGCCAGTATCAGTAGCGATAAATCAGAATCAGTATTAAATTATCTGGCAATTACCAGTCACTTTTCGGTTTTACTGCGCGGCATTTTACGCACCACTGATATTGCTTACTACCTGTTATTTATTATTACTTTTCTGACCATGACCATTCGCCAGATGGAAACCCGCCGCCTTCAGTCCTGATTATGCAACTTACCAGTAAAATACGATTCCAGTTAAAGCTACAGAAGTTTGTTTTTCTGGCGCTATTTTTTACCACCATCGGTTTACTCGCATGGTTAAGCAACCATTACTCAACACGATTTGATCTGACATCCAATCAGCGTCATTCACTCAGTCAGCGCAGCATTGACCTGCTTAACACCATGCATGGAAAAATTATTTTTAATGCTTATGTTACTGGTAATACCACACGCCAGGCCGTTGATGAGATCATTCAGCGTTACCAGAAAATAAAAACCGATATTGAACTGCATTTTTATAATCCTGATATAAATTTTGAACAGGCTAAAGCCGATAAAATAAGCTTAAGAAATAATATTGATTTTGTCATTCACTATAAAAATCGTCAGGAAAATATTCACAATTTAAGTGAGGACACCATCAGCAACGCATTCTTTCGCTTAAGCAAGAAAGACCACCAGCTCGTTATTTTCCTTAGTGGCCACAATGAACGCAACCCATTTGGACACGGTAATCGAAGCTACTCCAAATTAAGAAATGCACTCGATAATCGCGGTTTTAATATTGACACAATAAATCTTATTCTACATCCGATAAGTAAAAAGACCACCTTGCTGGTTATTGCTGCACCAGAAAAATCTTTACAGCCAGGTGAAGTCAAACAAATACAGACCTACATTAATAATGGTGGCAATCTCTTATGGCTGGTCGATATTGGAAAACTACAGGGGCTGACACCGGTGGCAAAAACACTCGGAGTTAGTTTTCCAGCTGGAATTATTGTTGATAATAATACCAATTTACGCCGCACACTTAACATTCAGTCACCTGCCATTATCCCTGTTATTGAATACCCCAACAATCCGATCACCCGCCAGCTAAATTACACCTTGTTTCCGATTGCTCGCGGTATAAAAATAGTCCGCAATAAAAAGAGCCCGTGGACGTATACATCATTGATACAATCACTGCCAAAAAGCTGGCTGGAAACAGGTAGTCTGTCTAATGAAATTATTTTTGAGTCCGCAAAAGGTGATATCGCTGGTCCAATCACCCTTGGTATAACACTTGAGCGCACTATCAATAAACCTGGGCAGCATAACGCACATCAGTTATCGAACGCATCTACCAGACACTTTCAACGTATTTTTATTATTGGCGACAGCGATTTTCTTGCTAACGGTTATATTGGCGCAGGCGATAATTTGTCACTGGGACTAAAGCTGTTCAACTGGTTAAGCAATGATGACAGCCTGCTACATATTGCGCCGAAAAGAAGCACCGATTTAAAACTTAATTTAACTGACAGCCAGCGCTCTATCCTTGGTTTTGGCTTTCTTCTTGCGCTACCGTTAATCCTGCTTATTACCGGCTTTACGCTCTGGTATCGTAGAATAAAAAGATAATCAACACCTGCGCTTAAGATGCTTAAAAAAACCCTGCTCAATCTCGTTCTGTTTGGCATAGTCATTATATTGATTTATTTTGTCTCTCACACTAAAAAAGAAAATAACCTGCTTGCCACGCTGACCAAAATTAAACCGGATACTATTTCGCAAATAATTATTCAGCACAATAAACATAAAAGTGTGCTCATAAAAAAATATGACCACGGAAAGGCAATCTGGAAATTTACTCAACCGATTATCATCGGTGCCAATTCTTTTCGCATAAAGTCTTTATTGCGGTTATTAAATGCACCCGTTCAGGCCCACTACACCAGCAGTGAAATTAGTCTGCGTAAAATTGGCTTGAAGAACTCTCCTACCAGTATTCAATTTAACCATCACCTTATTCAGTTCGGCATAATCAATCCCATTAACCATTTACGTTATATCCTTTATAATAACAACGTATATCTGATTGAAGATGTTTACTTCCCGTTAATCAATTCCAATTTCAGCACGCTGGTAGCAATGGAATTACTGCCGCATAATAGTGATATAGAAAAACTGGTTCTGCCTCATTTAACTATTGATAAAAATTCCCGTGGCTTATGGCAGAGCAACGTCGATTTACCCGCCGACACCATCATTCGTACTGTGCAGCAATGGAAAACTTTTCAGGCGTTTGGTGTGCATCAGTATATGCAGCGAGCCTCTTTAGGAAAAATACAGGTTTATCTCAAATCAGAAAAAAAACCGATCACTTTTCAGATATCTGATATTCGTCCATGGGTTATTCTTGCCCGCCCTGAATTAAACCTTGAATACCACCTGGATATAAAAGCCAATAACCTGCTTATTAATCCAGCACAACCTACGCCAGCAAGCTCACCAGGAACGCATAATTAATCATGCCTGAATTACCCGAGGTTGAAACCAGTCGACGAGGTATAAAGCCACACATAGATCAACGAATAATTACTGATGTTATTATTCGTGAGCACCGCCTGCGCTGGCCTATTCCTGACAATCTGCCTACCACAGTAACATCACAACGGGTTACACAGGTTCTGCGGCGTGGAAAATACCTACTATTACAGCTCCAGACTGGCAACATTATTATTCATCTGGGCATGTCCGGTAGTTTACATATTACTTCGCCAGATCAGTTGGCCGATAAACACGACCATATTGATTTCTATTTTGATAATAAAAAAATATTGCGGCTGCATGACCCACGTAAATTTGGCTGTGTATTATGGACCGATCAGCCAATTTCTGAACACAAATTATTCAAACATCTGGGGCCTGAACCACTGTTAAAAGAGTTTAATGCTGATCACCTTTATCAGCTATCACGTAAACGCAAAATCAGCATTAAAGCCTTTATTATGAATAGTCATATCGTGGTAGGTATCGGTAATATTTATGCCAGTGAATCCCTGTTTAAGGCGGGCATTAACCCAAAACGTAAAGCGGGTAATATCTCGTTTGCAGCATATCAACGTCTGGTCAATGCAATCAAAAATATCTTACTTGCATCAATTAAACAAGGTGGCACAACCCTGCGAGATTTTACCGCCGAGGATGGCAAACCCGGTTATTTTGCACAGCAGTTAATGGTGTATGGAAAAGCGGGCGAAGCCTGTCCCAACTGTGGCCATGCTATCAAACAGATTACCCAGCAACAGCGTTCGACATTTTATTGTTCTGTATGCCAGCGATAACAGAAACACTTATGGCGCGGCACGGTCATTAATCATGCTATCCCGTTAATTTTCTATGTAAATATTGTAGGTCTATTACTGAAACAGATAAACGAGGGTAGTTGCCAACTCAGTATCGGTTTTTTTCGTTCCCACAGGGACTGAAGATTTATTACGCAGGGTGTAGGTAAACTTCAGTGCCAGTTTATCACTAATACTTGCACGCACGCCGGTTACCGATTTGGTTGTTGTAAAGCGCCCACCAATATCTACAGATAGATTCTGGGTAAATTTTGAATGCTCGGTAATCGCCCACCAGTATTTACCTGCCAGGCGTAATAATGCCTCATTAGTCGCCGCGCTATTATTGGGCTTAAAAAACTGGACGCCAGGGCCAGCTTCAAGATCCAGTTCCATAGCGGGCTGCTTAATCACTTTTCGTCCATAACCGAGTGAAGCCGTATTTTCATATTCAAAGCCACTAAATCGATCCTTCTGTAGCTTGACCAGTCCAAATGTATAATTGTACTGGTCAAATTTATAGTCGGACTGACCTGATAGCTCATACCGCTCTGCTGTATTGTTCGACTGCCCCGTTGAATTATCCGTCGTCTGCTGTCCATAACCTTCGATATGACCATGATGATGCCACTTACCCACTTCGTAAATCACGTCACCTTTGGT
>VAOX01037130.1_pt1 | contig 44217 bp, 40 predicted proteins | sample 3393891 | NCBI WGS metagenome assembly VAOX01 (sample SAMN08290429, study PRJNA428436) | hydrothermal vent metagenome | isolation source: Deep-sea hydrothermal vent chimney | place: Indian Ocean: Southwest Indian Ridge | depth 2822 m m
CAAGCTGGGGAGGTATGATCAACGGCATTATGACTTTATCGGGTGCCTGGGAAAAACTTCGTAGCGATCCGATATTACGATTTTTAATCGTATCCATTTCATTTTATGGCATGTCTACTTTTTAAGGTCCAATGATGGCTATCAAAACAGTCAACGCCCTATCGCATAATACGGACTGGACTATTGCCCATGTTCACGCAGGAGCGCTGGGTTGGGTCGCCATGATTTCTATTGGTGCCATGTACTTTTTGATACCCAAATTATTTAACAAAAAACTGTATAGCCTGAAGCTGGTCGAAATTCATTTTTGGATTAGCACTATTGGAATTGTGCTTTACATTGCGGCAATGTGGGTAGCGGGTATTATGCAAGGCTTAATGTGGCGCGCCACCAATGACGATGGCACATTACCTTACACCTTTGTGCAGTCGACTGAAGCAATGCACCCGTTTTATATAGTCAGATTCCTTGGCGGACTACTATTTCTGTCTGGTATGGTCATTATGGCATATAACACTTGGCGTACTGTCAAAGGGCCAACGCTTGCGGAATCGGAATCCGAAATAAAAATTGATTCTCCAACCCTATCACCGGCAACCGCTTAAGGAGCACGCAATGTCTGCACATGAAAAAGTTGAAACAAACATTGGCTTAATGCTGGTCCTGGTGATTTTAGTCATCAGCGTCGGTGGTCTGGTACAAATCACTCCATTGTTTTTTATGCAATCTACTACCGTACCAGTAAAAGGCCTCAAACCTTATAGCGCGCTACAGTTAACCGGCAGAGATATTTATATCCGTGAAGGCTGTAGCGTTTGTCATACACAAATGATTCGCCCCTTTAGATCTGAAACAGAGCGCTACGGCCATTACTCTGTCGCTGGTGAATACGTCTATGACCGCCCGTTCTTATGGGGTTCAAAACGTACTGGTCCTGACTTGCATCGCATTGGCACACGTCGCATAAGTGATGAGTGGCATTATCAACATCTCAACAACCCACGTGACGTGGTGCCTAGTTCTGTAATGCCTGCTTATCCGTGGCTGGCCAAGACTAAACTCACGGGCAAATATATTTCCAAAAAAATGCGCGTGTTAAAAACGCTTGGGCACCCTTATACAGAAAAACAAATTATTAACGCACCTAAAATGCTGATAGGAAAAACAGAAGCAGATGCGGTTGTCGCTTATTTACAAGGATTGGGTAAAGCGCTCAAGTCGCGGAGATAAGATTATGATTCTTGGTTTTCATATCATCTGGACCGTATTGCTATTTATTATATTTGTCGGAATTGTTTATTGGGCCTATAGCAAATCATCAGACGATAGATTTGATGCAGCGGCACAAATACCTTTCGAAGATGAACAACTTGCTGAAAGTTCAGCAAAAGCACAAAGAGCGGAGAACAAGCATGAGTAAGTTTACGAGCCCATTTTGGGAGTGGTTTATTTTTATTCCCACCCTGCTTGGAATTATAGGAATAATCGCCCTTATCCTCTGGATGTCTACTGACACACCCGACACCCGAGCGGAAGGTGAAGAAGCTAAATCAATGGGCCATAACTGGGATGGTCTGGAAGAACTCAACAACCCGCTACCCAAATGGTGGTTATATCTGTTTTATATCACCATATATTTTGCAGTCGCCTATCTGGTCCTTTTTCCTGGTAGTGGCATTTATGACGGTGTATTAAAATGGAGTTCGGCCGGTCGTTATGCCGACGAAATTAAACAATTTGATAAGAAACTAAAACCATTATTTGATAAATACAAAGCGATGCCCATCAAAGAACTTGCACAACATAAACAAGGAATGCGTACTGCTCGGCGTATTTTTAATAACAATTGTACAATCTGTCATGCGTCAGATGCAGGGGGCGCGCGCGGCTACCCCAGCCTCAAAGATCGTGCATGGCTATGGGGTGGTACACCCGCGAAAATTAAGCAAAGTATTACTAACGGGCGTAATGGCAATATGCCAGCATGGGAAAAAGTTATTAAAAAAGATGGAGTTAAGCAGGTAGCGGCTTATGTTGCCAGCTTAAGTCATCCAATGGCAAATCGGACTCTCGTGGCCGCTGGTAAGAAAATATACAACACTAACTGCCTCGCTTGTCACGGCGCCACTGGAAAAGGAAATAAATTTTTAGGGGCTCCCAATTTAACTGACAAAGCCTGGTTGTATGGTGGTACACTAAGAACAATTCGTAAATCTATCGCCTATGGCCGTAAAGGGAAAATGCCTGCGCATAAAACCTTGTTAAGCCCTGCTAAAATTCACTTACTGACCGCTTACGTATACAGTTTGTCAGCTTCTCCACCCAAGAAAAAACTAGTAGCAAAGAAAGAAGAGAAAACACAACAATAGGTACAGGAAATGAGCAAAGACAACAGCGACGGAGATCGAGAGCTTCCGAAAATACAACGGATTATTTCCGTCGCTTGGCCATCATTTTTGATGGCGGGTCTTGCCACTATAATTTTTTTTACCCTATTTGATCCAGATGTATTTTTAACTCATACGCGCTTTGCTGGCACTAGTAGACTAAGCGCGTATTCCAGCGGATTTTTCTCGTTTTGGGCTTTAACATTTTTATCTTGCTGCCTTACCTGTTATTTCCGCAAATCCTGCAAAGATTGCAGCGACCTTACCGAATAAAAGATTGTGACAAAAAAAGAATCCGATAAAGCGGCTGAAAATCAGTCGCCCGTTTCTATGTATGCCTCGAGGGAAAAAATTTACCCTCGACAGGTCCACGGCTTGTTTGCGTTTTGGCGAACCGCTGGTGTATTTGTCTTATTAGGCCTTTATTATTTAATCCCGTGGCTATCATGGGATGACCACCAGGTAATATTGTTCGATTTGCCAGAGCGTAAATTTTACATCTTCGGGTTGATATTATGGCCTCAGGATTTTTTCTATCTCGCATTAATATTAATGATCTCTGGCATATCACTTTTCTTTTTCACCGCTATTAGCGGTCGATTATGGTGTGGTTACGCCTGCCCACAAACTGTCTGGACTGAGGTTTTCCTATGGATCGAACGTAAAATTGAAGGGGATCGTCCTCAACAAATTAAACTCGATCAACAAGACTTAAACGGTCACAAAATATTTTTGAAATCCAGCAAACACGCCGTCTGGATAATTTTCGCTCTTTTTACAGGCTTTACCTTCGTTGGCTATTTTACTCCTATACGTGATCTCAGTACGGCGATTTCAGCAAATACACTAGGCGCATGGGAAACCTTTTGGATTCTATTTTACAGCCTTGCAACTTATGGCAATGCGGGCTGGCTACGTGAACAAGTCTGCATCTACATGTGCCCCTATGCGCGTTTTCAAAGTGCAATGTTTGATGCAGATACTCTCATTATTTCATACGACTCTGTACGTGGCGATCCACGTGGATCGCGTAATAAGTCCATCGATAAAAAAGCCGTGGGCTTAGGCGACTGCATCGACTGTACTTTGTGCGTACAGGTATGCCCTACTGGCATTGATATACGTGATGGTCTGCAATATGAATGTATTGCTTGCGCTGCTTGTGTTGATGTTTGCAACAGCGTGATGGATAAGCTTAATTATGACCAAGGCCTTATTCGTTACACCACTGAAAATCAGATGCAAGGAAAAACAACAAAGCAAAAAAAGGTTCGCGCGCGTACAGTAATTTACTCCGTCGTATTAGGAATATTGAGCTTCGTTCTAGTCTACTCCGTCGCAACGCGCATCCCCGTATTAATAGATGTGGTACGTGATAGAGGAGCACTCTACCGGGAAACCTGGGATGGCTATATCGAAAATATATATACAATACGCATTCTCAATATGGACTATAAAGATCATCAATATAAATTATCTATTAGTGGCATGGATAAACTAGAACTCAAAATGAGAAATAAGACCGTTACAGTTCCGGCCGGTAAAGTGATAGAAGTCCCTATTTGGCTGCGCGGTGACCCCAATTATTTAACCCGAGCGCGGTACAAAATAAAGTTTCGCGTCAAAAGCATTGATCAACCCTCACTAGTGGCAGATGAAGAATCAAGATTCTTCGCACCGCGACCCGACAAATATTAGAAAACTGCGCATTATGATACGAGAAACTCAAACAGATCAAAAACCCTGGTATAAACAACCACTAGTATGGTTAGTCATTAGTATCCCCGCAACATCAGTGGTACTTGGCATTACATTATTAACGCTCGCCATTAACACTGATGACAGCCTTGTGATCGATGACTATTACAAACACGGCAAACAGATTAATCGATTGTTAGCCCGTGATCAGTACGCTTCAGCGCTCGGCTTAAGCGGTGCGCTCATATTAAATAAACAAACGAACACTATTCAGCTAACACTGCATAGCAAGGTTAAATTGAAAACAAAAGCCATTACTCTGCGCTTTTTACACCCGACTCGTAACAAACAAGACCGAATATTAACCCTTAAACCCACCAAAGGACCACAACAATTTGAAGCTAACTTACCCCCGCTACGCAATGGCCGATGGTACGTTCAGTTGGAAAGCCGTCGCTGGCGACTTGTGGCAGAAATTCGCCTTCCCAGAAAGACAGCAAACAGTCCGATTACTTTAAAACCTAGTCAATAAATAAAATATTCACATGCTCGATCCATTCTCAGTAGCAGGCGCATTCTTGACGGGTCTATTTGGATCGGTACATTGTGTTGCCATGTGTGGAAGCATAGTGACTGGTTTAAATCAAAGTAGCCACTCTCAAGGTGAACTCAATAGTATTATTGTTGAATCTAACTCAGAGCAAAATTCAACATGCACAAACAAAGCTGTCAGCCAACATTGGAAACACACTTTACTGTACCACCTTGGACGAATTAGCAGTTACATGCTTGCTGGTTTTATCATTTCCGGACTAGGAATATTAGGCTACCAAAGTATGGAGTATTCTAATGCCATACTAGTAGGCCAAATAGTAGCAGCCACTTTTATGTTTTTGCTAGGCTTATATATTTCGAAAATTTGGCAAGGTTTATTATTACTCGAAAAATTGGGGAGTTACTTGTGGCGATTGATTTCGCCTTTTGCGCAAAAGTTCTTCCCAATAAATCGCAGCGATAAAGCCTTTTATGCAGGGTTACTATGGGGCTGGCTACCCTGTGGAATGGTTTATAGCGTATTGATCTGGAGTTTTTCCAGTGGAAGTCTTTTGACGGGTACCGTCATGATGCTGGCATTCGGGCTTGGCACGCTGCCCATGTTACTATCACTTTCATTGCTTGGTATTAACTCTGCACCCCTCCTTAACCATAAAGCGGTCGCCTGGGTCAGCGGCAGTTTACTCATAAGTTTTTCATTATGGATGCTAATAATGGCCTTAACAGGCCAAGCTCAGCATCAACACTAATTATCTTGCTGCAAGTGCCTTTTATAGGCAAGACGAGTATCTTCATACACCTGAGTAATAGCTTCAATGACATTTTTTGAATTGCCAATAACAAAATTTGAATCCATATTTAACAACTGGGTAAACTGATCTTGCAGCGCGCGAGCCCCGACCTTTTTGGTATCGTCAGTCAACCTGTCTGACACCATTTTATAGGCTGCCGGATCCCCGGTATACAAGGCAGTTTCCAAATTTAATAACTCTGTTTCAAATAAAGAATAGAACTTTGAAATACGCTCATCAATTTTGGCATCTCCTTCAGTAGATCGAAGACTATTTAAAGTATTTAAATCTAACAGATCATCAAGGTCCACTTTCGTTTCAGGCGATACCGTTTTTTGTTTTACACTATTATCCTGGCCAGAATCTAACTTTACGACATTCAGCGATTCCTTAGTGACAGGGGCCTCTATTGACTCTTGCACTACTTTCTTTGTTGGAACTTCAAAAGAATGTACGGGATTATCAATGAAATTTTCGACTTCACTAATCAAGGTGTAAGGAGACACCGGCTTAACTTCAACCAAATCAGCGTAACGTTGGCACTCTTTTATCGTTTGCTCTTTCGCATCACTCGTGACGATAAGAATAGGCAGTATCTTCTTAGCCTTGGTTTCTTGCTCATGCTGACGCCATTGCATTGCGACATCTTGCGCATTAAGGCCTGGCATTTGCTGATCAAGAATGGCAAAGTCGAATTCACCTGCTTTTAATTCTTTTAAGGCATCATTCCCATTATCAATTTTAACGGTAACGTGACCGCGATGAAAAAACACTAGTTCATAAACATAACGATTAATTAGATGTGACTCTGCCAAAAGAACACGTAGCGTTCTGCGTGAAGCAGCTTGGTCTTTTGCCAACATCAATTGTTTCTCATGTTCCATCACTCGAATTTCTGAGGGACGCTCAAGCTGCATGGTAAACTTAAAGCTGTGATCTTGTTGTTCGTAGCTCTTCTCTTCGAGCTTACCTTCAAGTGCAGCCACCACTTTACGAGCAACAGGCTCACCCACACCCGCTTTACCGTATAATTCACATACTCGATTATCCGCCTGGGCTTCACTAATTTTTGCCCAGTCGAAATCTTGAGAAGACTTCGTCTGACTATTATTAGAATAAACATCAAATTGAACAGAAAGCGACAGCACATTTGACTGCAACACATGGCACTTCATAAAGACTGTCGAATGTGCGCCATTAGCAATCACATCACAAATGGTGGACAGCATTAATTGCTTAATTCTGGGTGCATCGCTAACAACATAATAAGGAATATCATTATCGAGCATCATATTAAACGTTTTGCCTTGCTGGGCAGCATAGGGCATTGCCATCTCATTGACTTCTCTGAAAATACTACGGAAATCAAAGATATCTTTTTTGACTATTATTTCTTCAGACTCTAATTGGGCAATGTCGAGTACGTTGTTAATATAGTTTAATAAATGAATGGCAGATGCATGAATCATTTCCGAAAAGTGACGTTGTTGCGACTGATACTCAGGCTTCATCATCATTTCACTTAACGACATAATACTTGTTAACGGTGTACGAAACTCTTCACTGACATTCGATAGATATTCACTTTTTGATTGATTGGCGAATTCTGCTGATTTTTGTAACTTGCCTGCTTCGAGATTGTCTTCTTCTACACGCTTGATTTCAGACATTAAAGATTTCTTATTCTGCACCATACTATAGGACATATTCTCGACTAGAGTCGCCAGCTGATTAATTGCCTGACATGTCGCCCGTGCTTCAGCGCTACCCGTTTCCTCTATCCGTACTTTAAAATTACCCGCCGCTACATTGTCGCCGAAACTAATCACTGAGCGCAATACTCGAATATTTGAATGCAGAAATTTGAACAGAATAAACACTAGAAACAAGGTCATACTGGTGACCACTATCGCCATTTTCACCCAGTTATCCCACACCTTACTGCGTGTAAATGCTGTATCCAGCTGTATTGATAAACGACCTAAGACAGTATCGTCTTTTTTAACAATCGAGTTTATTGTGTCTTCTTTTACTCTGAGCCAATCTTCCACAACTTGGGGCGCCTGTTTATAACTGGCTTGCCCTAAATTGGAATAAACTTGACCATTACGATGCCGAAACGTTATTTGTCGTATAAATTGATCACGAATAGTGTAGCGCTTAAATAAGCCGGTATAAAATGCATTATCCGCTTCTGGATTAGCTCGAATTTTTGCTTCAAGCTCAGATAAAATTCGCTCAGAGCTGCGAATTTGAGAGATTTGATATTGCTCTACCCAGCTGTCAATCTGCCAGTAGGTATAGGCACCAAAAACTAATAGATAAAGACATAAGACTACTATAATCAGGCGCCCAACAATCCCAGGCCCTCTATAGTCACTCCCGTCGAGTATTTTTTCACGCATAGACGCCGCACTATATTATTATATTTATAAGAGAATTTCCAAAATAAACCCGTAAAGGAGTAAATATGAAAAATCAGTTCAGCTTCATTATAACCATTAAGCTTCGGAAAAAAATACAATTTGTCGCACAATTATTAAAAAAAGTGCATTAATAAACCTTAATATACTGAAATATCGGACTTAATTAGAAGTATTCTGTCGTTAAAGCAACGGTAGAGCTAAAAAGTTACTTACTCAGGCGCTTGATTGAATGTGTCGAATATAACTTGAGCTTTCGCAAGATTTTTCTATTAGCTGAATTATAGGAGCAATTCTTAATCGCCAGGCTAAACGAAGTAGATGCTTTACTGTAGGCACTGACGGCACGCTTATTTTGAGCCTTACTAACAGCACTAAAGGCCTTATTAAACTCTTTAATCCCATCAACATAGTGGGAACAGGCTAATAAATCACGTTTTGCCCTATTTTCGTTAAGCTCTCGCGCGTGAGCACGACTGGCACACACTTGTGGCATCGTCTCATACGCCTTAACAGTATTAACATACCCTTCTTGTGCAAGCTCAAATTCACCTGAATTTTCGTCATTATAGGCAGTTCGAGACAAGTCGCGTACTGCTTCAAGACGTTTGGCACAATGAATATGCTCTTGCTTAAGCTTACGAAGAATTTTTGTTAAGCGATCTATTCGATCAAGCACTGCCAATTTCGATTTGTTGGTCGGGCATTTATGGGAGTTACTTTCATAACCCTGAATAGCCTCTATAAAGCGATCAGCGGCTAGCACATACTGCATATTACTTAGTGCTTTATAAGCCTGCTGCTCAGCCGTATAAATATGCGGTAATTTTTTCACCTCACATGAGTTACGTCTGGCATGTTGCCCCGCGATATGCCGGCTGTTTTTCTGTGAAACTTTGCGAGAGCGTGGAGATTTACGGCGCGATTTAGGGGGAGCCATGTTATCAGTCGCGATTCTTCTCAGGCGGTTAGTTTTCTTGCGCGTTTCCACCTTTCTTGTTTGCTCAGTAGCGCCATATCCAATACGCACAAGTAATTTATTAGCACTAGTAGCGGCAGACATTCCTGAACAACGTGTTTTGATTTTAAGCAATAATTCTCTCGCCGCGGCATAATAAGCATTACGTCTACTTCGTCGGCGCGCTTTATTACCTTGGCTAATTAACTGCCTGGCACGAGGAAGTTTTGCGCCACAGCGTTTCGTTGCTGTAACCGTAGATCTTGATTTAGTAGACCTGACTTTACTTGTATTGGACTTAGTTCTAACAGTTTCTACTGTGGTTTTAGGAGGCGGGGCTTTAGAGACACTCGCACCAGAAACACTCGCTGCGAGCTTGCGATAATATCTTTCCTTTTTTGCTAGCTCAGCAAGACTGATTTTTGAACAAGTATATTTCATAGCACTTAATCGTCGAGCAGCACGTTTATAGTTAAATCTTGCCTTATTAGCATCACCACTATTTCTGGCTGCTATTGCCTTTTTAGACAAAACAGCTACTTTTTTCAAATCTGATTTACAGCTGGAAAACGCAGGCGCGCTTATATAGGTCAAAATAATAAATACCAATGCCACTAAATTCTTCATTAATGTACTGCCCCTCTCAACTTTCCGCTTACCAATAAATAAAGATATTTTAAGCCCACTGATTCATGCAAATGATATCAGTACTCTTTATCTTTTATACGCTTCGCAACCATGACTCATTAATAATACTAAGCCCTTACATTTAAGCTTGTTTTTCTGAGCTTATCGGCTGGGCCTTCACCCATCCTTATACAATATCTTTTTCTGCCCGATAGAAATAATAACGTTCCATCGAAGTTAAGCGCAAGTTAATTTGAAAACGAAATTTCGCTCATCTCAATTAAATTTCAGGGCAGTACGGGTATATCAATACCGTCAGAATTTTGCTTTTTAAGACCTATTTTATTGATGACCGCAAGTAATGTACCATATAGTTCATCAAAACGCCTATGCCTAGCTCCTGCCATTTTTTGTTTACTGATAGTTTCTCCAGCAACAATCACTTGAATGATCGGGCCTGAAGCACTGTTACTTCCTTGCTTGTACGGGAGTTTCATAGACCGTATGTTTGCAGACTTCAGCGCCTTTACGACTCGAGCAAAGTCTTTTTTATTCAGAAGACCGCTAAACTCATGATCATTTTCTCCTGAACGGGAGGGTTTAATGACATGTATTTCATATTCAGCATTATTTCTTATCACCAATCGATAACCGCCAATTCTTGGCTGGACATCGTCCAACCGTATTTCGTCAAACATTTCTGACGCAAACGTAGGACTTACTAATACGACAGACAAAAACAACACTAACATCACTATCAAATCTTTACGCAAGGACATCCAACCTCCATGTAAAAAACAGTACTTTGGACAATTATAGAACAGCATCACTTATTCTGTGTCAACAATAGTTCTCACATTAACAGAATAGTTGGGCTGGCTATAATATATAGGAAATTATATAAAGAAGTCGCTAACAAAAACTCACAATAAATAAATTTTAGATCGTAACAAAGACATTACACCTAAATAACGACGTTATTACTCATCCGGTTACAAGCTGAACTTAACACCAGTGCCCGCAATAAACATTGTTAGCAAGCACTATAGAGCCTGTATTCAGGAATTGGCTATGTTCGCCAATAGAGTACAAGAAAATAGCAACACGGATATTAATGTTACTACTTTGCCGGAGGGTGTTTATTTTCAAGTCAGCTCGTTTGTTATATCTGCAATTAAAGTTCGGTCACGTTCTATATCAAATTTCAGATATTGCTGATATTTCCATGGGCCGTGAGTTCTATATTCTGGCTCTTCATCCTCATAACGCGGAATAAGATGTACATGCAATACGGGATCTTTATTGCCTAAGAAAAGATAATTGACTCGATCGGCGCCTGTCACTTTCATTATTGCCGCACCGACCTTTAACATATCATCAATAAATACCGCGCGTACCTCAGCGGATAAAGCATCAAGACTCGGCACCACTGGCTCTGCAGCGAGTAAACAAGTGCCGCGCAACACCTGATTAAGCGCCAAAAAAACCCAACCTGAGTTCAAGCGTGCAATGGTTGTAGGCGCTGCACCCTGATTTGCGTAATCCAGAGCCAACTCTATATCAGTTTGTTGTTGAGCCATTTAGCTTTCCCGCCTATTAATGAAAATGCTGTTTGTTGTTGAGTCTTACTACTTTCCGACCTATTTATAAAAGCGCTGATTAAGCCGCGAACCTTATCTTGTCATTTTGAAATGCCAGCAACCTTCTCTAGCTACTGTACTGTTAATGCTCCGTTCTCAATCACCAACGTCTTGCCATGCCCGACTGTTTTCTTGCCTAATTCGACGTTCGCTGTTTTCTTGCCTGACTCAACGCTCACTACTTTTTTCCCTGACTCGCTGCTTACTGTATTCTTGGCCGACTCACCGACTACTTTTTTCTCTGACTCGCTGCTTACAGTGTTCTTCCTTAGTTCACTGACAGTAATTTCACACTCGTCAGTACACAAACAATAAACACGAGTTTTCCCCGCGATTTTTGCCTTAATCTTTGCTTCCTCACCGTTAAATTCTCGCTTGATAATAGTCAGCCCTTTCACGTCGCGATTCAAAGTTGCGGGCAAACTATGCTTGATTTCAGGTGTTGGCTTTAAAATAAAGCACACTTTGGTACGAGCCGGAAACGAATAATTCAATATATAACTTTTATCATCTTTATTCTCGATATTTGACCCTGAGAAAAATTTTAGATCGGCTGCTTGAATATGAACTGCAACTACTGCACCAAGAATTACAACAAATAGTAGCTGAAAATATTTATACGAACTTTTAATTTGCGCCATGATAATTCCAATCAATAGGATCAGATCCTATTGAAGCACTAATAAACTGATCAATCAAATCTAACCCTCAGAGCTAACAGATTAGGATTCGAGTGCTGAAGGCAATCGAAGCTGACTCCACTGTAGTCGAGCTTGACGCCAGCACTTAGCCGGACCCGCGAGAGCTACTCCAACTTATTTCTGATTCACCTGATAAGCGCTAGTGGCCTTATGCCCTTCCTTTAAATTCGAATGCTCCTGGCTATAACGCTTCTTGATTTTATTAACCAAAGTGATCAATTCTTTATCCGCATCTAATACCGCTTGCACCATTTCAGCTGCCTGCTTAGCATCGCTACTTTCTATAGCCTCTGAAAAATATTCTTCCAACCAGCTTTTACGCCGACTTTCCATATTCGATAATAAATCCCACTCACCCGTTTTCGCCTGCGCCAACATCGCATGAGTAATTTCCATTATTTCTTGTACCAGACGATCCTTGTCCATATTTATCCCTTATATTCCATCTATGAATGGTATAACTTCCATGTTACGTGATTTCTGGTGATTCCTAGGCAATAGGGCAAATTCGATTGCCCTACAACGGGTCAGATCCCACTTTATAGGGGTCTGACCCTTTTTGGCTTTAGGAATCAGACTCTACTTGCTCTAAAGAGCAATCGAATCTGACTCCGCTCAAAATCATTATTCTTGCACAGCTGCCTTATCTGCATGTTGCTCAATAATATCTTGCGGTATCTGGTCCCACGCACTCTTAATCTGAATAATGAGATCCACTACCTCTGTTAAAAATTCCGGTTTATTTTTTACATTGGCCTCCAGTAGACGCCCTGCCATATATTCATAAAGCGCATCAAGGTTATCAGCGATTTCCCCACCCGCACTTTTATCAAGGCTAGTTCTTAATCCCTCAATAATAGAAATGGCCTTGCCAATACACTCACCTTTTCTTGCCACCTCTCCACGCTGCATCATGCCAATCGCGGTCGAAATCTGCTCTAATGCCCCTTCCATTAACATCTGAATTAAACGATGCGGCGTAAATTCCTCGATGCCTGTCGTTGTATTGACCTGTTTATATTCATCAATGCCGCTTTTTCCTGGTGTAAAACTCATAGTTAAACCTTATTAAATTCCGTTTAATTGCCATTGAATACTCATTAAATAGATTCAAAGTCCATTGTTCTTAATACTTTGCAATATTTCTTTACCTTCAAGAACAAGTCAGTCTAAATCCGTTTCAATTGTAAACTTACTCACATAATAACGCACAATCTATGCCATTCCCCAAGCCAACTATGCGACGTAAATGCTGCTTCATGATTAATGGACAACAAATTAATAATAGCGGGTTTTCCTCGATTTATGACGATAGCCTATATCCGGTTGGCATAAGCTCTTATATATAGGTCTCCCCTACCATGCATTAATGAAAGTGAGATCTATCGACCCCACCCGCCCGGTTCACATTATCTTGATATGTTGCTAAAGGTAATTTTTTGATTGCCGTTAAGGAGGTTGGAGGCGGTAAATATACGTAACTCTATATAATAGATTTAGTGTGTATATCCGTCAAAAACAAACCTAAACTCCCGCGAGCGACGCCTGTATATGCAGTGCAGTCACAGAGGGATGTAGGAGCAAAATTATGCCTTTAGTCATTAATACTAACGTTGCGTCATTAACCTCACAGCGTAACTTAGCAAAATCTCAATCCCAGTTAGGGGTTTCACTGCAAAGATTATCATCAGGCTTACGTATCAACAGCGCTAAGGATGACGCTGCCGGCTTGGCGATTTCAGAAAGATTTACTACTCAAATTCGTGGTCTTAACCAGGCAGCTCGAAACGCTAACGATGCGATTTCATTATCACAAACTGCTGAAGGGGCATTGGGCGAGTATGGAAACATCCTGCAACGTGTTCGTGAGCTCGCGCTACAATCTGCTAACTCCACTAACTCTTCTTCTGACCGTAAAGCACTTAACTCAGAAGTACAGCAGCAATTGGCTGAATTGAATCGTATCTCAACTCAAACCCAGTTTAACGGACAAAACGTATTAGATGGATCTTTTACGGGAGCGCAGTTCCAGGTGGGTGCAAACGCTAACCAGACTATTACCGTTAATATTGGTAACGCTTCAACTGATGCTTTGGGTGCTTATCAGTATTCGAACTCTACTAGCCCAGTCACAGGAACAGCGCTTTCTTCAGGTGATTTAACCATTAATAGTGTGAACGTGGGCACGTCTGTCGACGGCAGTGCTGATGCTATTGTGAATGCTATCAATGCGGTTAGCAATCAAACTAGTGTGACTGCTACTGCAACATCAAGCATCACAGCCACTAACACTCCTACCAGAAAAGCAGATCTTGCTTCAGGCGACCTGGTTATTAACGGCGTGAATATTGGAGCCGTGACCGGTTCATATAACGTTGCCACCCAAGGTGCGAGCATCTCTACCGCAATCAATAATAAAACAGCGACTACCGGCGTTACCGCTACTGCGAATAGTGTCACTGGTGCAATCACATTGTCATCCAGTGTAGGTGAAACGATTGCCATCACCTCTAGCAATGCAGCCGCTGGCGCAGCGAAAGTTGAGAATGCGACTGGACTAGAAGTGGCAAGTTCACAAACAGCTGCTACAGGCGACCTCACCTTCACTGGTACAGCAGGTACGTCTACTCTTGCTTTTTCTGCAACAGCAACATCCGGTGAAACAGTAATAGTTAACAGCACAACCTATACTTTTGGCGATGGCACAGGTGGTACTGTAGATATTGGAGCGAATGCGACTGCAAGTGCCGTTAATCTACGTACCGCCATTGAAACTGCTGAAAATGCAAAAGGAAATGCGGAACGTCTTACTGCCACAGATAATGGTAGTGGTACGGTAACTCTAACTTCAAACTATGCAACTAGTACGAATACTGATTATCAAGTTACTGGTACGATCGCCACTGGTGTAACAGTTACCAACAACGCAGTGACTGGCGCAGGTGTGGCAGATGCAAGCACTCTTACACTAGGTGGAACCACTTACGAGTTTGGCTTTGCAGGTGATACTCCCTCTGGGACTAATACTTTGGTTGTTATTGGCGCAAACCAAAACACCACTGCTGCTAACTTTGAAGCCGCTATTGATGCCGCCGACGTTGCCAATACTACCAATATTACGGCATCATCTTCTACCAATGTTGTGAGCTTAACTTCAAACAGCTTAGGCGCTTCAGGCACTGCTGATATTGTTGATACTTCAAGCGTACCCGCGGGTGCCTCTTTTGGTAATGCGGCTGGCGGTGCAAATGGTACCTATGCTGCAAACACTACTTACGGCACTATCTCGCTGAGTTCATCCTCTTCCTATCAGGTTGGCGGTAACAACTCTAGCGTAGCCGGGCTTTCCACTGCATCTGCAACACTGACTGCGATTAACACAGTTGACATCTCTTCTGTCACGGGTGCTAACAATGCAATTAGCTTGATTGATGGCGCCCTGGATCAGGTCAACTCTATTCGAGGCGATTTAGGTGCGGTTCAAAACCGTTTTGAGTCAACGATCACAAGTTTGACTACAACCTCTGAGAACTTGAGCGCTGCACGATCACGAATTCGTGATGCGGATTTCGCTGCAGAAACAGCTGCATTGACTCGATTGCAAATATTGCAACAAGCCGGTGTATCAATTCTGTCTCAGGCAAACTCACTACCACAACTGGCCTTGTCACTCCTCCAGTAACAGGCTAGCAAGACTGGACTCAGGCCTTTATAGGTCTGGGTTCGGATCTTAAACTCAATAGAGGCATGTAATGATGACAAATCCAATTACAGGCCAGGGTGCTCCGAAAGGCGCTCGATATGGAACATCGGCTCTACAGGAAGCCACGGCTAACAAGAAAGCTCCAACCAATAACAGTGCACAAACCGCTGTTAGCACCATTGATCCCGGCAAAAACTTGCCGCCTATCAATAAAGTTCAACCGACTTCAAAAATTGAAAAGGCCGTTACTCAGATTAACGACTATGTACAATCTGTCAGTCGAGATTTACAATTCAGTTTCGAAGAAGAATTACCTCTGGGGCGTGCGGTTATAAAAGTCCTCGATACCGAAACTCAAGAAGTAATACGGCAGTTTCCGGCAGAAGAAGTCATAGCCATCGCAGAACAAATCAATAAACAATTAGAAGAATCCGATAAAGTTGAAAGTTTTATACTGTCTGAAAAGATTTAGTACATTACACCAATTTATATAAAGGAAAGCGTTACAACATGGCATTAAAGCTGCTTATTATTTACATTATTCGATATTATTAGATGTACTTTTAAATAGGTACCATTAAAGTGGAAGATAACCCATGTCAGACATTCGATCACCCGGTATAGGCTCAGGCATAGATGTCAATAGTCTGGTTACGCAACTTATTGCGGCCGAGGGCGCGCCGGCTACACGTAGCCTGGATCGACGTGAAGCCAACCTCCAGGCTGAGCTATCGGCATTTGGCTCATTAAAAGGGGCCCTCTCAAGCTTTCGCTCCAGCATTGGGCTGCTTGCCAATGAAAGCGCTTTTACTGATATAAGCGCAAACTCAAGTGATACCGATATACTCACCGCCACTGCAGGCGACAACGCTGTTGACGGTAGTTACAAACTGGTGGTCAACCAACTTGCTGATGCCCAGTCATTAGTCACCACTGGTTTTACCACTACTTCTGACGTGATAGGCACGGGAACCTTATCCTTTAAGTTTGGTACTGGCGTTTATAGTAGCGGGCCTGATACTTACGCTTTTACGCCCGATGCTGACAAAGCCACCCAAACAGTGACGATTGATAGCAGCAATAACACTGTACAGGGTGTCGCTGATGCCATAAACGAAGCCAATATTGGGGCCACCGCCAGCATAATTTTTGATGGCAGCAGCTACCGATTAACAATAGTCAGCAGTACAGCAGGCGCTGATAATGCCATAGAACTTTCTGTAGTGGACTCTGGTGATAGCAACAACACAGATACTAGTGGGCTCTCGCAACTCGCCTTCAACACCAGCGTCACGAATCTTTCTGAAACGACCGCCGCACAAAATGCCCTGTTCACAGTCAATGGACTCAGTGTTAGTAGCAGCACTAATTCCATAAAAGATACCATTCAAGGGGTGACCTTAGATCTGGTTAAAGCGGATGCTTTAAAACCGGTAACAATCGATGTAAGTCGAAACCAGGATGTTGTTACTAACGCGGCCCGCAATTTTGTGAACGCCTATAATAGCTTATATAGCACCATTAATGATTTAGCCAGCTACGACTCTGAAAACAAACAAGGCGGGCTACTATTAGGCGATGCCGTGATTCGTAGTGTCACTACTCAACTACGCAATACATTGAATGTAGCCGCTAGCGACTTACCTGGGACATTTACTTCTTTGTCCAGTATTGGCATTACAACAGAACGAGATGGCAGCTTAAAGCTCGACAATTCCAAGCTCGATGCAGCAGTCGCAAGCGATCCAAATGCGGTGGCAGCCCTGTTTGCAGAAGCCGGACGGGTCAGCAACAGTAACAACTTTAAGTACATCAGTTCAACAAACACCTCTCGTGAAGGGACTTTCGCAGTCAATATAACCCAAGCAGCATCGCAAGGCGTATTGACGGGTGTTGATTTTGCTTACGACAGCGGCACTCCTATTACCGTTAATAGTGCGAACGATGATTTATCCTTCACTATCGATGGAGTAAGCACAGGGACTATTACCCTCACCCAGGCAAACTATACCGGGGCTCAACTCGCTATTGAAATGCAAACCCGTATTAACGGAGTCGGTGTATTAAGTGATGCAGGCGTATCAGTTAAAGTTACCTTTGATGACAGTGATGCCAATAACGAACGTTTTGTGATTACCTCAGACCGGTATGGCGATGGATCAAAAGCGGAGTTAGTCTCGGTCGAAGGATCTGCCTTTGGTCTTGCTACAGCGACTGCTGTCACCGGACTTAATGTTGAAGGAACCATTGGTGGGTTCTCAGCTACAGGCTCAGGTCGAACGCTTACTAGTTTGGATGGGCTTGCCATTGAGCTTAAAGATGACTTAACAGGTAATCGTGGGAATCTTACATTTTCACGAGGCATTGCTTCACGTCTGAATAGTTTAATTGATGGCCTACTGGATCCTAAGGCAGGAATAGAATCAAGGATTTCAGGTTATGAATCAAATATCGAAGATATCACAGGCCAACGTGAACGACTGGCAACACGCTTGTTAGGCATCGAAGCGCGTTTGCGTGCACAATTTACTGCGCTTGATTTACTGGTCTCGCAGCTCAATACTACTGGTAACTTTCTAAGCCAACAACTTAATGCTTTACCAGCGCTTGATCTTGCTAGACGAAGGTAGGATGTTTTTAATGGACTCAGACACTGTGTAAAAATTCGCCTATGGGGTCAGACTCGTACAAACCCGAATCTGACCCTTCCGTTGAGTCTGCTTTTCTGTCGAGACCCCTCTTCTGTCTAATCTGACCCGCTCTTTGACTCCACCCCTTGTGTCGCGCCTGACTCCTCATTTAATGCATTAAGCGTGGCATATTCCTTGCTTTACTATAGTTCATACACTCTTTATTCGGGAATATCACCATGTCAAACGCAAGCCCAACAAACACTCAGGCTGAGAGAGCAAAAGATAATAAGGACGACTTAAGTAAAGCATCAGCGACAAATATTGCCGAGAATGACATTCAGATTAAAACGATCAACACAACCCACCAGTGCGAAATTTGTATTCCGGGTAGTGTTCACGATTTGGTTTCATATGTATTAATCGAACAAGAGACCTGGTTTGAGCCAGAATTAGAATTTTTAGTAGCAACTTCCTCCTACTTTAAACGGGCTATAGACATTAGTGCACTATACGGAATTTATTCGCTCCCTCTCTCTTCTCAACTTGATAAGATTTTTGTATTTGAGTCCAGTCCGGTGACTACCTGGTACTTAAAGCATTCAATTGAAAATAACAAAATTAAAAATATTTCAATAATTTCCAGAAATAGTACTGATGCTGCACATGAAGGCTCGAATGATAGCCCCTCTAAAGATCCTATTACTAGCCGCTTTAATCTCGACGAATCCAGCAAACTCTTTAGCCTTGATAATATAGATCTGGTAATCATTAACCTGGGGGGCGACGAACAAAACGTACTTATTAATGCCAAGAACTTCCTTGAATCGAACCAGCCATTAATAATGCACAGGCGCAACAACGAAGAACGTGTGAACAAAAAAATTGTCAATACCCTGAAACAGTCACACTATGACTGCTACTATCTAGTACCCGGTGTGAATATCCTGGCACCACTCGAAGATATTTCAATTCTTGAATCATCTACTACTAATTTTTTCTTTTGCAAGTCAATAACTGCTGAAAAACTTAAATTACTGGGGTTTTTAGCGACATCACTTACCGAAGTCACTAATGATAACTCTTACGAAAAAGACCTTAAAGAAAACATGGCCGAGCTACTAAGCAAAAGCTTTGAAAAATATGCGTACGGAAGATTACTCTCAAATAACTGGTCATATGAATATATCACGGAGGACACTGCGTCAAGTCACTATCAGAAATCACTGTATTACTATTTTCAAGCACACAATAAAGAACTGGACGCTAATCAACGCCTGCTTTACTTAATGGAGTCCTTTAATTCACTATCTGCGAGTTTACAGACCCAGGCAGGATTATCTCAATTACTCAGCCTGACTCGAATTTCAAGTGAACTTGGTCTTAGCTCTACCGCGCTACAAGCGCTAAGCGTTATATTGGAAACATTTTGCTCTGACCAGACAATGACTGCTGATGTACCTTTTCTAAGCCCGCATAAAATTTTTGACCAGGTTGATCCAGCGGAACAATTTGGTGAATGGGTATTTTCGTCGGTTTTACAGACGTACTTATGGACTAAATCATTTTCCAGTTATTTTATGGATACTAATGAACTACAAACGTTACAGGGCCTCAGTGCAGATCCTTTTGTGCAAGCAAGAACAGAACGCGCTAAACAACTTCTCAGTATTAAACTGGGAAAAACTCAAGTCACGGAAAACCATAAAGTGCTAGAACAAGAAACAAAAAATAATTTGAACGTGAGATTTTGGAACAAGCAATAAAGTTCTTGTGTACGCATTGTAGTCAGACCCACTACTGTCCCATAAATTTCACGATTTTTTGGATACGGAGTACAACAGTTTCGGCGAGTTAGCTTTATTGCCTGTGTATCCACCGCAGAAAGCTTGTATCTGAGAGGCGTGCTTTTATGGGACAGCCATGAGTCAGACCCTACTGCCTCCGGCAAACGGATGTGTCCCCGCTTAACCTACTTCTTAACGAAGATAATTGAACAAGCTCAAATTCTGAACTTTTGCGTAGGACTGTTGCGCTGCCTGCAGGCCCACCATTTGTAAATTTAAGTCACTCACTGCGGAAGCGTAATCAATATCTTCAAGATTAGAAACAGTTTCCCGAAACCTTAACAAGGAGTCTTCGTTCAAGTCATACTGATTATCTAATCCATTCTGTCGCGAACCCAGATTAGAGCGGGTGCTGATCAGGCTTTCCTGTGCTAAGTCGAGATCTGCGAGTACATCATTAATCAGATTATGAAAGTTAGTGACCCCGGTCGACCCACCCTTTAAGACATTCACCAGGTTTTGCACTGTCGCAAACGCGCTTTGATTCGTCGCCGGACTAACGGTAAAGACATCTCCCGTTTGAGGAACCCCCGTGACCGAAACCTGTTGGCCATTAAAATCAATCACTCCGCCATCCTGAAATGCGCCGCTAGCTTCTATATTACCCTGGCTATCTTCAACTAGGTAACGGCTCGCCGCAGTAGCAGAAAATGTCGTCGTATTAGACTGTGTAGCCTCCGTTAGAACGGTACCAAAATATCCTGTTAGAGTATCGCCATCCCCAGGCGTGAAGCTACTTAGTGTTTCATTCACTATGATACTATTGCTGGAGGGAGGCGTATTACCTAAATACAATACACCCGCATCAACATAAGCTTTTACGTTAGTGGTACCACTACTCAAATTTATTTGAGTCGCCAACGCTGTTAAAGAACTAATAGCAGTCCCCGTTTCGCTCACTGAATAAACACTTGTTCCGTTAATCTGTAAATCGTACCCCAGGTTATCATTATTCCCTACCACGTCATTAAACGTTAATGTACCTGTCGCGGTTGTCGTATTAGGAAAAACGACATTATATCTATCACCATCAACCGCTGAAGCATCGGTAACGACCCCTTGCGAGATAATACCTGCACCTGTATTGAGACTGTTGTCCTGCGTATTAAAAGTACCGTTGCCATTTTTTATCTGCAGAAAGACATCACTGCCTGAGTCTCCCGTTATAACTTGCCGTGAAGGACTGACTTGTAAATATCGTTGACCTTGATCGCCGTTATATACAAAGGTATTACCTGCAGCCTTAGAAAATGGCTGGGTTTGCCCTTGAAAACCTGCGAAAATATATTCGCCGTTAGCGTTACGTGTATTAGCTAAAGACAATAACTCCTCAAGCCGCTGATTCACTTCATCCCCTATAATACTTCGCGTACTTGCTGTTTGTGTATCGTTATTGGCTTGTATCGCCAGCTCGCGTACACGCTGTAGATTAGTCACGATCGAATTAAGTGATGATTCTTCGATATCAAGATATTGGCGTGCAATATTAATATTTGACTGATATTGTTCTGTTTGCTGAATGGTTTTTTTGAAGCTCAATACACGGGTTGCCCCTGCAGGATCGTCCGATGGCTTCTGAATACGCAATCCGGTCGCTAACTGACTCTGGGTTTTATTCAATCGAGACTGTTGGTTCAAAATATTATTTAGACCTGCGTTTGCGAGTTGTTTAGTTGAGATTCTCATAGTATTAAATACCCTATACCCTCTATCTACCGACGGCCGCGATTAACGTTCGAAATAATTCATCCGCAATAGAGATCATTTGTGCAACGGCTTGATAGGCCTGTTGAAATTTGATCAGATTAGCCGCTTCTTCATCCAGGTTTACACCCGACTTGGATTCCCTTGCTTCGATCGATTGATTCAATAATACTTCTTGTGCATCTTTTGTGATTTCGATTTTTCGTGTTTGAGTCCCTATATCGGCAACTGAAAACCCATAGGCCTCACTGTAGGTAGCAGTACCACCTGCAAGCGTTTTAGTATTTTGCAAGGCACCAATGATCAATAAATTTCTATTATCACTAACACCACTGGTATTAGACGAGATAGTAAAGGTATCCCCTAAATTCACAGAGCCGCTAACGCTGGTTTGAATTCCATTAAAGCTTATATTATTACCTGAGGTGTAAGTACCATCTGCTACAGCTGTGTTTGAAGAATTTAAAACAATATAACTGTCGGCAGCACCGGTAAAAGTCACTGTTGCCGATGGAGTTGTTGAGCCCGTTAAAGCCGAACCAAAATATCCTGTCACTGTATCTCCATCTTCTACAGTACCGGCTGTTGTATTGAGCGTTTCAGTCACTGAAATATTGAGCGCCGATTGAGGGTCATTCGCCAACGTTAAACCAGTCCCTGCCGCGTTAACGTAGGCTCTTACTCCAGTCGTTGACACTGAGCCATTAATTTGTGCCGCCAAAGCCGTTAAATTCGCTAAAGGCGCCGCCGCTTCATTTTGAGTATAAACAAGCGTACCGTTAACCCTAAGTTCATATTGTAAAGTACTGTCAGCATTGTTATCAGTAATCGCACCGCGTGTTGTTCCACCGTCTGCTACGGCGTTGGAATTGTCGCCTAATATCACACGATAAGTATCTGCGACATAAGCCCCTGCGCTGGTAATATTGGTTGTGCCTAGCGTTGCACTACCTGTATTCGCTAACGACACATCTCCTCTTACAGGAACGGCTGCTGCAATCGATCGAGGATCACTGATTGAAAGACTAATACCACTGACCGCATTGGAGGTGGGACGGATTTCGTAGGAATCTGCCACCGAAGGCGCGCCACTAATGGTAAAAGTGAAGCCATCGATTTCAGCACTCGTATAAGGGTATCCTGAACTGGCATCAATTGAGGTCAAAAAATTATCTGACGATCGCACTAACGTATATTGGTCTCCACCTGAATAACGCAATACATAATTACTGGTACTCAAATTCGAAGTATCAGTAATAGTAGCACTGACTACGCCCGTACCGGCGACACTATTTTGAGAACTTCCTGCAACGGTTACTCCAAAGTTATTGCTATTGATTGCACCAAAAAAATCGCCGCCCAACGCCCCGTTTAAATCTTGTCCAAGCCGGTTCTGACTGTTCACTGTATCTGCTAAACCTAAGGCCACTCTGCCCAGTGCGTTGACCGTTGGATTTAGGGTATCACGTATAAAGGTAATGGCCGCCCCCAGCTTGCCCCCGCTTATCTGTTCAGTGATATTAACCTGGCTGGTCCCGTTGCTCGCAAAGATGTCCTGGCGAGCAACATTATAAGGATTATTACCTGTAGTAAGTTGCTGCGCGGTGGTTCCAACCACTAATGCCTGACCCGAACCGATAAAGACATTTAAACTACCATCACTTTGCTCAAGGGTGGTGACGGCGACATTCTTTGATAGCTCAACCACCAGCTGTTGTCGCTGATCGAGTAAATCATTAATCGGTTGAGTGGTAGCATTACCCCGCGCTGTAGTAATTTGTACGTTCAATTCAGCGATATTGGTCGCAAGGCTATTAATTTCCGCGACACTGGTTTTGGTTGTTGCGTTGGCATCTGCCAGCAAGCCGTCGAAACGACGGCTAAAATTGGCGAAACGATCAGTTAAGGCCTGCGACTCTGAAATTAAAGACTGACGGGCAGGCAATGATGAAGGGTCATCTGACACACTTTGAATGGCATCGAAGAAATTCTGAATCCCTGGACTAATTCCAGCATTAGGGTCTGCGATCAGGTTATCGAGCTGTGATGCTAAGCTATAAAGCTCTTCAAGTTGATTTAACATGCCTGTATTCGTGACTACCTGAGTATTGACAAAACTGTCGAACTCACGCTGGATAGACGCAACACGCACCCCTGTCCCCAGATACCCGACACCAGAGTAAGCAGGGGCATTAGTCGAAAGATCAACCCTTTGCCTACTATAGCCTTCAGTATTAACGTTCGCGATATTATTACTGGTCGTGGCCAACTGCGTTTGAAAACTACGTAAACCAGTAACACTAATTTGAAATATATCAGACATGAGTTATCCCTGCCTCGTCCTGTATAGGCCTGTTTCTACAAAATACTCCGAATTCTCACCAAAGGTTAAATACACCTATTTCACCAGTTGCTTCATAATATTTTTAAAGGTAGGACCATTAACAATATTCACTAATTTCTTACCATATTCAGGGTCAGTCGCATAACCAGACGCTTGCATTTCTTTAGCAAAACCCGCTACTGTCGCACCGTTCTTGAGTACTCCTGAAAAACGTTTGTTTGACTTCAATAAATTGGCATAATCTGCAACACTTTGCCCTGAAGAACTGTAAGAGCGAAATCCGGCGATCAATTTAATTTTCTGTCCATCCGAAAACTCACTAGTCACAGATGTCGCTTGCTTGCCGGCCCAAAATGAACCCGCCTTGATTCCGAACAAATTAAAACTGCTGCTGCCATCACTATTCTGCGCAACATGCTTTCCCCAACCCGTCTCAAGCACCGTTTGCGCCAGCATCGCTTGCGGACTAATTCCCAGATTTTTAGCTTCAACTTTTACGTCGGCCCATATTGCCTTGGCAAATTGTAATGGCGAATCATACCCTGTGCTCTGCTTGATTTTCCCTGCTTGAGCGGTGTTATCTGTTTTCACTGATGCAGTTGAGCTCCCCGCATTGATGTTGTTGGCTTTTAGAATTTTATCCACTTGTTGCTTTATCTGAGCTCTAAGCCGTACAGGCATTTGCAATTCCGGGATTAAACTTTTACCAGAATTAAGCAAACTCATGCCTTTAAAGTTATCGCTGGATAAATTAATTAACGGCGTGGCCTTATTATCTCCAGAGGTCATTTGGGTAAGTTGGCGCTGAATTAACTGTGCCATACCAAAACTTCCCTTTTCTGACATCTCAAGTGCAATTTGCTTGTCGAACAAGTCCATATACATCTTGCCTTGTTCACTATCAAATAAGCCATCGCCCGACTGAGTATCACGCATGGATTTCAGCATCATTTGTAAAAACAACGCTTCAAATTGCTTTGCCACCCCTTTTATTGCTTCAGGAGATCCCGTTGTTGCCTGTAACTTGAGGTTCGATAAGCCCTGCCGATCAGTATAAGCTTGTGATTTCTGATAACTCTGATCCATTTTAATCATGGCTAGATCACCAACAAATCAGCACGTAATGCGCCTGCCTGTTTTAGCGCTTCAAGGATTGCTACCAAATCGCCAGGCGCTGCGCCCACACGATTAACAGCTCTAACGATATCTATTAACTTAACGCCTGGTCTAAACAAAAACATGCGTGAAGATTTTTGTTTAATCTTGATTTGTGAGCGGGGAACGACTGTCGTTATTCCATCAGACAATGGACCAGGCTGGCTCACAATTGGCTTTTCTGAAATCGTCACCGTTAAACTTCCATGCGTTACCGCAGCAGGCATCACCCTTACATGTGAACCAATCACAATCGTACCTGTTCTTGAGTTGACGATTATCCTCGCGGGCGCTTCGCCTGGCGTAATACGAATATTTTCCAAAAATGATAAAAAGGCCACTTTTTTAGTTAGGTCAAATGGCGAGCTTACCTTAATTGAAATGGCATCCAGTGCTTGCGCTGTGCCTTTACCCAGAATCTTATTAATTGATAACACCAACCGGGTCGCCGTCGTAAAGTCGGGTGACTTTAAATTTAAGACGATAAATTTACCTTTAGCAAAAGGCGATGGTACAGTTCGCTCGACTGTTGCCCCGTTTGGAATTCTTCCCACGCTCGGGATATTAATCGTAATTCTGGAACCATCACTCCCTGACACACCTAAACCGCCAACAATCAAATTACCTTGTGCCACTGCATACACTTTTCCATCAGCACCTTTTAAAGGTGTCATTAATAACGAGCCACCGCGTAAACTTTTAGCATTACCAATAGATGATACTGTGATGTCAATGGTCATACCCGGTTTGGAAAAAGCGGGTAAACTGGCATGAATTGACACTGCCGCAACATTTTTTACTTGAGGATTGACATTAGGAGGAAGGGTAATTCCATAGCGTCCTAACATTGTTTTTAAGGTTTGTATCGTAAAAGGTGTTTGACTAGTTTGATCTCCACTGCCAGTCAAGCCAACCACTAAACCATAGCCGACCAATTGGTTATTACGAACGCCTGCCACTGTCGTTAAATCCTTAACGCGTTCTGCAAATAGCAATTCTGCCGGCAGCACTGCCAGCAGCAAAATAAACAAGGTAATTTTTCTTAGCATTATGTTCGCCTGTATTGTTAGAATGGCCACAGTTTACTATTGAAGAATCGTGCCAAGAATCCCATTGAATTTGAATCAGCGACCGCTCCCCGACCACTGTAGATTATTTTTGCATTCGCCACTTGAGTAGACTGCACTGAATTAGTGGAAGTGATGTCTGATGGCCTGACGATGCCTGAAATTTTAATATATTCCACACCTTGATTAAGCAATAATTTCTTCTGACCTCGAATTCTTAAATTGCCGTTACTCATTACCTTATGAATAGTGACCGCTATAGTGCCGGTAATTTTGTTACTTTGTGCGCTGTCACCCTTTCCTGAAAAATCGTGCGCGCTATTGATTGCGTTGTTACCAATTCCAGTAGATTTCAACAGACCTTTACTGCCTAACAAATTGGTAATGCCGGTGGTATTGGAACCCTCTTTTGAAGTGGTAGTTGAGGCACTTTTGGTGGCATTGGTACTCTCATTTAATACCACTGTCAGTATGTCACCGACACGGTAAGCCTTGCGGTCTTCGTACAAAGGAATTGCTGTAGCCTCACTGTAAATAGAGCCAGTGGCGATACTCTTGATTTTAATTTCGGGAGGTGGCGTTGCATCAAAATTATCTTTTTTTGTAATGCGATTACCGCCACCACACGCAGCCAGCCCTGAAATCAGTAACAACACTATCAGGTGACGCATTAAATTTATTATTGTGCGAAAATTCATCCTAATTCCCTTTTAATCCAAGGCTTAAGCTTCAATCTTATAGCGTCTGAGTAGCAAACTGCATCATTGAATCAGAAGTCTGAATGGCTTTTGAGTTCATCTCATAGGCACGCTGTGCTTCGATCATATTCACCAACTCTTCTACAATATTAACATTTGAGCTTTCGAGAAAACCCTGCCCTAAAGATCCTAAACCAATAAGCCCAGGAGTACCCGTTTGCGGAGAACCACTTGCGGCAGAAGCTTTAAATAAATTTTCCCCTACAGGCTGCAATCCGCCAGCATTGACAAAATCAGTAAGCTGCACATTACCTATATTCGTTGGTACAGAGCTACCGGGTATGGTAACACTAACTACACCATCACGACCGATCGTGACAGATTGGGCGTTAGCCGGTATTGTAATCGCAGGCTGCAAAGCAAACCCTGACGAGGTAACAACTTGACCGCTGGAGTTTAATTGAAACGCTCCATTACGCGTATACGACACCGAACCGTCTGGCATTAAGATTTGGAAAAAACCACGCCCCTGGATAGCAAGATCAAGTGATTTGTCCGTTTTAATTTGATTCCCTTGAGTAAACATTTTTTCGGTACTGACTGTGCGAACACCTGTACCAATATTAAGGCCAGAAGGTAATTGAGTATCTTGTGAGGACTGTCCACCCACTTGGCGAACATTTTGATATAACAAGTCTTCAAAATTGGCACGGCTTTTCTTGAAACCAGTGGTATTGACGTTCGCCAAATTATTTGAAATCACCTGCATCCGCGTTTGTTGCGCTTCAACCCCTGTTTTTGCGATCCACATTGCCTGGTTCATAATATTCCCTCGTTATTCCTATCCTGATTTACATTTTTCCGGTTATTCTCAAAAATTAGTATTTCCGTTTAGCCGCCGCGTAAAAGCTGCGCTACCGCGGCATCATTTTCTTTTGCTGACTTCATCAATTTGATATTCATTTCATATTGTCTTGAAATATCCATCATGCTAATCAATGACTCTATTGAATTAACGTTGCTCGATTCAATCATTCCAGACGTGACTCTAATCTTCGGGTCAGGGGGGGGTAATACCGCCGCCTCAGGAAGTACTAATAAGCCCTGGAAATTCTTGCTAAGTTGACTCTCTTCTGGTTTTACTAATTTAATCCGATCTATTACTGACAATGACGCCGCTGACTGCCCTTTAGGTAAAATGGTAATAGTCCCATCAGCCCCTATTTCCAACTTCTCGTAAGGAGGCAGTGCAATTGGGCCATTATTACCTATGACCGGATGACCATTCGCTGTTTGCAATAGGCCATTGGCGGTGACTTTAAAATTGCCCGCTCTGGTGTAGGCCTCCTTACCATCAGTCGCTTGTACTGCTATATACCCTTTTTGTGAAACCACTACATCCAGGGAACGGCCCGTCGAGATAACAGCACCCAATTTGAGATTAATTCCCGGACTTACGGTCTCGTTATAAGCTCTACTCGAATAACCATCACCATAGACCTGTCGATCTGTTGCGAACTGAATATCAGCGCGAAAGCCAACCGTATTGCTATTAGCGAGGTTATTCGCATTAACAGATTGTGCTCGCACAGCCTGTTTAGCTCCCCCCATTGCGATATATAACATTCGGTCCATAGTGATTCCCTTGGTTTAATTACGATTATCGAATATTAATAATCGTTTGAGTAATGGTATCTGCTGTCGTAATAACCTGAGCATTCGCCTGAAAATTACGTTGCGCAGTAATCATACCCACTAGTTGTTCGGTCAAATCGACGTTCGAGCCTTCTTCAGCACCTGATTGTATTAGCCCTAAACTACCTGATCCTGGCGCCGAAATTAACGGGGCACCTGAGCCAAATGTCTCAGCCCAAGAGGTATCACCCGACTGGCTAAGCCCTTGGTTATTGCTAAAATTCGCCAACGCCACTTGTGCTAACGTTCGAGTCTGTCCATTAGTAAAGCTTGCAGTAACTATTCCGGTTTCACCCACATCAATCCCATTTAAACGACCGGTGGTAAACCCATTTTGCACTAACGAATTCACACTAAAAGCACTACCGTATTGCGACAGGTCAGCGACATCAAGCGAGATATTCATTGCTGCAGCACCACCCGGTGGAGTGTAAGCAGGAAGCGTTAAAGTTGAAGGCGCAGCCGGTGTAACTACACCGCCGGTATTATTAAATACCACTGAGTTCGCACCGCCCACCTGAGTCCCATCAACAGTGGAGTAAACTTCCCATGTGTTAGGGACACCCGTTTTGCGAAAATAGTTAGTCAACAAATGAGGGCTGCCCAATGAATCGAAAACATTAACCGACGTCGAGTTATTGTAAGTCGAAGTATCAGTTGCCAAGAAAGCATTTTGTTGCGAACCAGTTACCGCCGTTACCGCCGTTGCCACACTAGTGTCAGCATTCGCTGCGGCAGTGACGCCGGTAATTCCTGAAGTATTAGCGGTAACAGTCGTTGCAGACTGTGACCCTACGCCATCAGCGTCCCACGCAAAAGTAGCGCTTGTAGGAATAGCGGTCACTGTAACTGGATTTGCAGAAGAAGCAAAAGTCGTAGTGCCTTGGACCAGGAACATGTCAAACTGGTCCGCACCGGCCAACTTCACATAACGTACATTAAGGGTTTGGTTTGCGCCGTATTGATCCACTGCGGTAAAGGTTGGACTATTAAATGTAGCACCTGTCGTTGCATCACCATCTAGTATTGTCGTATTAGGAACGGTAAATGAGTTAGTAACCACCATATTCCCTGGAATGGATGATGAAGCATCCAGGTTAATCCCCATGTCAACAGTAGTGGTAGCGCTTGGTGGGATATCCGATCGATCCAATTGTAAGTCACCAATAGCGCCTGTAATATTACCGACAGAGTCAGCCTGGAAGGCTTGCAAACGTTGATTCTGTGTATTAACCACATAACCTTGACGATCAACACCAAAGTTACCTGCTCGTGTATAACTGTTTACGCCATTGTCATTCATGATGAAAAAACCCTGCCCACTATTCGCAAGATCAAGGTTATTATCAGTGAAGTTCACGTTACCTTGCGTAAATTGTTGTGTAATCGCTGACACTTTTACGCCACTGCCCACGACATTAGATGAAGTTCCAAGGCTCCCCGCTGGAACAACATCGGCAAATTCAGTTCTGGATTTTTTAAATCCAACAGTAGTCGCGTTAGCGATATTGTTTCCCAACACTCTAAGCTGGGTTGATGCAGCGTTTAATCCACTTAATGCGGTACGAAATGGCATATTAGACTCTCCTGTCTGTTTACTTAACTTGCTTGATTTCATTAAAAGAATACGACTTCGATGCCGTATTCAAAACCAATCCCTGTTTGCCACTTCCAAGTGTGACACTATCCACTTTCTCTGTGACCAAAGTATTCATGGCCACTGTTTTTCCTCCAATTAATGCTCTTGCCTTTATTCCATAAGTACCCGCTGGTACCGTAACACCATTATCTAGCTTGCCATCCCAGATAAAGTCTACTTTACCTTTTGCTTGTTGCCCGAGATTAATGGTTTTCAGAATTTGTCCGTTGCTATCGGTAATGTCGACCATTAGCTGTGAAGAACTATTACTAAGATCCACTTGCAGTTCAGAATTTTTTCCAGGAATAACGCTAAAGGTTTCTGACGAGACGACGATATTACGACCAACAAGGGAAGAAGCCTGAACCGCTTGACCTGAATTAAAAGAAGTAGCGAAATCACTAAATGATTTCTCCAGATTCTTAATTCCATCCACGGTGCCAAACTGGGCAATTTGCGCGAGAAAATCACCGTTCTCTGCGGGCTTAAATGGGTCTTGTTGCTGAATCTGCGCAGTCATTAGTTTTAAGAAATCTTTTTGCCCCAAATTGTCACCTGCCTTCGCTTGTGGCTTGGCAGACACTCCTATGGACTTTAAAAAATCTGATGATATATCTTGCATGTCATTTCCCTATGTAAATATTTTAATGACGACTTTTCCTATTGACCTAATCGTAAAGTAGCCATCAATAATTTCTTGGCAGTATTCAGTACTTCGATATTATTTTGAAAAGAGCGTGATGCAGAAATCATATTCGCCATCTCTTCAATTGAATTAACATTGCTCTGATACACATAACCTTTCTTGTCCGCTAAGGGATTAGTGGGGTCATGTAATTTTCTCGCTTCACCCGGCTTTTCATTAATCTGAGTCACGCGCACACCATAACTTGCCTGACTGCTCTCTGCATTTTTCATAATGGTCTGAAAGACAGGTTGCTTGGAACGATATATTGTATTGGCACTACTACTAACACTGTTGGCATTAGCCATATTGCTCGCAATGGTATTCATGCGAACACTCTGCGCACTCATACCTGAACCACTCACATCAAAAATTGATAATAAAGACATTCTATTCTCCCTTAAGGGCTGCGATCATCCCTTTGAACTTACCCGACAAAAATTGTAGCGTCGCTTGATAGCGCATGGCATTTTCACTAAAAGCTGCAATTTCCGTTTGTGAATCCACCGTGTTGCCATCGAGAGAAGGCTGCATCGGTGTTCGATACAATAGAGTCGCTTGAGTGCCGACTGTGCCTGGGTCACTCATATGATCAGACTCAGTAGTCTCAAGCCTAACGGACTGACCGGCTTGCTGTCCCAGTACCGATCTAAAGTCAATATCCCGTGCCTTAAAGCCAGGAGTATCTGAATTTACTATATTCGACGCAAGTATTTTGGCTCGTTGACTATAGACTTCAAGAGCCTGCACTCGAATCCCTAAAGCTTTGTCAAAGTCAATCACGTTACCTTCCTCAATGGTTAATCTTTTTTCCGCATGCCGATGAAAGAGCAATTCACATGCCATTTGATCACTTAATATTTTTACGGAGTTACAAAACGAGGAGGACACAAGAAGAACAAATAAGGAACACAACAACTTCAATCACTTAAACCAATAATTTCTGGTTGGCATTCTTTTGACGCAAACGGATAATTAAGTTTACTTTTGTATTTCAACATATATAGCGAACAAGCGGTAATAATTGCCACATGGCAAAACCATTTTGGCAATTATAATCAACTGTAAGGTATATATATATAAGGAATAGTGTACTGTTAAGATCGAAACAAGACCTTAACCAAACTGATGCCCTTCAGGCTTGAGCAATTTATAGAGTACCGTCCCTTCAATTTTCATCATTTGAAATTTTTCAGAGATTTTTGCCATCGACTCAGAGCCACCCAATAACAAATAGGAATCGCGATTCAAGGTAGTCGACATTCGATTAATAATATCGGACTTTAACTCATGCGAAAAATAGATTAAGACATTTCGACAAAAGATAATATCAAAGCGTCCGAATAAAGCATAACTCTGTAACAGGTTCAACTGCCGAAATTGTACTTGCTTTCGAATTGATTCATTGACCTGCCAACCCCCTTCTACTTGCTTAAAGTAACGGCGGCGACGATCATCAGACATACCACGCACAATATTCATTTCATCGTACACGCCTTCCGAGGCCTGCTTGATCATGGCAGGTGAAATATCGGTCGCGACTATATCAATATCTTTCGGTAACGCGCCTGGATGGGACATCTGAAATTCATTTAAAGTCATTGCTATTGAATAAGGTTCTTGCCCGGAAGAACAAGCAGCAGACCAAACACGCAGACGTTTGGGCTTATTTTTCAGTATTTCAGGCAATATATGATTTTTTAAGACATTAAATGGTTGAGAGTCTCTGAACCATGAGGTTTCATTGGTGGTCATTGCCTCGACGATTTTCTCTTTAAGGCCAGAATTACGACCTCGCTTTACTTCTTCAATTAGTTCGCCAATTGTCCCTAGCTTGCATTCATGTATTACTTTTCGCATTCGGCTCGATACAAGGTATTGCTTGTTATCACCAAGTAATATTCCACAGGTCTCTTCCAGATACTCTCTAAAAGCTCTATATTCCAAATCGTTGATTGAATTCGTAGTCTGAAATTCTTTTCGCTTTGCTTGCATACAACATCCTTCGTAATAGTGTGCGTGATCTATATTCGAAATTACTTATAGTTCATTGAGTTCATCAAGAGCCTCAAACACCCCTGTGGCTAACTCATCGGCATTAAACTTGGCGATAAACTTGTTAGCACCCACCTTTTTAACCATTGCATTATTAAACACTCCACTGAGTGACGTGTGTAACATGACATACAAATGAGATAATTCTGCGTCATCACGAATTTCGGTGGTAAGCGTATAGCCGTCCATTTCAGGCATTTCTACATCAGAAATTACTAAAGAGATATGCTTATCGATCCCTCCATCTTCTGCCAATTCCTGTAAAAGCTTTAGTGCTTCAGCACCATTTTGCGCCATTATTGACTCTAGATTAATTTGATCTAATGTTCTCTTTATTTGTTTTCGTGCAATCATCGAGTCATCTACAATCAATATTTTCTTAAGCGTTGATTTATCATCATGATGCTCATCCTTGATGTTGTCAGACACTTCAACAGTCTGTCCCACTATTTCAGCCATAATTTTTTCAACGTCCAGTATTTCCACTAGCTGTTCATCAATTCGAGTCACTGCAGTAAGATAACTTACATTACCAGAGCCTTTAGGAGGCGCATGCATTTTTTCCCAATTAACATTAATAATTCTATCTACAGATCTCACCAGAAAGCCTTGTACCTTACGGTTGTATTCCGTAATAATAACAAAAGCATCTTCATCCTCACCTACCGGCTTCTTGCCCACGGCCAACGCCAGATCCACTACTGATATAGTCTTTCCGCGCATATGCGCTACCCCACATACCGCACGATGTGAATTAGGTATTTTTGTCAGGTTTGGGCGATGAATAACTTCTTTCACCTTAAAGACGTTAATTCCAAATAACTGCCGCTGTCCCAACTTGAACAACAGTAGTTCCAGGCGATTATGTCCTGCCAGGCGGGTTCTTTGATCGACGGTGTCTAATATACTGGCCATTGTATTCCTCAAGCTTCTCTCTTCCTAGATTTTCTATCGGCCAGTACAAGCTTCCCTTGAGAGAATTTAGTGAGTAGAACCAGTATTCCTTCCTTAATTTAAATAGGGCTTCAGAAACATACTATTACCCGATAAATCAGCCACTAACATCCTAATAGACATAAATTTGTCTACAATAAATCGAGCCCTCTTCAAATGGCATTACGCTTGCATAAACTATAAAGTGACAATATTTCAACACTAGCGAAACCATGCAATGAATATAATAAGTAAACAACTTGCTACCATCATTATTTTCGCCACCCTAAACTCGGCGTTTGCAACCGGACAACATCAGCAGTATGAGAAACATGCAAATATCATACAGACTGTAAAAAAGTTTATTCAACAACACATAAAAAGAATGCACAAAGGAGAGTTTACTATTTCTATCGGAAGGATAGATCCAAGACATAAACTCCGCCGGTGTGGCGTCCCTCTTGAAACCCAGATCACGGGTAATAATTTCAGGGGAAGCTCGATGACGGTTTCCGTACGCTGCACCAAACCCTCGCCTTGGCTACTTTACGTACCCGGCAAGGTCGCAATATTTAAAGCTATTTTCGTGGCACGTCAAACGATGACACGAGGCCACAGAATTACTGAAGATGACTTACAAATGACACGCCGTGATGTTACTCGGCTACAATATGGCTATATCGATAGAAAAAAAGATATTATTGGTAAAATAACCCGTCGTGTTGTATTTGCCAATACGGTTTTAAAATCACAAATGCTCGGCCTTCCTCTTCTTGTTCGACGAGGCCAAACAGTCATACTGATGGCCGAAAGTAACGGAATTCAGGTTAGAATGTCTGGAAAAGCTCTAGGGTCCGGTCCTGTAGGACACTCGATCCGAGTACGTAATTTATCTTCACGCAGAATTGTTGAAGGTATTGTAGTAAGCACCGGAGTGGTAAAAATTAATTTTTAAAGATTTTATTTAAGGTTTATGAGAGTCGGCCGATTACAGATTGAGGGATGAATTTAATTTCGGATATCATAACTGTTTAGCGGACAAACAAATGGAGAGTACCATGGGAATTGAAATAGGCAGCACCCCGAACATTGGGGTTAATGATGCAGGCGATACCAAGCGCACAGAAACAGAGAAGCAGCAACAAACGGCAACAGAAAAGAGTAGTAGTTCACCCGCCGCCACAGACTCTGTACAGCTGACTCAATCAGGCAAACAGCTTAGTGAATTAGCGAATCGCCTCGATAAGATTCCATCTGTCGATAGCGAGCGTGTTGAAGCGATTAAAAAGGCAATTGCTGATGGCAGCTATGAAATTGATGCAGAACGAATTGCCAGTAAGCTGACAAACTTCGAGTCTCTGCTTCCGTAACATGAATCCACACGAATATAAGGAAGGATTCGATAATGTCTCATGACAAACAAAAGCTCGCTCTGGAGCTAGGAATTATTCTTGAACTTGAAACCTCACATCTAGAGCAATTACTGGCACTGCTTGAACGAGAACATGGTCAAATCCTGGAAGACCCGGAGGTATTGACATCAATTGCTAGCGAAAAACACCAACAAGTGCAATTGCTGGAGCAAATGACGCTGAAACAAAATACTCTATTGCAGCAAGCAGGTTTTGATATTGACCAAAAAGGGATGAAGAATTTCATTGAATGGTGCGGAAGCCCGAATAAGTTAGTCCAGCAGTGGGGCACTTTACTGACTAAAATTACGGACTGCCAGGAAAATAACTTACGCAATGGAGCTCTCGTAGAACTTAGCCGGAATCGCCTATCCCAACTAGCAGATATATTTCAAGGTGAAGAAAAACAAACCAATACTTATGATCAAACAGGAAAAAACGATAATGGCCAAATTCAAGGATCTGTTTCACTAAAAGCCTGAATTCACTTCAAGGGCAATACCCGAAAAGATAATAACAAGAATAAAAACCGCAGACCAAGCTCACCCACACCCTTCCAGTTATTCACGAATGACGCTTGACCAGAATGGCAGTTCTGTCATCATTCGCCGGGAAATCGCCAGTAAAATCATCAAGCTCGTGCCGGATACGCAATAGTATTTTCGAACTGCTTAAACTAGCGCTGGTTTTGACAATATCCATCACTCGATCAAGACCAAACTGATTGCCGTCAGCATCAGTGGCCTCGTAAACTCCATCTGATACAACAATAAAAATGTCCCCTGCCTCAAGAATCGGTGCGACAGGTAGCGTCACATCAAGCTCTGAAAGAATTCCGAAGGGTGCTGAATCCGCATCCAGTGAAGTAAACTCTCCGCTCTTACTATGAAAGTGTAGCATGGGCGCCTGACCCGCACTAAAATACGTAAGCTTGCAAGCAGCTATATCCAACTCGCACAACCAAGCAGTGATAAAACGACCTGCATGTAAATCCTGAAACAATTGCTCGTTAATATGCTCCGCTATTTGCTGTATTTTAACCCCTGTTCTTACTGCCATACGCAACATGGAACGTACCTCATTTGCTGACAAGGCGGGCCCTATGCCATGGCCTGTGGCATCTGCCATTAACAGAAAAGTGTAATCAGGCTTATCGTTAGTCAGCACAATACCCTTTTTCTGTTTATCGTAGCTGTAACCAATGATATCGTAGGTATCGCCGCCAGTCTCTTCCGCAGGCTGGCTCCAGGCATCTATATCAAAGCCCTCAAGCTGAGGCAACTCATTCGGGAAAGTATTTTGTTGGATTTGACGTGCCAATTGCAAATCACCTTCAAGCTTCAGTAGTGACTTAAGCGCGATACGCATTTTTTCATGAGCTTCGGCAAGACGTTGAATTTCGGTTATACCCGAATCAACTTCATCCCCTTTATAAAGTAAACCGCGACTAATCCTCTCACTTTGAATCATCAGAAAATCAATTGGCTTACTATAACGGCGCGCGAGTATAAATGCGCGAAACACAGCGATAAGCATTGCGGTTATGGTAATGACAAAAATCCAGATTCGTAACAACGACTGATCACCGATAATATCCGTCTCGGGAACTAGCGCGGCTATCCATAAAGCACGATTCTCAGATAGCCTAAACTGGCGAAACTCACCCAACCACACCTGGCCGTTACTACTAAAACGCACCGGCCCACGGCTATAATCGCTCTTACGCGTATACGCTTTAAATGCATTCGAGATTAAAGGATCTTTGAGCTGCTCCGGTGATTTTAATAATTGCGCAATTATTTCAGCCCGACTCATGGGCTTTTTACTACGTGGTAAACCGACCAACTTTAAATCGTCATAATTAAGAACAAACACTTTTCCATTTTTACTGACTTTTAGGTTCATCGTATATTTAGATATATCAAGTAGTGATACATCAAATCCTATAACCCGTTGCACGCCATCATGTGCTTTAAAATAGATCGAAGCGGTGATCCCAGGCTCTTTCGTGGTCAAAAAATTATAGGGCTTGGTCCAATGCAGATAAAAATTAACGTCTGATTTATCAGTCATCGGACCATATTTTTGTAACTCACTGATAGCCCCTAAATACCAAGGGCGCTGTCGCGGATCGTAATTTAGTTTTTTCCAACTTGCATGTGGCTTCTCACCATTACGCCACCTAAATATTCGCACCTTACTTTTCCATTTATCAAACTTGGACAAACGATTAAACCAAGTCGGTCCATTCTGAAGCAGCATAAACTCACGCCCGCGCTCATCTGCAACCATTAATGACGAAACAGGCTTAAGCTCTTTAATAACGGGCATAAAAAGTTGCCGCATATATTCAGGCTTCTCGGTTTTCAGTAGCCCCTGCATTCCCCAGGAACGAGCAAGCATCAAATCTCTAATAACAGGTCTAAAAAATATTTGAAGCTTGCTTTCGGTGTGGTCGATAGATTGTGAAATCAAGTTGGCAGTCAAGTCACGTACTGCTCTACGATTACCGACAAAAGTAATCGCAGTAATTGCACTGCTGAGTAGAATAATTACCAGCAAGAAATTAACAAGAAGACTTCTTTTAATGGATACAGGTTTCGCCATAGTTACTGCTTAGCTTAGCTTTACTTAACATTAAGATGAAGGCAAATCATATTTGCCCGATTAATTTTATTAATAGAATATCATCTATATTAGTCCGAAAATCCGGGAAAATGTGAACTAAGTTGTTATATGTAAAGAAAATATTTTACAACAAGCAAATTAGAGGGGGCAACACACTTTTCAAACATGGTGATAAAAAACACATAGAACTTGAACAAATACTTTCAGCTCGATCCTTGTTATTGATCAATAATCTGCCATACTAAACTTGTAAGCACTCTGATTTTATTAAAATTATTCTGATATCAAGGTGTATAGATGCAGATTAATAATCTAAAACTATTCAAAGACTATAACGCATCCTTGTAGTTGACGCACCCAATATGATTTCGATAAATAGCCTAAATGCTAACAAGACTAAAATATTGTTTCTTTTTTACTTGTTAAGCTCTGCCTTGCATGGAGTTTCGGTGGCTGACGAATCGAGTCAACATCGCCCTATCAAAGACATTGAGCTACTTATCGGGATATATGGAACCGAGGACAAAAATAATAAAACCAAGAATCGCTGGGGGAAAACCAGTGCCTATTTGTCAGATACCATCCCGGGATTCCATTTCACACTTAAACGCTTTGAGTCAATAGAGAAGCTAAAGCAAGCAATCGACAAAAAGACTATTCATTTTGTTTTGACTGATCCTGTAACTTACGTAACACTTGAACTACGTCATGGTATAGCCCGTATTTCTACATTGGTCGAAAATCATCTAAATAACGGTTACACCACCTCAGGCATTACCATCTTTACCCGAGCGACTCATAACACCCTTAAATCAATGTCACAATTGAAATATACCCGCTATATTTCACCTGGCGTAGACCGCGCAGATGTCTGGTGGATGCAGCTTGAAGTCTTCTATAAAAATGGCATCAATCCTTACAAAGATTTTCGATTACTGATGTCTGAAAACAACCAGCGAAACGTAGTTTTCGAGGTACTCAACGGTACTTACGACGCAGGTGCTGTACAGACAGGCGTCATAGAAAAAATGGTTAAACTTAAGCTTATTTCGATCGAACAGATTCGTATTCTGAACCCAATAACACATAAAAATTACCCTTTTATGTCCAGTTCACGTTTATACCCCAGCTGGCCATTTTCAAAAGTTCAAGGCACCCCCGACTTTATTGCAGAACAAGTCGCCATTGCTTTAATAAAAATGCCCAAACAACATGAAGCCGCACTTTCTGGTGGCTATTATGGATGGACCGTTCCCTTAGACTACACCCCTGTACATGAATTACTAAAGTTTATTAAGGTAGGACCCTACTCTAATTATGGCTCAATCACTCTGTCCAAAGTATTCGTAGAATACTGGTACTGGATTTTATTGTCGCTACTCATTTTCACAGTGATGGTAGTCATGAGTCTTAGAATGCAGCTGTTGAATAGAAAACTGGTAACAACAGAAAGAGAATTAAAAGAATCAAATCGAATTCTGAAAGATATAGCATCACGCGATAGCCTTACAAAACTATCGAATCGGCGGAAATTGGATGAAAACCTTGAGCAGGAATGGTGGCGCGCCTGTCGTGAACAAAAGCCTATCTCCTCTCTTATTATCGATATCGATCACTTTAAAGAATATAATGATTCGAACGGCCACCTTGCGGGGGATCAACTGCTGATTAAAGTCGCTGATGCAATCGAGCTTGTATTCAAGCGCTCAATTGATATAAAGGCACGATACGGCGGCGATGAATTTGTTATTATACTCCCTGATACCAGTGCGGCAGAGAGTGATATTCTGGCGGAGGAACTTCTCAATACCATTCTTGACCTAGGCCTGAATAAATTAAACAAGTCCGAGCATAATGTCTCGGTGAGTATTGGTGTCGCGACACTGTTGCCCACTAAAAACTCTGCGCCAGACTCGTTAATTGCCGCTGCAGATACAGCTTTATACAAGTCAAAGCGAAAAGGGAAAGCACGCGTAGAACGCACACCACAAATACAAACTGCTATTTTGGATAAGCCCTAAATAGTTTAAAGCTTATGATCTCAACTTAATATTTCGGGTACTAATAAATTTACTCGCTGGAATACCAAAGGCCGTGGCAATTAGCTTATATACGAGTTCTGCAGTATGTCGGTAAACTGTTAGTTTTCCGCCAAATATACTGATCACCCTTGGTACCTCATTATTATCACACACTATATTTGTTTCTCTGGATTTACTAAATACGGCATCCCCCGTAGCGAGAAAAACTCGAAGTCCAGCAAATGAATCGAGCAGTGCAACCCCCCGTACCTCCGGAAAATAGTTAAAAAAAACCTCTTGCAGGTAGTTAATTTCTTTTTGCGTTGGCGTTACTGACTCGGGTTCTCCTGAATAGTGTGTCTCAGTCGTCCCGACTAAAGTATTCCCTTTCCAGGGCATCGCAAATACCGCTCTTCCATCTTGTTCAGACTCAAGATAATACATTTTTTCCAATGGGTATTGCAGGACAATATGGGTACCTTGCACCATGTCAAGCTCTTGCATTGTTGGTTTTGGTGTAAACTTCTGTAATACCTGGTTCGCCCAGGGACCGGCAGCATTAATGATAAGCTTTGTCGTACTTTGGGTGATTTTTTTACTTTCACTATTTTCCTTATATCGAAAGCCAAGCACCCCCCCCTCATCGTTAGCTGTTAAAAATTGGCAGTGTTCTTTTACCACTGCACCCTGTTCTATGGCAGAAGCAATCACTGCCTGCGTTAATAAACGATCATCTGTTTGTGCATCGTAATATTGGTACACAGCCTTTAAGCTATTAACTGTTAACCCTTGCAAATTTCCCCATTGGGGTTTAGGAATTTTTTTAAACCGAGATTCTTTTGCGAGTCCACCCAGAACTGCATACAAACTCAATCCCAAACGAATCATAAATGAACTTCGTGAAGTCTGGGCATAAACAGGAATATAAAATGGGACCAACTTCACCAGGTCGGGGGCGATTTCAAGAAGAATCTTGCGCTCGCGAAGACACTCCCGAACCAAACTCCATTGCCAACTTTCGAGATATCGTAATCCCCCATGGATGAGCTTGCTCGACCTGGACGAAGTCTGTGAGGCAATAGTAAATTGTTCTAATAATAATACTTTCAAATTATTCAAGGCACATACCTGCGCTACTCCTGCCCCTTGAATACCTCCCCCAACAATCACTACATCATAGTCAGCAACCGCTTGTTCCAAATTTTTTATTAAAACTCCAGAGTCAACCATGATAATGACTTTTAGCATTAACACAATCAATTAACTTTATTGGATTCATGCTCTCCATCCACTGCACACCCAATCGTGAATAATAATCAAACTGTATACAGTCAGTAATTTCATATAGCAGCCATTGCCAGGGGTAATCTCGAAAATTGATATTTTCTGGTATTTTACGGTGATTGCATATTACAAATTCCGGCTTTAATTGCTGAGCGGACAATAGATTTGATTCATCCCAGAGCGTTAAAATATGCCCAACATCATAACCGAGTTGCACGCGAACCACTTCAAGGAAGTCGCTTGAATAACTAATAATGGTACATTGTTGTTTGATACTATCAAGAATACTTCCTAATTGATCGACCACATATGAAACACCGAACTGCGCGACACTTTCATGCTTAATCTCAATAAATACTGTTAAGCATGGAGTTTGAATAACAAACTCCACTAACTCTGTAAGTGTGCAGCTGTATACACCATTAAACTTGTCACAGAACTTTTCTTTCTGATTGATGGAAATTCCCTTTATGTCTGCAATACTTGTTTCAAAAACATTTGAATCAATATTCGCGACCCGCTTGAAGTCCGTGTCATGTAATAATAGTGCAACGCCGTCTTTACTGAACTGAATATCCACTTCAACAGCCATCACACCTGCATCCACTGCCGCTTTAATGGCAGGCAATGTATTCTCTGGATAGGCTTCTGCATAACCGCGGTGTGCAACGATTTTTGCAGGTTTGTCAGTTTGCAATACTTCCCTCTCTTTCTAGCCAGCCGATAGAAAATGCGCACTATTTCAGAAATCAGTCCATTTCAGAAATCAGTCCACTGTGTCTACATAAATTATAGCTCAGAAATTTATAATTTAGCATGCCAGGACTCCTTAACTGCCTCATCCATTTCAGCCAACCAATAATAATAACGCTTAAACAATAAGTCAGGCTCCGATAGCGGTTCAGCCCACTCAAATTTAGCATTATCAAAATTACGTTGAACTGAATCATGACTGCCTTTTCCTGTTACAATCTCTGTCGTATAACGAGTAAGTAAATATGCTGCGCCTTGTAACGTTGCTTCGTGCATAGTACTGCGATACACAGGGGTTTTTAGTAACGTAGCAAGCGCCTGACAGAAAACTAAATCCAAAGATAAACCTCCTGAAAATACCACCTGCGTAGCAATATTTTGAGTGCCATAAATACAATCAAAATTATGTTTTATCAAAAATAATATACTCTCATAAACTGCTTGATATTTTTCAGACACCGTATCGGTATTGATAAAACGTGACTTGAATACTGGCTTCCACCAAGGCGAAGCTAGACCACTTACGCCGTTCAGAAAACAGGCATTCTCCCCTAACACATTAAGTGAGCGGTATGAGGGGCGTTGTGCCTCCTTAATTCCAGTTAAGACATCACAATATGCCAAGGCACTTGCAGCCCCATTGACTGTTGCTTCTATAGCATTTAAGGATGTATTCTCGTCTCTGTAAATAATGGTATCTAATAGAACATTGGGAATACTTGGGGCCTGAGACAATTTGTAGGGCTTTAATAAAAAAGCGCCTGTCCCTGCATTAATATAACAAGTGTCCATGCGAGGCATGCCATGCGCAAACAATGCGGCGGCCTGATCACCAATCATTAGACTACATGTTGTCGAAAAACCACTGATTGTTGGCTGTGAACTTATTACATTACTAGTGACTTTTGGCAGTACTTCCCGAGGGATAGCAAAAAGTTGCATCAACTCTGCATCCCAATCACACGTCTTGATATTCCATAACATAGTTCGTTGAGCCTGCCCTTCATCTATGCTTGAGTTACTCACTACCAGAGGGTTATTGCTGTTGTTAAACGCGTCAAACATGATCTCCAGTTGAACTAATATCCAGCTTGCTAACGGCGTAACCGTTATACACCGAGATTGCCCATGCTTATGATTTGAATATTGCAATAATCGCTTTAACTTTCTGACACTCAAACTAATCTTGCTGGCGCCGTAATGGGCCGACGGGTATAAACCTGTTACTGCCTTAATTTGATATTCTATGTCATTAACCGAAACCGATTGCTTTAGACTCGACTCAAGCACTATGTCATCTAACAAATCATCGCCACGAGTATCCTGCCAGCTAATAATTTTCGTTAAGGGTTTCGCATCTAATTTGCTCCAGGAAATGATCGAAGATCGCTGTGTAGCCAATGCGAAAGTAGTTATCGCAACTGGCGACCACTCCATATAAGAGGTCATGAGCGTACGGCAGGCAGCCATTATTTCTTCAGGGTCATGTTCTACACGTTTATTGATATGAAATACTGAAACAGCAATTTTTTTCAGCCATAAAAAGTCACCACGATCATTTATGATCGCAAGACGCACTGATTGCCCCCCTATATCAAATATTGCAAATCGCTTCATGCTACTCCTGAATCAGGCCTGGTTCCTTCCTATTATGGTATATTGGTTAGTTTGTGCATTATTGTGAACTAGTTAACATGATTTCAGAGCCCAAACAAGCTATCAGATTAATTGTGATTCAAGCTGGTATAATGATTGCACAATCATTAAGAGGATAAATTAAATCTCCTTAATAGAACGTACTGGACGTACATGACTACGGTTTAATAAAAATTATGAGAATTGAACAAAAATTAGTTGGAATTATTTCACTTGCAATTTTGCTGGCTGCATGCGGATCAAATACTGTCCGCATACCTGACATTAGTGAACTGAAAGGCAGTCCTGCTGGGATTGAAATAGTCAAAGTGGCACTAAATCAAATAGGCACACCATATGTCTATGGAGGAAACTCTCCTTCTGGTTTCGACTGTAGTGGTTTGGTACAGTATAGCCATTCGCGTATCGGCATCGAAACTCCACGAGTCACATACGATCAGTTCAATAACTCTCGTCCCGTCAAAGTTTCCGAACTACGCGCAGGTGACCTGGTATTTTTTCGTTTGTCGACTCGTAAAGTAAACCATG
>VAOX01040281.1_pt1 | contig 44161 bp, 23 predicted proteins | sample 3393891 | NCBI WGS metagenome assembly VAOX01 (sample SAMN08290429, study PRJNA428436) | hydrothermal vent metagenome | isolation source: Deep-sea hydrothermal vent chimney | place: Indian Ocean: Southwest Indian Ridge | depth 2822 m m
AAATGTGAAGTCACCTTATTGGTGATGAGCACTTTTTTCATATAGCTATACGAACCAGGAAGTTGTGCATACTTTCGTGACTCAACTGATTTTTCTAGGATAATAACGCTACACCTCAAACTGCACATCCTGAGAGACGCTCAGCAGATGATTTCAGGGTAAAAAACAAAGGGGCGTAATGCCCCTTTGTCCTGTTACTTCTGTGATCGTGTACAGGCAGACTTATCTCATACCCATGCCCATACCACCACCCATGCCGCCGCCCATGCCACCACCTGGTGGTGGTGCAGGTGCAGGCACGACAACTGTAATCGTACCTGATTCTCCAGTAGCGCCATTGGCATCCGTAGCAATCACGGTTGTTGTCGCCGCTTCATCCCCTGCCGTGAACAGCCCCGTAGTTGCGTTAATAGTACCCGCATCTTCAGTGCTCAAACTCCAGGTATAAGGAGCAACACCACCATTCGCCGTAAACTGCTGTGTACCACCCGTGGGTACTGTCGCTGTATTGGGCGTAATAACAATATTGGCCGGTGCCGCAACATTAACCGTTACAGATGCCGTTCCAGCAATGCCGTTTGCATCTGTAGCCGTCACGGTTGCAGTACCTGCAATGAGTGCCGTTACCAGACCCGTTGCAGCATTCACTGAAATAACACCGGGGTTACTCACTGTCCATGCATAAGGGGCTGCACCACCTGCTGCACTAAACAACTGCGTATCACCTTCTATTAAGGTCGCCGTTGCAGGCGTTAGTGTCACAACAGCAGGAGGTGTATTTACAACCGTAATCGTACCGGACACACCTGTATCGCCATTATCATCCGTTGCAGTAACTGTCGTAGTACCTGCTGCTACTGCTGTAAACAAACCACTCACAGGATCAATAGAACCGGTTGCAGCATTACTCAGACTCCATGTATAAGGACTCTGACCACCACCTGCACTAAACTGTAAAGTATCTCCAGTAACAACCGTTGCTGTATTGGGTGTAACCGTAATACCCTGTCCGGAAACTGCGGTAAATGCGTTTAACCGACCACCCGTAAGCGTAATACCTGCCAGTGATGCAATCAGGTCAGTCGCACTCAGCACCGTACCTTTTAGTTCAGCTACTGATGCGGTGGGGTTGCTCGCCAGAATCAGCGCTACCGTACCCGCCACATGAGGACTTGCCATTGAGGTACCACTCAGCGAGGTATAAGTACTGGCACCCGTTGCCGGAGCTCCACCACCACCCCCCATGCCACCCATGCCACCCATACCGCCCATACCACCGCCGCCCGCAGCAGGTGGTGTAGTGCTCAGTATGTCAACACCAGGTGCGCCGAGGTCAACTGTCACGACACCAAAATTTGAAAAAGTCGCCAGTAAATCATTATCATCCGTTGCAGCAACCGATATAATATTATCAAGATCATAGGATGCAGGATAACTCGGGGTAACATCGGTGTTTACACCATCATTACCTGCCGCCGCTACAAATACCTGACCTGCTGCACCCGCAGCAGAAATTGCATCAAACAGCGCCTGGCTAAACGCACCGCCGCCCCAGCTGTTATTTGAAACACGCACACCCATCATCGTTGCATATTCAATTGCCCTGATCGCATCAGCTGTAGTACCTGCACCTGTTGCATCAAGAAATTTCAACGGCATAATCTGCGCCGACCAGTTAACACCTGTAACACCCAGCGCATTATTACCTACCGCAGCAATTGTGCCGGAAACATGCGTTCCATGACGATTATCATCAAAGGGGTCGTTATCGTTATTAACAAAATCCCAGCCCCTGTCATCATCAATAAAACCGTTGTTATCATCATCAATTCCATTACCGGGAATTTCACCAGGGTTGCTCCAGACATTGCCAACAATATCTTCGTGGTTATAATCCAGCCCTGTATCAATTACTGCAACAACAACGCGCGTACCCGTCTGAATATCCCAGGCTTCAGGGCCGTCAATATCTGCATCCGGTGTGCCGCCAGTCTGGCCTGTATTATCAAGGCCCCACAAATCAGCAAAAAGCGTATCATTGGGCACAACCTGAGCGGTTAGTATGTAGTTCGGCTCCGCATAGGCAACACTGGCATTTGCATTCAGCAAAGCAACAGTACCGCTAACAGAACGACCAGACATAACATTTGCCAGCGTCAGATTAGCGCTTGCTGCGCCCAGACTACCTGACGCCTGGCAGCCTGCTGCACTTAAAGCACTGGACTGTGCAGCTGCGCTCACGCCGTCATTAAAGCGAACAATGACTTCACCTGCGGCAAAGCTCTGAACTGAAGGGGTCTGCCCCTGTACAGCATGGGAAGGCGCTGACATGCTTGCCAGCAATAAGAAACTAAACAGTAGAAAAACGCTCGCCAGAAAATAATGACTGCGTCGCCTGAAAACGTCTGACCAACAATGAGTGGCAGGGGATAGTGTTCGGTTCATAGTAAGTTATCCTTCATATTTATTGTTTATAATTATTTTAGTAAGTATATGAATAACAGGTTCATTAATAAAACCTTCAGGCTGTTTTACTGGTGTTACCACACATTTTATATCATCAGTTGATTACCCTGATGATAGCCCGAATATATACTCACCCGTTAAACTTAAAAGTTCCATCTAATGCCCTGAATTTTCTTCATCCGTAAAACCATTATAAGGTAAAAAATTAAAATGATTCGCATTATGCGTTAAGCTGGCATTACAGGGTTATAAAGAACTTTCTGCCTGGTGCCATCAAACACTAAATTCAACGTACCGCAGGCAACATGAATACAGATAAAATCATGTCTGTTTACTATAGGTACCTGGCAAGCTCAAATCAAGCGCCTTAATGTGACACTCATCACACTTGCCAATTAAAAACAGTATCTTAAATCACATCAATCGTTTTTAACACAAAGTCCGTAGTTACCACCAGGGAAGGTGGGTATGTAGAAAATGCAGGAGCAATTTTCTACGACCACCAGGGAAGGTGGGTATGTAGAAAATGCAGGAGCAATTTTCTACGACCACCAGAGAAGGCAGGACGGTAGAAAACACAGGCGCAATTTTCTACCATCTCACTGGCGTTAGCGCCGTAAAGCTCTGGCGCAGCTGGAGATAAACACTTTTTTTTTCATAACGCGATACGGGCCCGGGAGCTTGTGTAAATTTTCATGATTCACCGATTATTGCAGATTTATTCAGGATAAACAGGGATGCTATAACATTCGATTATGACAAAACAGACTCAGATGTGGGTTCTTCTATTTCAGCGTTAAATATATCCCGGATTTCACAACAGAAAATTATTCTCCAGTTTTCAGTTAACAATACTAATGTCACAAACAAAAAACACATAAAAACAATTACCCTGTAATACCTCCCTGTGTACCGGATTACCTCACTTTACTTTATTATTCACCTGACATATACTGACTATAACTTTGATAGCAGTTGTTAGCACTTTAAATATCAGGGCATGGAACAAGTTAATTTTATGCGTGATCAATACCTGAGCTTATTTCGTTGCTCTACGTACCATACACATGAATTTTTTATTCTATGATAAAGGATTACAGGCAATGTTTTTTGGCTTATTCAAAAAAAAATCAAAATCTGTTATATCAGAACAGTCCTACGCTGTAAGCGGCACCAATATTCATTACAAACCTAACCTTATCAGCAACCTGAAAGATGACCACGCATCTCTGTTAAATCTTTACGGTAGTATTAAAACAGCCAGCGAAAGCGGCCATTATAAAAAAGTAGCTGAGTTTCTAAGCATTTTTCGCGATGAGCTTGAAGATCACCTGCTAAAAGAAAATATTAACCTGTATATCTATTTAACTCACCAGCTAAAAGGTGATGCGATAAACACGGGGCTAATTTCAAAATTTCGCAAGGAAATGAACGGCATTGCTACACTCACTCTCCGGTTTCTCGAAAAATACGAATCCATTGAAGCTAACTTTGATCTACAGCGAGAGTTTGCGGAAGAATTCGCCGCTATTGGTAGTGCATTAGGAAAACGTATTAAACGCGAAGAATCAATGCTGTACACGCTTTATGCACCACCATATTAGCTCGCTATCATTACACCTGATTTCAGGCACGATTTGAATCTGCACCACAGACTCATCAGAACATGAGTAGCAGGCTAAAGTAGCTTTCGCTCAAATCAGTGACTGTTGATATATCACCCTGTGTTCTCGCAAGTTCTGTTTCTATACTGGTCGGTCGAAAGCGGTAGCCCGCCTCAAGCATAATGGACTTACTAATATAAAGAATAGCACCCGCCTGCAAACCATAAACAGCTCCCAGTGCTGAATCTGATACACCTGCATCTGTGTATTTTTGTGTGGCAGCACCCAGTGCAGCACCCCCAAAAAAGCTCAAATTTTCATTTATCGGTAATAGATAGTCCGCTGAAAATATAATTTCGCCTATATCAAAATTATCATAACTCACATAACTGAGCGTACCGTTTACACGATAGGTTCGATTGTAATATTTATCAATATAGAGCCCCAGGCCACTGCCTGTCTCTGAAAAACTCGCATTCTGCCCCACACCATTCACTTCTATTTCAGCACTTTGACTTATAAATGCCAGGCCAATAATCGTATTATCAAAAATACCATCTGCCTGAGTGGCAGGTGCTATAACAGACATTAATAATAGTGCTATATGCTTCTTCATTTAAATCTCCCATCCAGCCTGAATTAGTCAAATTTGTTCCTGGCCCTCTACAGTTTGGCAACAATATTAATAAAGAAACCCTGGCTATTAAAATCAAGATTCGTTAAATCATCTGAAAAATCTGTAAAATTATAGCCCACGCCAAATTTAACATTTTTACCGATGTGTCTATTTACACCCACCAGGGCCCCGGATCGCGTATCCTGCGCATCGGGTAAATCCAGTACGCGATACTCCATTAAAACATCCCACTTGTGTACGAAATGCCAGTCGATTCTCGCGACATACAGACTCGCTCGGCTATCAAAAAATTCAGGGTTATTTCTATCCTGTGCTACCTGCCCCAGACGATATGCGTACTTACCACCAATACTCCAGCGCCTGCTTAAATCATAAATCGTATCGATCGAAACAATATTTGAAATCTGTAGAAAATCATTTGCTGTGCCTCTGGTATTCACCTGGCCAGAAGAAGGAATATTATAAAAATAGGTGTACTTGAACAGTGTGTTCAAACGGTCATTCAGCACGGGTCTGTAACCATAACCCAGCACGTACTCTCTAAACTCCCCGGTAAACAGTCCATTTTGCTGCGGGCTTTTACTGTTGGAATAATTAAGCTTGCCAATGAGTCGCCAGTCGAGGTTTAGCTGATAGCGAAAACTGTTTTTCAACAACCAGGTGGTCTGCTCGGCCTCTGACAAATCTACATTCTGTATCACATCATTGCGATACTCTACCGCGCCGGTATAACGAAACTGCTCATGCTGATAGCCGGCTACAAGGCCTGCCGCCAGGCGCTGCGTTTGCGCCGCTGTTATCTGATCCTGCAATGTACCCGCTTCTATATTGGCACCATATGTCCAGCGATCATTGGGGGCGATATCGACACCCAGTGCATGAGTCAGCCCTGTGGGTACATCCCCGTGAGTATATCGCTCTTCACCATAAACGCTCACTGTGTCTGTATACCGACTACGGAACCCTGTCGCCATATTTCCTTTTTTTGCACGCACACCATTACTGGTACGTTCATTGTCCAGTGTGTAGTTCAGATAAACGCTGGTTCGATCCGTCATCAGGTAATCTGTACCCATGCGCACGGCAGTCCCTGTATCACCGCCAGAGACTTCACCTTCTACACTGAAGCGATCTGTGAGTCTCATGGTGGCACCGGTACCTAGCCGATTATTATCCACCCGATTGCCGCTGCTGTTTGCAGTACCCTGGGCAAAACCATATACACTCCATTTATTCAGCGAGTTATACGTAACATCAAGAGCAACATCGGTTCGATCACCCTGCTTCTGTGTGGCTGCAAGATTTGTTGAGTTATCTTCTCGGCTATCTACCCGAACGCCACCACTAAACTGCCAGTTGGGATTCATTTTATAAGCCGCATTAATATCCACATTCTGTGTTTTCAGTGAATTTTTCTGATCCCGTGAATCACCTTTCACATTCAGGCTTATGCTTTCTGTTATCGGCATATTTAATGTGCCACCCAGCTGCTGGATATCATTTGATGTTAACTGCCCCGGAGCGGAATAACCGGCCTCTCTATCCTGCAAATAAAACGTTGCACTGCCCCGCGCACCGTCAATTATATCGGTTAATCGCAGATTACTGTCTATTCGATAGGCACTGGCTTTTTCACCCGCAGACAACCCTGGAACAACAGGGTTAAAGTTAAAGCCACCATCATTGGAATTTGTCGAGCCACCACCACTGCCCTCTGACGTTGCAGCTTCAAGCTTTAACCAGGTACCAGCATTTTTTCTCAGGGTAATATCAATGCCATTCAATGTGCTTTTAGTGTTCTGCTCTTCCTGAGAGCTTGCCGTTGTACCAAATTTTATATAATCATTTATCCAGGCATCTGCTCGGCCACCCACCGCAACATCATTCAGGCTATCAAAGCCGGGGGAGTATTCATAGCGTGCAACCAGGTATACCGGGTTACCGTTTAGCGAGCCATTATTAACAATTAATCCATCTCGTGCTGTGGATGACAATGGCTTGCTCAGTAGTATCCGGCCCTGTATATAATCAATATCGTAATCCAGTGCAGGAACCAGTTGCTGCACACTCATCACTATGTCTGAGTCTTTATCCCGTACTTCAATGCGCAACCGATCTGAACCCGCCAGAATATCCTGACGCCTGAGAAAATATAGCGAACCGCCTGTTCCTCTGTATTCATCGCGCCCGCCGATCGTACCCGGCTCTGCGGCAAAACCATCAAGAGTAAATTTTTTATCACCAGAAGCGGTCACCTCCTTGCTCTCATAGTGACCTTTTGCACCGTATAAACCACGGTCTATTTGCGCCAGGTCAGTATCGGTGTACCGGGTCAGAAAGTTACCCCACAATCCGTAGTCAGACTGGCGTTGCATTTTGACAAAGAAATTACCCGATGTAGGCGCATTCTCGACAATGGTACTGTCATCGCCGAATGTTGGATAAAAATAATCCGGATCCAGTCTACGGAACAGCGCATCCGGAGATTTTTCCAGGAAGTTACTGAATATTTCCCCAATCGGGCCTTCACGGGTATCAGCACTGGCGGTTAGTTGCCATGCGTTTTCAAATTTTCCATCCACATAAAACGCCAGCCGACCATCTGTGTTAAGCTCATTCTCATAATGTGTACCATCCTGCGTAACCAGGCTGGCTGGCCCTGATGTCCTGTCACTGGCAACCGTCATATCGGCAATCCCCACATAAAACCAGTCGCTTTTCCTTAATTCCATTTCACGTAGAAATAACTCGCCATTGCCCTGTTCATCAAGCACCGCCACTTCAACGGTGTGAAGCCCTGGCCTGAAAATCTCATCACTGACAAACTTGCCTTCATCATTCACCGGTAAAGGCCGCCCCGCTAACCAGACGCTGTGATTTTCAGGAATATTCTCGCCATTAATCGTTACGGTTCCACCCCTGAGTGGAATGGTCTGGCGCTGAAGATGTGACTCGCCATATCCAACCAGTAATTCTTTTTCAATTTCGGGCGATTTTATCTCTACCAGCTGAATTTCAATATCCTCTATTTCATCCGCTTCTTCTTCCTCCATTTCCTCATCGGTAAGCCCCACCTCCAGTAATTCAGCCTCATCCTTTGCCGTTTCTAATGCCGGTGCATCACCCACCAGTTCAGACTCTTCAGGTTCAACCCCCTCAGCTTCTATATTCTGCAATTCAGCAGGTTCACTACCTTCACCTTCACTCAGGGTTTTCGGTTCAAGCTCATCCAGCAACCATAAGGGCAAAGCACGGGTTTCATCGTAGTTGTTTTTACTGTCATAAACACGCAGCAGGTATTTGAGCTTTTTAGTGGGGCCTTCAAACTCATCCACCTCAGCCAGCCACTGTGCATAACCGCGTTTATCCACCGGCACAACCGCTAATGCGACATCACGGGTTGACTGCTCTTCTTCAAATATTCTAATTTCAGATTTAGCGATATAATCGCGGTAGTTACTATAAATCTTAAAATAAACTTTGTTTTCCTGAAAATCCGTTTTTTCAATATCCTCATAACGTACACTATTCGGCCAGGCCGTCACGTTTAAGCGCGGCTGTAAACTCAGGTTATCAAATTTGAACTGAATATCGGCCTTCTCCAGTGCCACATCAATACAACGTTGTAAGTCTGCACTGTTTTTATACGGGTCATGTATCGGCTCGCCATCAACCGATATACGCATCAGGTTAAGCGAGTAAGGTGTATGGGCAACAGCTTCTCTGTTTATACGGGTTATATCCAGGCCTTCATCTTCTTCCAGTATGGCCAGTTCATCATATACGATACGCACTTCTACACGGGCACTATCAAACTGTATAAAACCGGTACTGGCCACATCATCAGAACGAACAAACCCTCTACCTTCATACTCAACCTGCTTATCCGTTAATTCCATTTCGCTTTTAACGGTTTCCATCACCTTACGCGCACGCGCAGTGGAAAGCCCTATATCATCGCCATAAACCATGGCGGTTCTACGCGAGAGCCGTTTATTATCGGTATAGCCAATAAAGCTCAGACGCACATGGGTATAGTCGGAAATTTCTTCCATCAGTTTTCTGAGCCGTTGCGTATAACCCGCTGGAATAATCGGCTGCCCCTGTTCCAGAAAAATAGCCTTTATTGGCCCGGTTGGCGGGTCATAGTTAAGCGTAACGGTTTCAGCCACTTCTTTCTCAGGGCAGGCCTGGGCCTCCGCTGTAAAACTCTGAAAGGGATCATCGTGCCAGAATTCAACTTCAATTCGCCGATTAAGTGAACGGCCTTTTTCCGTGCTGTTGGAAGTTATGGGTCGTGTTTCGCCTTTACCTGTACTATCAACAGCACTATTGGGCAGTTTCAACGCATCGGCTATTGCCAGCGAAACTCTACGCGCCCGGGCTTTTGACAGGGCGGTATGATCGCCATAAATTCTGTTTTCACGCTCGGTAAGCGCCAGGCTATCTGTATGCCCTACAAAGCGAATAACCACATTCTCCTTACCACCTAAATTATTATAGGCTTCCTGTACCTGGCGTATAAACTCACCCGGTATACTTGCCTGGCCTTCTTTCATGCGCAGGGGCGAAACCAGGTTTTTCAATTGTGCGCGTTTTGCATTACCCGCTTTATAGCGCAACTTACAAACCGTTTCCTTACGACAGACTTTAATTCGATTAAGTCTGGGCGCAGCTACGACAACTTCTTTTTCAACCGTATGCTCGGTTATTTCGTCATACCATATCTGTACTTCTACACGCCGATTTTTAGCTTTGCCTGCGGCTGTGCTATTACTGGCTACCGGCTTTGAGTCGCCTGCACCATCATAGCTTATGGATTCAGGTGGTAGATCGAGCTGGCGTTGAAAAAACTCGGCGGTAACTTCAGCCCGCGCCCGCGACAGACCTACGTTATCACCATAACGGGCTCTTGTTGCTGTACCCAGCTGATCTGAATCAGAGTGGCCAATAAAGTGAATGCGCAGATTAGCGCGGTTTTTCATTTTCTCTAACAGTTGTTTTAGCTGCGTAACATACTGCTCTGTTATACCTTCCTGACCACGCCTGAAAGGAATCGGTTTAACCAGGTTATCCAGTTTGAAAGTTTTCGATTCTTTTTGCAGCACTTTCTGCATTTCTACGCGGTCTGCCTCAGCAGGTCTAAAAAAAGTTTCATCCTGAATCCACAGATTAAACACCGCATCCGCTGGCAGATGTTGCTCTGTGTTTCGCCCAATCGGGTGATCCTCAAGCGTAACGGGCGGCTCATCGACCTGGCCTTCCGGGCTTTGATTAAATTCCATGTATTCCTGCCAGCTGGTCTCAGCATAAACCGATGTTACCAGGGCCGAGCCAAGTATTATCAGGCCAGTACCCAATATTTGATTCAATCGCCTGTACCCTGGCCGTGTTTCAATGAAGAGCTTAATCATCAAACTCTCCTTTATCCGGTGGCCCGCCTTTACGCCAGAAAATTTCGGTTTCAATGGTTAGCTGATAACAGCAGTCCAGATCTTCCCAACGATTTTCAATTTCATCTTTTACTGCATCCAGTCGGTCATCTGCCAACGACTCTGACTCATTTTCGGCCAGATAGGACAGGCGCAGCAACGAGGGGTCTTTCGCCAGCTCGGTAATTAATATGTCCAGACGCGGCAACCACTGCGGCCGCATTTCTGTGGTATTCGGTTCAAATACGGCATCGGCCATATCAAGACGAACCACTCGGTGGATGGCCGCACCAAAGCTGAATTTAACCATTTTACCGCGGGTGGCGCGTACCACTCGGGGGTTTTCTGTGGTCATCCGATAACCGCTGGGCAGGCTGCGCTCATCAATTTTCAGAATAAAGTTTGAACCTCGATCCGGATTGGGTACCACCGCACAGGTAACATGGAAACGCCCATGCGCATCGGTGGTTATTTCCAGTCCTCGGGCAGTCAGTATGCGCACACCACCCAGGCCCTCTTCGCCTTCATCCTGATAGGCATTGAGGTTTTCATCATCAAAGACCTTGCCGATGACATCGGAGCAGTCAAAGGTCGGATCCGGTACAACACGCACCGTGGATGAGGCCTGACCCGATTCCAGCAATCCGGTAATGGTGTTACGCGCCTGGGCACGGTTTACATACTCGCCTTCGCCCACACCTGAACCCACGACCAGCAGCAGTTTTAGTTTAAGTGTGGATTTTGAGTCGAGTTTACCCACATCAATCCAGTTTAAATTTAACGTGCCCGGGGGATGCACCGGCTCCACTTTAATAAATGGCCCACTGCCAAACTGCACGCGACCTGAACCCGCAATGTATTTGAAACCTGCGGGGAACAGGTCTTCAATATCCAGATTAAAAAACGGTGCATCCAGCGAATTGGTCAGGGTAATATCATAGGGCACCAGCTGACCACGGGTTACATTAACCAGTGGCGAGGTTTTGGATATTGAAATTGCATTATTAAAGGATGGATCAACGGCAATGTGATTGTTGAAAATCTGACTGTCACCAATGCCACTGCTAAACAGAAATTTCTGATAGTAATTTGTTTCAGGCGTTCTGGGGGGTACATCAACGGGCGGTGCAAATTCCAGTGGCTGAATTTCACACTCGGTGGTTGAACCAATTGCATCAGCGATACAGCTTACCGCATCAAATGCAACATCGGTTATCGGCACTGCTGGCGGTATAATTAAGGATACAACCGGCGTTGATGGATCATTATCATAATCGATAAAACCATCCGGCGGGAAGACATTTATGGTGTAGTCCATACCTGGATTACAGATACCCGACTGGCTGAAATTCAGATCAAATTTATAGAAACCCGCCACTACAACGCGCTGATTTTGCTGCGCAGGATCATCAAAACAACTCGCAGGTAATGTAATGCCTGCGGGATTGGTCATGCGCAGTATGGCACCCGTAACCGGTGTTCTTAATAAGGAATTAAAGATAACGCCATTGGGTTGAATCGGTAAATTAATATTGGCGCTGTGGGATGCACGCGCCACCGCAAGCGACAATAAACTCGAAGGTGCGGTGGTTGCGCTAATCGATGAATCAATCACCACCTCGCCCAGTGATGCGGTATCGGTGGAGGCCAGAGGGGGGCGGAACCGCAGTGCATACTCCAGTGGCCCTGCATCATTAGGCAGCAACCCGAGTATTGAATAATTACCCCTGGCATCGGTGAATACAGTATCCAGTAAATCACCGGGGTTAACCGTGCCGGCACCAAAGTAAATTTCTACCTGCCAGCCAGCAAATGTAGGCTCCGCTGTATCCTGAATTTCATCCAGGTTAAAGTCATGCCACAGGCTACCACTAACGGTAGCAACACCGGGTGCGCCACCCACCGCAAGATCGATAATCGAGCAGGCATCCACATTCTGAGACGCGCCATTACAGTTTATCGGCGTGGTGTTATCAACCGGTACGAAGTTTTGCGCACCCCAGTCTATGCCAGCAGTATTACTGATATTGGTTCCCTGCGCAGCACTGGCATCAATGGTCGCCAGATAACGAATGGTGAATCTCTCACCCGGATTAAACAGCGGGTTGCGACTCACACGCTTAAGGCTTCCATAATCAACATACAGACGCGGTGCAATAAAACTGACATTGGGATCACTTACACCATTGAGTCGCGCTGAGCCAGGCACATAGCTAACCAGATTAAGCTGGTCGATATCATCAACCACTCGAATCACCTGGGTAATATCCGACAGGTCAATCGGGCTGAAACCGGTATTTTCTACACTGATAATATATTGAAGTGTCGCACCGGGCTGTGCCGTGCCGCCGCCCACAACAAAGACATCTTTACTGATACTGAGTTTCTGCGTGTTACCTACAACAATTTCTGTTGGTTGATCGCCATTGGTATCGTTGCCGTCTTCATCACTGAGTTCATCCGGGAAGTTCGCGCTGGTAACCAGTGCCTGATTGCTAATAATGGTGCCGTCCACCGTCAGTGGATTGACCGTGACATCAAACACCAGTGTGGCGGCCTGCATGGGGCTAATCGTGCCCTGGTTTGCCGGTGGCAATGGTGGGGTTAAATCATCTGAACTCACGGGCAGGCCACCGATAATCGGCAGGCTGGCACCGCCACCATCCGGCACTGGCAAGCCATTGAGCGTGGTGCTCGCGCCAACATAGGAGGTGTTCGGTGGTACAACATCGCTGAGCACCACATCGGTTGCATCAATGGTACCTGCGTTATTTATCGTAATGGTGTAGCGCAGTGTATCGCCAATATCCACCTGACCATCGCCACCTGCATCGTTAAGCAGTTCAACCACTTTCTGTACATCAAGTACCGCAATATTACCCACAACATTACGGGTCGGGTCGCCCACGATTTCGGTGTTCGGATCATCCGATGGCTGCTCTGCATAGGGGTCGCTGCCTGCACCCGCACCCCCTACAAAAGCCTGATTGGAAATAACAGTGCCATTAACAACATTCGGATCAAGCATCACTATAAATGTGACGGTTGAAATATTGGTAGCACTCGCAACCGGATCATCTGCTGCTCGCATAAAGCCCGCCGTCAGATTTTCAGGCGCATTAATTAACAGGCCGTCCTGCAACGGCGAAACACCATCTGATGGGTCGGCAATAGCGACCCCATTTAATGTGGTGGAATTTGCCACATATGTGGTATTTGCCGGTATCTGATCTCGTAATAAGGTATTAACAGAATCTTCTGCGCCTATATTCTGCGCGGTAATGGTGTAGCGCAGCAGCTCGGCAGCCTGCAATACATTCTGGTCATCTGTTATGTCCAGAGCCGTTTTTTCAAGCCTGAAGGTCGGTACGGAATTAACCGTTAGTACTGTTGGGTCAGCATCGCCCGGGAATATCGGATCCGGGTCGTCACTGAACACGGGTAACAGAGTGAAATCTGTAATATTGGCCTGCGCCTGGTTAAAGACCCGTGTTCCACTGTTAATAACCGGCCCAAGTTTAATATCATAATGAATAACCAGTTCATCGGTATTGCCCGCATTCGCCGCTGCAATATTCAGATCACGAATATCAATAAAGCCTGTGGCTTTTGTGCCGCCAACGGGATTGCTGAAATCGTTCCCATTGGCAGCATCGAGTATTACCAGTGTGCCCGCTTCATAAAAGCCGCCACCGGGATTCAGTAAATCAAGGTCTTCGATTAAATCAAATGCAGGAACCGCCACCGGCCCTTCATTCACAATATGTATCTGGTAGCGTACGATATTTCCAGGCTGGGAAAGCGGGTTTAATATGGGAGCTGCGAGCACCCCTGGTACGCTGGCATTATCCACCACCGACTGAATAATGGTTAACTGTGGTGCGCCCACAAGAATTCTAAAGGCATCTTCGAAGTCTTCAAATGGCAGTGCTGCATTGGCGGTATTAAAATCTGGCGACAGTATATTGGTATAGGTTCTGGCACTGTCATTCACCTGCTCAAGGCTATAGTACAGTGTTGCACCGGCAATGTTGTCCAGCATTGAACCATTCGCGTTATTTAAATCAAGCGTTACATCATAGTTAATCACCAGATGCCAGGTCGATTCAATGCTGGCATCCGCCGTGAGCATATTAAAGGTGAGCGTACAGGCCGGGTCCGCTGCGAAGATCGCATTAAAATCGGTATTTTCAACCAGGGTTCGCTGTAACACACCCATATCATCTACGATCGTTGCCAGGATATTCGCCGGTGGGGTATCACACACGCCCCCCAGTGCCGGTTCAATAAAGACATCGCTGATGGTTGCATTCCATGCGGTAGAACCCCCATCATTTCGAATATCCAGGGTATAGGTTTCCGGAATGCCAAAGTTTATCGTGGCATTGGCCTGCTTACTCATGCGTAAATCCGGCTCAACAATGGTAATGGGGCCGAATAAAGCAGGAGGTGCCACCCGTGGCGCATTGGCGCGATCTGAATAATTACTGCGCACAATATTCACCAGACGACCTCCGGCTACGGTGGCCGGGTTATCATCAATGCGAGCGTAGTAGATAATACGTATATAGGGGCTAATCACATTGCCAACGCCGCCCAGATCGAGATCGTCCTCTGTATCGGTGACGACATCTCCGCTAATTGTCCAGGTAACCGCACCGGTTGAGCCATCTAATGGCGCGGTGATCTGTGCCGGGAACTGCGCCACATCGGTAATGCCATTTATTGACTGAATGCCGGAGAACTCATAGGCAATAACAAAGGCCGCATTATTTTCAAATACATAACTGGTGGTACTGCCCGGGCCATTCAGAATATCAACCACGGTTAGTGGGTTAGCGGCATTACCCTGGGTAACACCCTCAGGGAAGTTAATCTGTAGCTGAAAACGTTTACGTGCGCCAATGGTGGGCACGGGATCACTCAGCGGGGCTTCTACTTTACTGTTAATCAGGCCCGGTACACTGGCGGTGGTATCTACCTGTGTTGTTTCGTACAAACGCATGCCATCAGGGGCATTATCTGCGCCAGTCAGACCCGTTGCATTTAATGCAGTCGCATTGCTGGCCAGCGAGGAGTAGTTCGCGGTGAGTGCGGTCTGTAATATATCATGGGGTTGCACATTATCCGGCAGGGCGATCTGGAAGCTAATGGTTTCCGTGCCCGCCGGATCGAGTTTCGGCAGGTTATAATCCAGCACAATCTGTGTTGGGCCCGATGCGATGGGATCAAATGTAAAGTTTGCAGCCCCCAGAGAACCGGTAACAAAACTCGCGCCTGGAGTGGCGGAGAAATCCGCCACAATCTGTAAATTATAAGCCGGTGAAAGATTCGCCGGAATCGGGCTATTATTATCTATCACCACTTCAACGGTATAAATATCGCTGGCATCGGCTGAGGTTATGGCATTTACCAGAGGAGGCGGTGTCGGATTCGGTGTGCCAGAGCGAATAGTAAACTGAATATTGGGTTCTTTGATATCTACGGTGGCAGCCCCCAGTGCAACAAACACCAGGTTATTACCCTGATCGAGGAAGCTCACATTTACAGCCGTTGAGCCGCCGCCATTCACCAGCGCACCCCCGGCAATTAATGCAGGATTATTATCCAGCCTGGCAATAAAGGAGATGCGTAAATTAAATGAACGATTAAAGGGTGCCACCGGCACCACCAGCAGCTGATCTACAGTGGAAACCCATGTGGGCGTATTGGTCGCTGCATCACAACCACTTGCTGGATAAGTACCACCCGGCATAAAATAAGGTTCGCCCGGGGGAACCTGGCCCTGGGCAGGCAGAATCATATCACCCGCTTCTATACAACTCAGACCGGCAGGCAATACATCCTGAATAGTGAAATTCTTCAGGGTCGAAACCGGCAACTGAACCAGTAGCTCAACCTCAACTTCTTCACCAATTGAAGTATTTGCCGATAGATAAGGCACAGGCCCCACAAAAGGCACATCCACAAGATTGGCTTTATTAATAAAAGATTTTGAGCCCACCGGTGCCACTACATTAGTGATCGTAATAGTTGCCGTTGAAGGTGGTGCGGCATAGGTTCTGGCCCCGGCGGGATCATCATTCGGGCGCCGGGGTGGATCGGTCTGGCTGCCAAAATCGCCCAGTAAGCTGTCGTAAGCCGTATCCACGGTATTGGATATAATTTGCCCGGGCACCACTCCACTGCTTACCGCTACCTGATAGAACAGGTCAATGGCCTGCCCTGCATCAATCTGAAGCAGTAAGGGTATGGCCGTTGGCGTAAAACTGATCTGTGGCGCTACATATACACCTATGCCGCTTTCAGCCGCATCATCAACCACTCCATCACGGTTATTATCCCGGCCATCGACACTTAAATCCACCAGTGCAGGGGTTGCAAATGTGTCCAGCATATCCAGCGCAATGCTATCAAAGGCGGAGGCGACCGAGGGGATATTACTGTCATTGTATATGCGGATAATATAGTCATAAACATCATCCCCATCCCCCGTTACCGAGGTTTCAAAATCGCCAAAATCAGTCGGATCGGCAATATTACCCGCATCGCACACACCATCGCTTTGCAGTGTTCTGTTACAGACCCGTTTGGTTACCAGCAGGTTTGGCTCGAAAATAGTCACTCTGGCCTGACGATCGGCAAGGAATGGATAATTGGTAGTATTGCTGTCATCTATCAGTGTGGGAGTTTCAGGCCCGGGGCCATCGAAATCCACTTCAAAACTGGCGGCTAATGTATCGGTTTTCGCCTCATTGCGGTTATTGTTAGTATTATTTAAAATCCGCGTGGTGATCTCTGAGGTAATGGTGACATTCGCAGTAATCGGTTTATCAATACCCGCTGGATTGCTATCCGTATTGTATTGCCAGCGTGCCAGTGTAATCGGATCAGGCGCATTCGCCGGATTTGGACTGTTGAGTTCATCCACTGGCAGGCCTGGTGTAGCGGCCGGGCCGTCTTCCAGATCCGTTGCCCCCACTTCTGAGATCACCGTGGATACTGAAATAAAACCCTGGCCAGGGGGGATAGTATCGGTAATATTAAACTCGCCAATACTGATCTGGCCAAAACCCGGGGTTAAAAAACCAAACCAGGAAGCCTGAATCAGATAGGTACAGTCTTCACCAATCTGTAGATTCGCGGCCTGAGTAGGTGGAACTGTAGGTCCCACCACTGGAAACGGTGGCTGCTCGGTGCAGCTTTGCAGTGATTTATTCAGATTAAAACCAATAATCCGTGCCAGTACACTATCAAAGGAATAGTTATTGTTACTGGCTGGATTCGGAAACGGGCTACCATCAAATTTAGTGACCAGACCAACCACATCGGCACGGAAGGTCAGATCAAAACCCGCATTGGCTTTTTGCACACCAAAGGTAAAACTGTCGGCTGCGCCTCCCACGGGTTTAGGGTCGTTCTGTGTACAGAGGTAAATGGAGGCGTCCGGCAGCACCGGTGGTGGATCAAGTATCGGCCTGACCGGTATTATGGGGGCTGCAACGGTACCATTAAAGGTGCAGTTTGCAGGCACGATGGTCACACTCAGGCCTGAACCAATTGTCACAATCAACTGATAGTCGGTTGCGGCATTGCCGCCCCGGTTATTCATCTCGATGGTTAGATTCAATGTATCCGTTGGGTTACCTAATATAAATAATAGATCCGGGTCACTGGAGTTAATATCCACATCCAGATCTTCCGGATCAATCGTCAGCGTCTGATCTCTGATTTCATCCGGGAAAGGCAGGTTCAAATCACAGGTATCATCCAGTGAAAAGATAATCTGGTTATTCGGCACATTCGCCGCCGGATAGAGCACATCAAAGCCAGGTGAAGGTGGCTGAGGTGGCACAGGCGCTACAGGTGGGCCTGGCTGCTCTTGCCGCACCGCCGGATGCGCCGAGGTATCAAACAGGCTGCTGCGTACTATGCCATACTCGACCACCAGAACGTCACCGTGGCGCAATACATTATTATGTATCGCAAGTGCTGCGGTATTGCCCACTGTAGTCAGGTTAAATACAGGCCGTGTGGGAGTACTGGTACCCCCCACACCATTATCTTCGGTAATGGTATCAACACGCCCCAGATAATCCAGAAATGCAGGGGTGAAGTTAAACCGGGAGGCCGGGGTCTGAAGCGCCCGAGTACTGTCATACTCGTAATTCGCCGGTAATACATCCGCAAATTGCAGATTACGAATCGTACCCCCGGTATTATTGGTAATAGTGAGCTGCACTACGCCTTTACTGCCCAGAGGGGAACCAGGGAGAATATTGCCATTAGCAGGGTTAACGCCGGTAATCGTCTGAGCAATAAGAAGCCCGGCAGGGTTAACTTTGGCGCTTAATGTCGCAGTATCTGTCGGTACGGGTGGCGGTGGCAGGAACCCGCTCAGGCCTGCAACACCACCCACCGGTGGCTCTATTGCGCAACCCCAGTCCATGCTGCTGGTATTTAGCATGTTTTCACACCGGTTTAGTATAGTTCCTACCAGATAGATAAACCGTTGATTTGTGTCTGGTGGAATAACATCAATACCAGGAATGTCCACCACAGGATTCATGACAAGATTAAAATCAATGTCATCCAGAGGCGAGTTAATGCTCTGTAGTGGGGCAAGCATAACCTTACAGTTGCCCTGTGCAGAGACGTTAATTGCCGAACTATTAGCTTCCGCTTCAGTTGGGCATAGAGAATGGAAATTAAAATTAATATTCGTATCCGGAGGAATCATATTAATCAGATCATCCAGCTTTAAATCCTGTAAACCTGCATCACCCAGATTCTGTAAATCAATCCGCCAGATCACCTCATCCGCTGTACCACCGCGCACGGTATCCGTCCAGATATTCTGGTTAGCGGTGAAATTTTTCGCCAGCTTCTGCATGGTCGGTGCTGGCTGCCTCAGTGGAATAATGGCTCTGTTTTGCACCGCATCAATGCGCACCGGTGTTGGGCTGGTTGATAACTGATCACAGAATAAACCAAACTGCGCATCCGCTGTTACGGCTAAATTCGCCACCACAATGCCTTCGAGCTGACCTGGCAGACGATTCACATTAAAGATGATTTCAATTTGCTGCGGTGTTTCGTCCATTGTCGAGCTAAAGGCGCTGAACAGGTTGTTTAACATGGGTATATGGGTGGGTGTAATGGGTATCGTTGTCCCCACCTGCGTTGGCTGTTGCGCAACTACACAGTTCCCTTCATCGGAAATACAACTTACCGAACCCGCCACCAGTTGCAGGCCTGAAGCCTGTAAGTTTTCAAGCACATCGATATTCGTAAGAGACAGCCCACCCGTATTACGCACAAACAGATGAATCTCGCCCACAGCACAGAGTTCACAAAAACTGTTGTTTAAATCATGGCTCAGAGTAAGCTGAGGTGTCGGCAATACCACCTGTGGTGTATTCGGCAATATATCCAGATTGGGCATACCACACCCCCAGTCTGTGAGTGAACTGATTTCATCCTGCGCAGGCGAAGGCGGGGTAGAGCTAAAACAGCTTCTCTGTGTAATATCCACAACAATATCAAGATCAATAAACCCACCTGGCCCCAGATCCATCCCCGGCTGGCTTAAATCCCAGCTAATCACCTGACCCGCAATCGTCGGAGTGAAGCCCAGGGGCACTGAAGAAGAAGCCCCGGCATTAAAAATCATCTCCGGTGGCAGGGTAATTTCAAAACGCCCGCCCACTGCATTACCACCACCAATATTGATAATATGGGCTCTAAATGTATACTGCGTCTGATCGCGCAAAATAATAGCAGGGGGTAGCATTTCCACATCCAGCTGTGCCTGGAGGAAGTTAATCGCCGTCTGATCAAACGGGAATGAGAAGGTATAATCCTGGTCCGCATCACCACCACCATCCGGTGAAGTATGCTTACTGTCATAGGAAAGTGTGGCATTAAATGTGGCGGCCGTATCCAGCACCCGAGCATTAAAGCTCAATGAGCCCGGGCCGGATAAATTTTTAGTAATCGGGTTAAACTGATAATCCACCGGCCCCTGATTATCCACAGGTGGTGAGGTTAAATCAAAGTCCTGGAAGCCACCGTTGCGGGTAATATCCGTATCAACATTTGTCGATGCGATATTCACAGCATCCACAATCTGTAAATTGGTTAAGCCCAGATTAAACAGTAAATTATCTGCGGTGGTATCCGCTATCAGCTCATTTAGATTAACAGTCACCGGATAAACAGAGCAGACCTCAACGTCACTACCACCATTGATATCACCATCAAGATCAAAATCCGCCCGTTCAATGGTGACTGATACCGCCTGGGTAAATACCGGATTCCCGGTACAACCCGGTGTTGCACCAACAATGGTCAGATTGGTCACTTCAACATAAGTACCAATATTTTCTTCATTAATCGGGTCGTCGGTATAAGGGTCGGTACCCGACAGTGTACCTTCCGGTGAGGTCGCAACATATTCCAGCAATATACTTATATCATCTACTGCACTGCCTACCGAGCACAGGGAAGGAATAAACGCCAGATTTATTCTCAGTGGGTTTACCCCATCACCCCCGACAAAATGCGTCACGGGTACTAATGGCGTTTGTGTGCAGGCCGTAGCACCCGCCGGAGTTGTTACAGTTAATAAAACACTGTTACGATTATTGCTTAATATCAGGGGTGCGCCCGTGCCCGTACCGGTTCGAAATGCCGCATCAAAGCTTAAATTACTCCAGCTAATGGTGCCGCCTTCATAACCCGCCGGGAAATCATAGGTAATGGCAAAGGGGATATGCTCGCCTTCTCGGGGCTCATCGCGATTTGTGTTGTTTGTGTCCGGCGCACCCGCTTCAAATGGCCCACCGGTAACTGTAATTGAACCGGTAAAGGGAATCTCATTTAAAATAAAGCCGGCATTACCCAGCTCATTAATGGCACAGGTCGCGGTTATGGTTGCATCATTGCTAATAATTGAACCGGTAGGACAAAACCCACTGCTGCCACCATCAAAGTTAATACCCAGTGAGGAGCTGGCAGCCAGCACATCCACATCACCGCGCCAGAATATTGTACCACCTTCGGGAATGGAACCCGCTGGCACCGCACCGGTAAAGGTACCTACGCCCTGCACTTGCACTTCTGTACCCGCAGGAATCAGCGGAATTTCAATATTCTGCACACCGGCAGGAAAGGTATCCGCAACGGAGAAATCATTATTGTTTGTGTTATTGCCATCACTAATAGCCGCCAGGTCTACGCCTGCAATGTCCACGGTATAACTCCCGGGATCACCGACATTTAAAATACCCGCGGATACTGCTTTGGTAATGGTAACCGCAGGTACATTACCGACAGACAGATCTGAGCTTTGTACCGCTGGATTAAAGGGCGTACCACAGACATTTTCAAAGTTCAGACTCCAGTTAAGCACGCCACCGAGGGGGGGGGGGCACATCGCCGTGAACAGGGTAAATGTCAGGGTTTCGCTCGCCCCTGCCAACAGTGTGCCATTAAAGGTGAAAACATCGGTGGGTGAATTAAACACCCAGTTTGGCGATGTTACCGTTATGCCAAAGCTGTCCAGGTCAGTGCCAACACCCGGCACCGCCAGACTGATGTTTTTAGCTGTGCCGGAACCACCATTGGTAATAACAACCGAATATGTCGTTGGCCCGGCATTGAGTGGTATCACGATATCCGGCGCACTGAAGGTTAATAGTGGTTCCTGTAAATCAAAGGCGACTACCGCCATGCTGCTATCAGTATTGCCTGTGCGCTCAATTGCATCCGCTGTGTTATCCAGTGCAGGACATGAGGACGCACCCCCATCAACCTGCACATTTGCAGTCACATTAATAACAACCGGTGGACTATTGGGTGCAATATAGGGAATAGTAAATGTATCTGGAGGGGTGAAAATGCCGTCAGATGAGATCATCACCAAAGAAGCTGCATCGAAATCTGTTGACAGACTGTCGGTAATAACCGCATCGAATATTCCACCCTGCCCTGATGAAATAACCGAAACACTAAATGTCGCCGATGCACCATCAGCTACTGGCCCAGTGGCGGTATCTACCTTGGAAACGGCAACGTCACCAATGCGCACCTCCACTGTCGTGCTCGTCGCTTCAGTGGGGTTAGCGGGATCACCATCAAAATTACTGTAACTTACTGTAAAATCTACATCGTAGTTACCGTTTATAACAAAAGGAGTAATGGTGGCGGTGGTTAAACCCAGGTCAAACTGATAAGAACACTCCGGGGGAATATCAGCAGGGGCTCCGCCGGATAAGGGAGTAATGATAATCTGCGATCCTGTACCGCCAGGCTGTGCCGCCGTGGCGTTAATCACCGGGCAGGTCACACTAATATCAGAAAGATCTGCCACATTCACTGTAAATGCAGGGCCGGGCAATCTAAAACCCGCAGCAACATCCACCGTAATAGCAAGCCCATAGGCGGTATTATCCTGAATTTCAGTCGGGTTGCTGCCTGACTCGCTATTTGTAACCGTCAGGCGAAACGTGTCTCCTGTGGTGTTGGTAACTTCCGCTGTGCCATTCCAGACACCGCCAGAATCCATATAGTCCGGACGGCCTGCTGCATCGGCACTGATAAAAGAAGAGGTAGTAGAACTCAGATTTGCATCTGAAAAGGCATTTTTGACAGGCAATAAAAAAGCCGCGCCGGTTAACAGAGTAACCAGTCCGGATTTAAAAATTTGCCTGAAACCTTTTATTTGCATCTAATCCACTTTTCTAATCATAAAATCCAGTTTTTCCTCTTTTTTATCAATTAGTTAAGCACTGGTAATTATACATTTGTCTTCCCTCTGCTTTCTGTGAGAAGCACCTCAATTAAGCTCATTCGTATTCAAACAATAATGTCTCGGAACTACTAATAACTTTAATTAAGAACTTTTCATAAGCTGTTGTTTTTTGTCGATTTTAATATAGAGTAGCAAAGGATGCCAGTATTTTGGCAAGCTTCTTCATTTATTTAATCAATTTAACCTGAAAATTACTGGAAATAACATCGTCCATGACCTGATTGGCTTAATTCGCCGGCAGGAAATCAATTGGGTAAAGAATCGTTAGCGGCGGCACGCCTTCTTTCGGTCCAAATTTGAATTTTTTCACACGATCAACAATTTTCTTTTCAAGTGCAGGCGCATCCATGTCACTGGATTCCATGCTACAGGCTGACACTTTACCATCAGGATCTATCGTCAACTTAAGCACAAGTTTACCCTGTAATATCGGGTTTCTACGTAATTCTCTATTATAAATACGATAGAGTGCAGATTTATAGCGATCAAATACAATCTGAATCTCTTCATCCGTTCTGGAGGGACCAGGCCCACCACTTAATGGTCGCTCTTCACCAAAGAAGTCACTACCAATGGCACTTTCAACCCTCGAAAAAGCCACTCCACCAATACTCTTTCCTGTGCCTCCAACATTGCGGCTCAACGTAGAAGTATTAATACCACCTGAGTTGCCGGCTGCCTGTGCTGTAACCAGTGAGCGCGTAATCTTACGGGCCTTCTGGCCTTTATTGCTCAGGCGTGCCTGAGATCCTAGCTTCTGCTCTGCTTTATTATCCATTAAGTCTGCAAAGTTTTCCTTAAAGGCCAGTAAGCCTGCAGACTCTGCCACATGACGGGCTTTTTTAGTTTTTTCAGGCTTCGGCTTCGTATCCTTTTTCTTCGGCTTTTTATCTTTTTCATCCTTTTTCTGTTGTTTGGGCTCAACCTTTGGCGGCGGCGGTGGTGGCTGTCTTTTAACCACCAGTTTGGCCAGTCGTTCTGGAATTTCCACTAATTCATCCCTGGTTTGCACCGGCAACTCCCACAAAGGCAGCAAATAGCCCAGTACCAGAGAAAATAACAGCGCCAGCAACAAAACGCGCCTGAAACGCTTTTCATCTTCACCCTGTGATGTCCAGGGTAATACCATTGGACGGAAAGGGTGTAACGTCATCTCCCGTTCAATGACAAATTCATGCTCGCGCTCTTCAGCCCGTTCATGCACTACCAGAATTTCATCATTCAGGATATTAATCTGCGCAATGATACTCTGTATATCTTCCTTAATTAATTCACGCTTTTTAGTAACTTCCCTCACCTGCTCATCGTAATTAATCACCACATTATGGATACGATGATAATTAGCAACGGACTGTTTCTCATCACAGCCCTCACCCCAGAATAAACACGCACCACCCAGCTTGTTCAGCTTATCAATTCGATCGCTGATTTCGCTTAACAAAATATACTGCTGTCGATTCTGAAAAAGCTTCTCAAGTTCAATATCTACCAGGTGCAGCTGATCCTCCAGATCTTCTATCCGGCTTTGTGCACCATCAATCTTTTGATTGATATCAGCTTTCTCCTGGGCGACATCTATTTCTGACAATTTATAATCCTATGTGTCTGTTTGTGACGCTTTTTGAATAACAGCAAGGGAAATTTTTCCATAGCCGGCGGCGGTACAACTGGACATTACTTTTTTAAGCAATTTAAAAGGCACGCTCTTATCTGCAAGCACCGTCACTTCCGTACTTTTTGCAACAACCTGAGTTCTAAGACCAATCACGTTTTCTCTTTGTTCTATCAGGCTCGCTTTAATCTCTTCAATAACCGATGCCTTTATATCAAGTGCATCCGCAGTGCTGATAACGGGCTTTCCCATTATCATAATATTTTCTCTGGTCACCAGTACAACCACCGTTTCACGTGGTTTTTTCTCAACAATTGAATCCGGCAGAGAAATTGATTTTGGTGGTTCCATAACCTCCGTTGAAGAGGAGTTTACCAATAAAAAAAACACCAGTATTGTAAACACATCCATCAGCGACACCAGATTGAATCCGGGGGGCTTTTTCCTGGACCGGGACATTCTTTTCAGACGGCGAGTATTTTGCCTCATGGCGCGTCTCCAATTGAAATATCGGGGAATAAAGCAACTTTTTCAAAAATCCCGTTCTCACCCTGTGAGAGTTCCGCTGTGCGCACCGCATCCATTACATGTACCAGTAATTCATACTCTATATCTGGTTCCATTAATACGGTAATGTTATTTTTCTCCGGATTTTCTCTTTTTATTACCAGTAAATATTTTGAAAGATTAGCAAGATCATGCTTACCATCTACTTTCGGCAACCGCGCAACTACATTTCGACCATTGCCAATTTCCAGCTCGGCCTCCCGCACAATGACTTCTATATTGAGCTTTATTTTTGTTGGCGAATTCACACCACTTGCGGTAGGCAAATTTAACTCAAGTATCGTCACCCGCGAAAACACCGCCGTAATCAACAGGAACGGAATCAGTACCACCATTAAATTAAGAAATGTGGTTACATCCAGCTCCTGCACTTCTTTATCAATACGGCGATAGCGTCTTTTTCTAGACATCTTTTGCAGCCAGAGCAGTTTGGCGCTTGGCAAACTCAGAAATAATATTTAGCGTTTTAACAGAAACCATTTCCAGGCTGTCTACAATTTCACCTGTTTTTGCAGTCAGCAATGCATGAATAATCAACAGCGGTATGCCCGCCATTAAACCAAATGCGGTGGTGTTCATGGCAACAGATATACTGGCTGAAAGCAAATCTGCTTTTTCCGCAGGATTCGCATTAGCAACTGCTGTAAAAGCATCTATCAGCCCCATAATAGTTCCAAGCAAGCCCAGCAGTGTTGAGATATTGGAGAATAACGCGACATAGGGTGTACGTTTTTCAAGCTGTGGAATAATTTCCATCATGCTCTCTTCCATCGCAATCTCAATGTCATCACGCCTGCGTACAGAACCCTGTCGAGCCAGCCCCATATTCAATAATCTGGCAACCGTTGAGTTATCTTCAGAAATCAGCTCACGCGCCTTATCAAACTCGCCCTCTTCAAGCATGGGATGCACCTCATCCCAGACCTTTCGATTAGCACTGCGAACCGTATCTAACTTAAAGAATCGTTCTATCGCTATTGCCAGACCAAATGTAAATACAATCAGTATCGGGTACATAAACAGTCCACCCGTCTGGAAAAACCGCACAATAGTTTCGATAAGTTCCATTATTATTTCCTCTTCGTTTTACATGTAAAAAACACTACATGTTGATTTTTTCAAGTTTAATAACACATCAATATTCTGATATTCATGTGCCAGATTAATTTATTTATTTCGAATGGCTTAACTCATAAAAATCAAGCTCCCGTATAAATACTTCTTTATCTATCGGTCGCATTGAACCATCTAACAGCCCCGATGTTAAGCTGGATCGGATACCCACCTCTGAATTTTTCCAGGGCACGATATACAGTGATTTGGGTGCTTCTTTATTCCCAATTATGGAGATACCGGAAAGCTCCTTCACTCCCCCTGCCTTCATTTTCTCTTTTTGTGTACTTTTACTCTTAACTTTGTTTTTAGCAACTTTATCATTTTCTGCCGCTTTAGCTTCTTCAGCTGACTGCGCCAGTACTCCTGTCTGAAACAGCACACAAAATAGCACCAGAACTGAGGCGATAGCTGTGGGGATTATCCGATTATTATGCTGAGTATGGCTCATATTTAATATCCGTCCAGTTATCACAGGCGCCGACTAAGATCTGAAATCCAGATCTTCATGGTTTTATCATCTGGTTGCAGACTCAGGTAATGCTCATATTGCTGCATTGCACACTGAAAATCACGTAAATACAGCTCACAGAGAATACCCAGATTTTTAACCACGGGCAAATAGTCCGGGTGTTTTGTCAGGGCATTTGTATAAGCCTTCCTTGCATCAGTAAACCTCCCCTGTTTTCTATACATAAGTCCAAGCTGATTATTCGCCACCGGGTGAGTTAACTCTATTTTAAGCGCATAAAGCAAATAATACTCAGCTTTTTTTAATTCCGCCTTTTTTTCATAGGCCATGGACAGATTAACATAGGGTGCAGGGACACGCTTCTCTATTTCTATAACTTTTTCCAGCAATTTAATCGCGGCATCGTAGTTTTCTGACTTTAATTCAAGCAGCGCCTGATTAAATTGCTCGACTACACCCGAGTCTATAATAATCACATTCGCCTTTTCAGGCTTTTTCTCCACGACCTCCTTTACTGGCTCCGCAGTACATGAAAGCAATAACAGGCTGCAAAGCACTACAGCTGTTAATTTGGCTGTTAATTTGGCTGTTAATTTGGCCATTAACTTAAAGTCATCAAATAAGCCCGCGTTCATCTACGCCACCTCCCTGTAAAAAAACACCATCCGGTATGCCTGACTGTCCAAATTCTGCAATTCGCTATCTTCTATTCCTGTCTCGGTATCATCCTGCGTGTCGTCATATTCTGACTCTTCAGTTTCAGGTAGATTATTTTCCGTATCCACTTCCCCTGTATTTTCAGGTGCCTGTTGCACATTATCTTCCAGGTCTTTGTCACCCGGTTCGGTTTTCTGCATCTCCGAGGGTGACTGCTCTGGTGACTGAACTGTTTCTGCATTCTGAATAAGTGGCGGCAACGCAATTTTTTCAATAACGGGCTGGATGATTTCTATATAGGTTTCCAGCACTTCAGGTTTTGCATAACGCGCAGGCAGTAACAGTGCCAGTTTTTCAATACTTTTATCAATCCATTCATTGTATATACCCAAATCCAGTAATTCCATATTTTTTTCATGCACCGAAATCGCTTTTTCCTCAAACGGATAAGCCTGCTCATCAATCGCAAGCTCATATTGTTCCAGCTGCAATTCGGTCAGGTTATCGGGCCGTTGTGAATTCACAAGGGCCTTGCTGAAATGAAAGTATATTTCAGCAATTTCAAAGGTCGCGGCAGCCGTAACCAGCCCAACCTCATAGTCGATTAAGGATGTCAGCGTGGCGATGGCCTTCTTCATCCGCTTTCTCTTTTTGTTCAAATTCTTTTTAAACGGTTTAACCAGGTCAACCGCTTTGAAACGCCTTATACTCGTTTGCGCAAGAATCAATGATGATGTCGCAGCCAGATATTTTGTGCGGTCCGTCCGCTCCTTTCCCGCCCTGAGATCTATTGCTACTATAAGCTGTAGTTCTTTAATATAAAGTTTATTATTATTTTTCTGTTTATATATGCCTGCTATTTTGCTACGAACCTCAAGAGAATACTCAACTGGTTTTGGAAAGTACGTCACATAACGAATATAAACCGACAGTGCTTTATCTGTGCTTTTAGCTGTTTCATACAGGTCTGCCGCCTGTCTTAATGCTTCGCGACGTATCTCATCATCTTTCGATTCTTTCTCTATGCGTTCAAACTCTGCCGCAGAAAGCAATAGCCTGCCATCTTCCTTATATACCACCGCCAGTTTTTTAGTGACTTCGGGTAATAACTTATGTTTGGGAAAACGCTGTCTAAAGCCCTCAAGTACTTTTGCTGATTCCTTCCATGCTTTTAAGCTAATGAGTGCAGCCGCTGCATCATAATCGGCCGTCGGCCTGATTTTTGATGTGGGAGCAACACTGGCTACACGAAGAAAATGATCCGCAGCAGTACGGTGATCAGAAAGCTTACGCGCCTGCTCCCCCTGCTTATAGATTGATGCTGCCAGATTTTCAATCAGCTTGCTTCTATTCTTGTGGTCTTTTGCTGTCATCGAAAGTACGCTTTGATATGCAACTTCCGACTCTTTATATAGCGTCGTATCAAATGAGGCATGAGCTATCACTAGCCATGCAGAACGTATGTATTTTTTTTCAATGTTAGGATAATTATTAATCACCTTGTGACCTGTTTTAATGGCCAGCGTATAGTCTTTAATGCTATACAGGTCATCCGTTGCCGCAACTAGCACAGGCGCTGCATTTTTGTGCTGCGGATAGGTTTCGGCAAATTTCAATGAACTTCTAATCACATCCTGCTTAATACTATTACGCTGTGCCTGCTTGGCCTTTTTAAGATATTGGCGGTAAGAAAAAACCGCAGCATACCCTGCCTCAGATGATTTATCATGGAGTGCATAATTATAGGAGGTTCTCTCATACTCCAGCGCGGCATCCCTGAAATTTTTATTCTCAAGCAATAAATCTGCTAACTGAAAGTTAATGCCTGGTGCCTGTGCATCTTCTGGAAATGAATCCAGAAATTCGCGATACCAGCGCGTAGACTCGGCAAAATTTTCAGCCTTGAATTTCCTTAATCGTTTGTTCTGGTATAAGGCATGATAGTGATTTGCCAGATCCGTTAAATTAGCTTTCAGGAACACAACGATATCGGGGTAGTTTTTAATATCGAAGAATGTCCAGTAATTCGCTCTCAGGCCATAAGTGGAGGAAAAGTTCTTTTTGGACTCTACAACCAGTTTGGGAAAGCCACCCTGCAGGTAAATTTCTATTACACGTACATGAAAATGCGGTGACACTTTACTCAGTGGATTACGCTCAACATAGGCATTATACGCATTGGCCGCATCGGAATATCGGCGTTTGTCCAGATAGTACTCACCAAGATGACTATATATGCTGGCCTCATACTGGCGTCTGCCGTGTTTTTCAAAATAGGTTAATACCTCCTCCGGCCCCCCCAGGTAGGAGAAACTCAAACTGATAACGCGGTAGGCATCATCAATTCGTTTGCGCTCTATGGTATCGGTTATCTGTTCAAAATCGTAACCAATCGATATTTTGTAATCCAGTAGTGCAATAAAATCATTTAATGCTTCTTCATATAAGTCCTGTTTGAAAAATGCCCAGCCCTGCTTATAAAGTGCAAGGTCATAAAAAGCAGAACTAATACCAAACTCAATCACTGCCTGGTAGGCTTCTTCAGAATCAAGATATTTTTTCCGGGTAAAGAAATACTCCGCTCGCCTGAACTGTGCTTCATCAATGTGCCTTGATGCAGGGTATGCGACAACCAGTTTATTTAAAATATCCATGGCGGTGTCTATCTGCCCTGTTTCCTCATAGGCCCGTGACAGTTGATAAAGTACCTGATCATTACGCTCGTATTGCGGGTATTTAACTAATAAACCTTTATATAGCTCAATTGCTTCCATTGCACCGGCTGTCTGTAGCTCATCCGCAGTTGCCGCATCAGCAGCCACTGCGGTTTTACCGGATGAGGCTTTCAGATCAACTTTTTTAGTTGTTCTTTTCTGAAATTCTTTTTCCGGCTCACTTATATCGGCTATTGCACTGTTTTTGCTGGCATTATCATTGACCTGAGCTTCTGCTGTAGACAATGCTGTAGTTGAGATTGTTGCCGCCTGAGTGGTGGGCGCTACACCATCCAGACCTGCATCTGAACCTGTATCGTCTATAGCCACAGCATCAGCAGACGATGCTTCCTCGTCCGTTGCTTTTGTGCCTGCATTTTCCAGGCCCTCAGGCTCTTCATTGAATGTACCGTATTCCTTCTCAATTTTTAAATCTGCCAGACGGCGCAGTGCCTCTGGTGTCATTTCAGTTTCTGGCGTTTCCTGAAGAAACTTCTGGTAACTCTCCATTGCCTTGTCCAGGCTACCGCTAATTTCAGCTTCTTTTAAATCCAGTTCAATATCATCCAGGCTGGAAAGTGTTTCTTTATCACTGCCTGTTGCGCATGACAGCATAAACACCGCCATAAGCATAAATAAACTTAATTGAAACACATCCTGAACTCGACTCACCAGACCACGTCCTGTCATTTAGCTTTACCCTGGTCGGCATCCGGCTCTACTCTTTTCAGGGCACCTTCGTTCGGATCGTGTTTATGCACTACCGGGTGCGCTTCATCCTCTGACACCTCTTTTACAGGAGCAGCTGCCTCTCGTGCCTTTTTCCCCTGTTGCATTTTTAATCGCATTTCCTGTTCCAGCTTATTCTGCTGTTTTTTACTGGCACGATCATAGCTTTCTGCAAGTGCAAAACGTGCTTTAATCTGGTACTCTTCAAGCAGATTACGGCGGCGCTCCAGCTCATTAACCGCCATCGTTTCAATTAAGCGCCCCTGTCTTGCCATCACGGCATCCACTTTAATCTGCCTGTCCTGAATCCTGGTCTTTAACTGCCTGATGGGTATTTTATAACCTTCATAGCTTTGCGTTGCCGCCTGACGAGTGCGCACAAATGACCCATATGCTGCATTTAGCTTTTTAATATAAACATCCAGCTTTTGCATTGCTTTGTACGCTCGTGTCAGGCGTTGATCATATGCACTGCTTACCTGCCAGTGGAGCACACCTTTCAGGCGCTTAATTCTGCCATTGAGTTCTGCTGTGCTTTTCTGTGGATTGTTCGATACATAAAGCTCTATTTTATTCAGTTTATCCAGAAAACCCCGTTCTTCCGCTGTTGCCAGATAATCAGGACGACGCGCAATAACCATAGACTTTAAGCGCTGCTTCAGTCTATCGCGTTGCTCAATGCGTAAACGAATTCGCGCATCCAGTTTTTTAAACTTTTTTTCAACTTCGGGTAGCAATGGCTCATAGTAGCGCCGTCTTAATTCAATCAGCTCTACATATACATCCAGACTTTCCAGCCACCAGGCCAGACGCACCCTGAGCTGTGCCAGATCCTGGTAATTCTTTAAGGACTGCTGGAAATCATTGGATGCCATTAATGACATAAAGTAGCGTGTTTCAGGCGTATCCTGCAAATCCCTTAAATTATGTAACCAGTTTTTATCCCTTTCTCCCTGTTTGCTTATGACGGCGTTTAAAAATCGACCTTCCCTGACACTTTTTATGGAGGATTCAAGGCGATCAACTTCTGTACCAAAATTATCCATTGCACTGCCATAGGACAATGCTGCCTGGCCATAATAATCGAGTTTCCCATAGGCATAGGGCACGGCTAACATCGCTTCCTGTACAGAAGCATTGGTCACCTCACGTTCATGCAGTATTCTCCAGGGAACCAGTGCTTTTCTGTAATGTCCCAATGATGCACTAGCCCAGCCTGATCCCAGCAAAGCCCGATTTGCGAAGGGGCCTTTCAAACGCACCCGACTAAAGTACTGTCTGGCCTGCTCAGGCGAGCCTTTTTCCAGCATCCGCCCCGCAAGTGTTAGATTTGCTTTATCTCTGAGGGCAAGCACCGCCCGATCGTCGCTTTTAATCCTGCCCATTTTATCTAATGTCGATACGCTCTTCTCTTCTTCATTATTCTGAGCATAAGCAATACCCAGATTATACAAAACAAAGCCCTGATATTTTTTTCCATCTTCAATCGATTTGAGTATTTCTATGGCCTGTGCGAATTTACCTGTTGAGATATAGACCTGTGAGCGTAGAAAAAGCTCGTCAACCCGAAGATCTTCCGCCATCTCACCTTCTATTTTTTGCAGAATATCAAGCGCATTTAACGGCTGGTTTTTCTGATAGTATATTTTTGCCAGGCGATACGCGGCTTCATTTCTGATTTTCTGATCCAGATCCGATTCATATATTGCTTTAATCGCACGCCCGGCACGCTGATGCATACGATAAGCTAACTCGAAGCTGCCCACCGAGAACTCGGCGAAATTAATTTGCTGATTGAATGGATCAAGGGATGGATTATCAAGACTATAAAACTGTCCTAACTCTGCATCAAGCTTGCTGATGGCATCGAAATGTCTGTTCTGAAAGGCATAATAAAGTGACTCGCCGTAAAAAATATCCTTTAACTCAGGCGCTTTATCCAGCGTGTTTTCAGCTGCCACTTCAAATGTGAGCAGTAAAAAAACAATGATGTGTAGAATCCGTTGCATAATTCGATGCATATTCCCGTGTATATTCCGATACATGTTCCAGTAAATACTCTCTGGACTACCAGTCTTTAAAAGCCATGCCCTGATCACCCGTATCAGGCTCGCCAATTTTTATTTCTACAAATTTAGGGCCAACACCTTTTTTAAGTATATAGCTGGTGCTGCGCTTTATATCTCCACCACCGGGCGCTTTTGCAGAGTAGCTAATAATAAGTTTATGCTCACCTGTTTTTATATTACCCGTGTATATCTTCTGAACACCACCTTTTCTCATCGCCTCAAGTTCCCGGAACGTGTAGAGATGGTGCATCAGTACTTTATTCTCAAGCTTGATCTGTATTGAATCCAGCCGCAATTTTTCGGCATCATCTCCACTCTCACCCTGAGGGGTCGCCAGAGAGACAAACAATGCAAACTGGCTGTTTGATGGATAAAGCAGTTTTTCTTCCAGCTGCAACAAATCCGCTGTCAGATCGATAACATCCGCTTTAATGTCCTGTACCTGCTCATCAAGGCCTTTGACTTGCTCTTTTGTTACATCCCCAGCCTGGGCTGAAACTGTAATTAACTGTAAAAACACCACAAAAGCGATTAATAGTCTGCGCATAATACCTTCCTGTTTTCTACACATTATGGATTAAAACATATAAATAAACCCAATACATACGAGTAACTCACACTAATGGGTGAGGCATAGCGTATATCTTATTAATTTATATATTAAAATCAAGTATTTATAGCAATTAATTGAGAAGTTATCTTAATTTACAGGCCTAAGCCCGTTTTTTTTGATAAGAAAACTATTATAGTAGACGTAAAAGCTTGTTTCCTGATCCTTTCGGGTACTTTTTATGTAAGGATTAATAGATAAAATTCAGATTTTTGAGCTTAATCCTGGAAAAATCAGTTGAATCGCGAAAAAACAGGTTGAGGGCAGGCTTTCGTGACTCAACTATTTTTCCAGATTTACCTCCACATTAGAGTGCATACGCAGTAATAACCAGAGGTCTGGGGCCAGACCCCCTCACAACAAAAAAGGGGCTAAAAGCCCCTTTTTTGTAAAACATTTTTTACTCAGCAGCGATCTAAGCTTCCGTTGACTCGGTAACGGCCTTCATGCTTAAACGAATTCGCCCCTGACGATCAATTTCCAACACTTTAACCTGTATTACTTCACCTTCAGATAGCTTATCACTGACTTTCTCAACACGCTCTTCACATATCTGAGAAATATGAACCAGACCTTCCTTGTTGGGTAATATACGCACGAATGCACCAAAGTCCATTATTTTGATAACCGTACCTTCGTAAATTCTACCCACTTCTGCCTCTGCTGTAATTTGTTCAATACGCACTTTAGCGGCTTCTGCCGCATCAAAATCACTGGATGCAATTTTCACGTTTCCATCATCATCGATATCAATCGTCACACCCGTTTCTTCAGTAATGGACTTGATGACTGCACCACCTTTGCCAATGACATCACGAATTTTCTCAGGGTTGATCTTCATCTGCAAATATCGAGGCGCATAATGGGACATTTCAGTGCTGGGCTCTGAAATAACCTTGTTCATTTCGCCCAGGATAAACATTCTGCCAGCTTTCGCCTGCTCCAGTGCTTTTTCCATAATATCTTTTGTGATACCGGTGATTTTAATATCCATTTGCAGCGCATTAATACCCTGCGCGGTACCCGCTACCTTGAAATCCATATCACCCAGGTGATCTTCATCACCCAGAATATCACTTAATACCGCGTATTTATCACCTTCTTTGACCAGCCCCATTGCAATACCCGCAATCGGCGACTTAACCGGCACACCCGCGTCCATTAACGCCAGTGATGTACCACAGACGGATGCCATTGAGCTTGAGCCGTTTGATTCTGTGATTTCCGATACCACACGAATGGTATAGGGAAATTCGTCGGTGCTCGGCATACAGGCCAGTACACCCCGCTTGGCCAGGCGACCATGACCAATTTCGCGACGCCCCGGTGTACCAACACGTCCCGCTTCACCCACAGAAAATGGAGGGAAATTGTAGTGCAGCATAAAGCTGTCTGTCATGGGGCCTTCCAGGGCATCAATTCTCTGTGCATCACGTGATGTACCCAGAGTTGTAACAACAATCGCCTGAGTTTCGCCCCGTGTAAACAGCGCAGAACCATGAGTGCGAGGTAATACGCCAGTGCGCACCGATATTGGACGAACATCATCAACATTACGACCATCAATGCGCTTTTCACCAGCGATAATACGACTGCGCACGATGTTCTTTTCTACCTTGTAGAACGCACCCTTTATATCATCCTTACTAAAGCCATCGTCTGAAACAAGCTTTTCATAAGCACCATCACGCACTTTATCAATGGCAGCATAACGTTCCAGCTTTTCAGATATCTGGTACGCTGTGGTTAAATCAGCGGTTACGGTATCCGTAACCTGTTTAATTAAATCTTCGTTAACTTCCGGTGGCTGCCATTGCATTGCCGGTGTGTTGACTTCTGCCGCCAGCTCCTTAATTGTACTGATAACAACCTGGAACTGCTCATGGCCAAACATTACCGCATTTAGCATAACCTCTTCAGGCAGCTGATCCGCTTCAGATTCAACCATTAAAACCGCTTCATCGGTACCGGCGACAACCAGATCCAGCTGCGACTCACCAAGCTGTGAATAAGTCGGGTTCAATACATATTCACCATCAATATAACCCACTCTACAGGCACCTACAGGGCCGGCAAACGGCGCACCTGAAATGGCCAGTGCGGCAGATGTACCAATTAATGCTGCAATATCCGGATCGATTTCAGGATTAAGTGACATCACTGTCGCAATCACCTGAACTTCACTGGTATAACCTTTGGGGAAAAGAGGACGTATAGGCCGGTCAATGAGGCGACTAGTCAGCGTTTCTTTTTCTGATGGACGACCTTCACGCTTGAAGAAGCTGCCGGGAATTTTACCTGCAGCGTATGTCCGCTCCTGGTAATTTACCGTTAAAGGGAAAAAATCCCTGGGCTCTCCACCCTTTACCGCTACGGCGGTAACCATTACTACGGTACCATCCATATCGACCATAACAGCACCCGAAGCCTGGCGAGCGATCTCACCGGTTTCTATGCTGATATTATGATCCCCAAATTGAAACGATTTTTTAATTGCAGTCACAGGTTATACCCTATTTATCTGATTTAATTAACAGCCCGAGTTTAATTAAGCTCGGGGCCATTAACGCTATTATTAGCGGCGCAGGCCAAGATTTGAAATCAGATCTTTATAACGATCTGTGTTTTTTGACTTCAGGTAATCCAGCAGCTTTCGACGCTGATTAACCATACGCAAAAGCCCACGACGAGAATGGTGATCCTGCTTGTGGTCTTTAAAATGCTCTGTTAACTGTACAATTCGTGAAGTTAACAGGGCGACCTGCACTTCGGGTGATCCTGTATCGGCCGCATCACGTGCGTATTTCGATACGACTTCAGCTTTCGCTGTCGCTGTCATTGACATAGTCAAAACTCCTGACTGGGTTTGCCTCAAAAAAAGATTGTGGATTTTATCACGTTTTATTGACGTGACAAACGCTTATATTATGCTAAATCAGTGGATTAGCTCTAATGTTCGGTAGATTTCGAGTATTTGGCGCTTTTTTATTACCTGGATACCTGTATAAGCACGCCTTACGCGCCCGATCTGGCATCCAGTACTATTGCAGCCATGGCGCTACAAATTCATCATTCGCCTGGGTGCAACTCGCCCGTCATCCTGTATTTCACCGGTTCCAATGAACCTGTTATCCGCATATATACGCACTCTACCCTGCGTCGGTGCCCTCGACACCTGCACTGGCTGCCCCAGCTTAATATAATAGGCACTGTCCGCATCAAGCTCCACTTTTGGCCAGTCTTCGATACCCATATCGATGCCCAGCAGTAGCTCATCTAATGCATAATCACCCGATTGCGCACCCTGTTCAGCCAGCGCCTCCAGTGTCTCCATAGAGACCATTTCTGCGCTAAAAGGCCCCACAGCTGTGCGCCTCAGCTCGGTAACATACGCACCACAACCCAGCATTCCACCAAGATCTTCTGCCAATGTGCGCACGTAGGTTCCTTTGGAGCAACGTGCCAGCAACTCTACCCGGGGATTTTCAAATGATAGAATTTCCAGTGAGTAAATAGTAACAGGCCGTGGCTTACGCTCGACTTCTATGCCCTGCCGAGCAAGGTCATAGAGTCGCTTGCCCCCCTGCTTTAAAGCCGAATACATTGGAGGTATCTGCATAATATCACCGCGCAAAGCACACAGATGCTTTTCAATATCCTGTCGCTGAATATGCTCAAAAGGCCTGCTTTCAGTCACTTCACCTTCCGCATCACCCGTCGTCGTTTTCTCACCCAGCTTACATGTGAAACGATAGGTTTTATCGGCATCCAGCAGAAAAGCCGATATTTTAGTCGCCTCACCCAGGCAGACAGGTAACATGCCGCTGGCCAGCGGATCCAGACTGCCGGTATGGCCGGCTTTTGCTGCATTAAACAGTCGCTTCACTTTCTGCAAAGCATGATTTGAGGTAATTTTAAGCGGCTTATCCAGCAACAGTACGCCATGAACAGCACGACCTTTATTTTTTTTACGACCCATAATTAAACAAAACCTGAAACAAAACCTGAAAATATTCATGCCGGTCAGGGCACAATGTCTACCGAGAAAGTTTATGCGCGTAAAGAAACCGACCTACTCATCCGAAGCATCCGCATCCGTGGAACGTGCTTTGGCAATCAGTGATTCCATTGAATTACCCCGTTCTATGCTTACATCATATACAAACCTGAGAGAAGGCACGATACGCGAGCGAATGCGAGCGGATAGCTGATGGCGCAAAAAACCTGCCGCCTTATTGAGTGCCTCAACCACAGGATCGCGCTCTTCTTCGTTTAAAACGGTAATATAAATAACCGCATTACTTAAATCCCGAGAGACTTTTACAGCGGTAAATGACACCCAGTTAACACGCGGGTCTTTAATTTCATCGCGCACCAGCTCCGCCAGCTCTCGTCGAACCTGCTCAGCCATACGCTGTGATCGGGAATATTCTTTTGGCATAATTATTTCGGGTTATTGTGTTTTGCGCCATCTCTGAAGCAGGGATAGTACCCGCAGGCATAATGGCCAACCACTCAGCGTGAGCTGAATAATTAGCCATGGCTATTAGCAGATACTAATGCACGCTCCTGACCAGGGTCAACAGACTTACAGCACCCGCTCCATTTCAACACGCTCAAAGACTTCTATCTGATCGCCGACTTTCACATCGTTGTAGTTTTTCACACCAATACCACATTCAGTACCACTGCGAACCTCCTCTACCGCATCTTTAAATCGACGTAATGACTCCAGCTCGCCTTCGTAGATAACAATATTCTCACGCAGCACCCGTATTGGCTGGCTACGTTTAATGGTTCCTTCAGTCACAATGGATCCCGCAATCAGGCCAAATTTAGGTGATTTGAAAATATCCTTAACTTCCGCCAGACCGATAATATCTTCCCGGTATTTTGCAGAAAGCATTCCAGTGAGCGCCAGTTTAACACTGTCAATCAAGTCATAAATGACACTGTAGTAACGCATATCGACACCGCGCTCTGCCACTGCTTTTCTGGCCGCCGCATCCGCACGAACATTAAAACCAAGCACCACAGCATTAGAGGCCACTGCCAGGCTGATATCCGTTTCGTTGATACCGCCAACACCTGAACCCACAATGGCAACATCGACCTCTTCATTATCCGCGGCCAGCTTCATTAATGAATCACGAATGGCTTCAAGGCTGCCCTGCACATCTGTTTTAAGCAGTACTTTCAGGAGCTTAACTTCACCTTTGCCCAGATTGGTAAACAGCGAATCCAGCTTGGCCTGCTGCTGCGCAGCAAAACGAATATCACGCTCTTTAAGGTTACGACCTGAAGCCAGCTCACGGGCATCACGCTCATCAGTCATCACCTGCACGGGATCGCCCGCTGAGGGTGTCGCCGACAGACCGAGCACTACCACAGGCAGGGAAGGACCTGCTTCATCAATCTGATGGCCATGCTCATCAAACATCACCCGAACACGCCCATATTCCTGGCCTGCAAGCAGGGTATCGCCTTTTCTCAGACAACCTTTCTGTATGAGTACCGTTGTGGTTACACCTCGACCTTTGTCCAGTGTCGCCTCTATCACAAGCCCCTGTGCATGGCCCTGAGTTTCAGCGGCCAGCTCCATCACTTCAGCCGTGATGCTAATTGCTTCCAGCAGGGCATCAATACCTTCACCGGTTTTAGCTGAAACATTCACAAAAATATTATCGCCGCCCCAGTCATCAGGAATAACTTCATGGCTACCCAGCTCTGTTTTTACTCTGTCAGGATCCGCATCTTCCTTATCAACTTTGTTCACCGCAACAATCAGCGGCACACCCGCTGCCTTTGCGTGTTGAATGGCCTCAATCGTCTGAGGCATCACACCGTCATCCGCAGCCACAACCAGAATAACAATATCGGTTGCCTGGGCTCCCCTTGCGCGCATTGCAGTAAATGCAGCGTGTCCAGGTGTATCCAGAAAGGTGATAACACCCTTATCTGTTTCAACATGGTATGCACCGATATGCTGAGTAATACCGCCGGCTTCACCTGAAGTGACCTTGGACTCACGAATGTAATCCAGTAATGAAGTTTTACCGTGATCAACATGACCCATAATAGTGACCACGGGTGGGCGAGGCTGTAAATCATGCAGCTCATCACTGGCAGAGGCCAGCAGGATATTCTCCCGATCATCCGCAGATGATGCAATGGCTTTATGACCACAGTCTTCAACAACCAGAATAGCCGTGTCCTGATCAATCACCTGATTAATAGTGGCCATAACCCCCATTTTCATCATGATTTTAATCAGCTCGCCAGCTTTCATTGACATTTTAACCGCCAGGTCTGACACCTTGATCGTTTCAGGCACATCAACATCGTAGGTAATTTTATCTACGGGCTTTGCAAACGCATGCTTACTCTCTGCATTTTTCGCCGCCAGCAGCACTTTGCGCCCGGGTTTTTTATGACGACCGCCACCTTTACCCGATGCAACGTGCAGTTCTTTTCTGCCGTAGCGTGTTTTATCACCACCGGCTTTATGGGCTTTACCTTTGCGTCCAGGCCGAGCGTCAGTTTTGCTATCTGTGGATTTGGCTGTGGATTTGACTGCGCCTTTGGTGGCTGACTCAGGTTTTGCAGCAACTGCTTTTTCAGCTGTTTTCTTCTCTGCCTGTTGCTTATCTCCCGTCAACTGACGAGACTTCTCTTCCTTGGCAACTTTCTCAGCCTGTGCGGCTTCTTCACGCTGCTTCGCTGCATCTTTCGATTTCTGGATAGACGCCTCTTCGGCTTTTTCGCGCTCAGCTTCCCGCGCTTCTTTTTCAGCCATCAGGCGCTGAATTTCTGCTTTTTCCTTCTCCCTGGCCTCATCCGCTACGCTGGCCCTGGTAAAACTGCGTTTCTTACGCACCTCAACATTAACCGCCTTACTGCCATCACCCTGTAACTCGGTGCTGACTTTTCGCTTCAGGGTGATTTTGGATTTACCGCCTTTCGCCGCAGTTTTACTGCCATGACTATTGCGCAGGTGATCGAGCAGTTTTACCTTCTGATCATCCGTTATCTCAGCATCAGCACCTGATGCATCAATACCAGCGTCTTTTAGTTGCTCCAGCAACCGTTCAACGGTTGCTCCAACGACTTCTGAGAGCTGCTTTACTGTAACTTTAGACATATGTGTTGCCTCCCCCAGTGTTACTGGTTTGCCTCGTCCTGGTTTTCAAACCATGGTGCGCGTGCTGTCATTATTAATGCACTAGCACGCTCTTCAGTCATTTCTTCGATTTCAATTAATTCATCCACTGCCTGCTCTGCCAGGTCTTCCATACTGCAAACACCTTTAGATGCCAGCTTTCTGGCAAGCGCTTCGTCCATACCCTTCATTTCCAGCAAGTCCTGATGCGGTTCATCATCGACTGACTCTTCCTGGCTAATCGCCGCCATTAACAATGCATCTCTGGCTCTACCACGAAGCTCTGCAACGATATCTTCATTAAACTCATCAATGCTGAGAAATTCACTTTCCGGCACATAAGCGACCTCTTCAATACTGGAAAAGCCTTCTGCCGCCAAAATGACTGCCACTTCTTCATCCACATCCAGCTGTTCCATAAACAGTTCAACCAGCTTGCGGTTTTCTGTTTCAGACTTCTCATCCATGTCATTGATAGACATGATATTCAGATCCCAGCCAGTTAACTGGCTGGCCATACGGATATTCTGTCCACCCTTACCAATCGCCTGAGAGAGTTTTTCATCATCGATCGCCAGATCCATGGCATGCGCATCTTCATCTACAACAATTGACACCACTTCAGCAGGGGACATTGCGTTTATCACAAACTGCGCCGGATTTTCATCCCAGAGAATAATATCAACACGCTCACCCGCCAGCTCATTCGATACCGATTGCACCCTGGAGCCACGCATACCGACACAGGCACCGACTGGATCCATACGGCTATCATTGGATTTAACAGCGATTTTAGCGCGCGATCCCGGATCCCGTGCACCGGAAATAATTTCAATCAGGTCCTGGCCCACTTCAGGCACTTCCAGCTTGAAGAGTTCAACCAGAAACTCAGGATCTGTACGACTGATAAACAGCTGAGGCCCGCGCGCTTCTGAGCGCACTTCTCTTAAATACCCCCGCAGTCGATCACCGGAGCGAATAACCTCCCTTGGAATAACATCTTCACGGGAAATAAAAGCTTCAACATTACTCCCCAGATCGACGTATACATTGCCGCGCTCAACGCGCTTAACCGTGCCCATGACCAGCTCGCCTTCCCTGCCTTTAAAAGCCTCAACAACGCGGGCACGCTCTGCTTCACGTACTTTTTGCACAATAACCTGCTTGGCAGTTTGTGCTGCGATTCGACCGAATTCAACTGATTCGATCTCATCCTCTACAAACTCCCCCAGCTGCAAATCTGGATCATCAATCTGTGCTGCTTCCAGGGTAATTTGCTTTAGCGGAAATTCCAGACCACCCTCTTCCAGAGGCTCTACTGCTTCCCAGCGACGATACGTCTGATACTCTCCCGTATCGCGATCTATTGCTACGCGAACGTCAATATCTTTGCCCTGTTTTTTACGGCTTGCTGTGGCAAGAGCGGCTTCAATTGCCTCGAAAATAACCTCTTTTTCCACTGCCTTCTCATTCGATACAGCATCTACCACATAGAGAATTTCTTTATTCATGTCTGGCTCCAAAAACCATAAAAAGACTGATCAGAACTGCGGCACCAGCCGCGCTTTATCAATTGAATCCAGGGACAGGTAATGTGTTTCACCGTCCATCACCAGAATCACCTCATCATCCTGCACTCCCTTTAATTTGCCTGTAAAATTTCGTTGCCCTTCAAGCGTAGGCACTGATAATTTTATTTTTACAGTTTCACCGACAAATCGCTCAAAATCTGCCGTTTTACGCAATGGCCGATCCAGGCCTGGTGATGAAATTTCCAGGTTATACTGCCCGGGCACAGGATCTTCAACATCCAGAACACTACTGATCTGGCTGCTTACAGCACTGCAATCCTCAAGCTGTATACCGCCTTCCCTGTCAATATATACACGCAACAGGCCATTAGTGGAATGAGGTTTAAACTCTATATCCACCAGCTCGTAGCCCATGCCTTCCACTACCGGCTCAATTACTGACCAGATGTCATTCACGCTTTATAACAACCTCACCTAAATTATGCTCCTCAGAGTTACTCAGGAGATAGATCTATGCCCTTACATTATATATCAGGAATATTAATCTTCACGATAGCGCAGGGTTAAATTACCCTGAATGAACTCATATCTCACAGACAGGCTGTTCGATAAAAGATGCTACGTGCATTAAACATAAACACCCGGTATTGCAGGCGCACCTGAAAACGCTGGACTACATATACACCATGCTCAGAACCGAAAAATAGCACTCGATCTGAGCACAAAAAAGGCCCCGTTGTAACGGGGCCTTTTTTATAATCCTTGTAGCAACAGGATTTATTTAAATCCTGTAATTTCCTCATAAGTGATAACATGAGGCCGACCACTCAGCGGGCTCATAAGCCGAAGTCTTTCGCGTAACTTCGCCTCTATGAACCTGCTTTAAAATTTGGTAGCGGGGGCTGGTTGCCAACACGATCTACTTAAAATACTGATCTGTGCCTACGATATAGCCACTAAACCACCATCAAAAGCTACGTTACTATCAAATATTGAGGGAGTCCGTGCTTTCAAGGATGCGAATTATACCAGCAGTTTTGCCTCTTCCACAATAGGGAGAGCGTAAATGACTGAAAATACTTCTAAAAAACCAAAATATAACTACCCTGCTCCGTTTTGCCTGCGCTTTACCGAAGATGAACGCAAGACCTTAGAGCTAGCTGCAGGTGATCGTCCGCTCGGTGCATATATAAGGTGGCTGATCTTTGGTAATGAAATCCCCAAAAACCGCACGCGCGGTAAAAAACCTGTCAAAGACCAAAAAGAGCTGGCAAAACTGCTCGCCATGTTTGGGCAATCACGAATATCTTCCAACATCAACCAGCTAGCTAAAGCTGCAAATTCTGGCTCCCTGCCTGTAAATCAGGACGTACTAAAAGCTCTAAATGAAGCAAATAGCTCAGTTCACTGGATAAGAAAAACCCTAGTTAAGGCGTTGGGTTTACAAGGAAAAGACAATGATCCTGAAAGCCAGTAAACGCGGAGGCGCGCGCCAGCTATCCCGTCATCTCATGAATGGAGAAAAGAATGAGCATGTCACCGTGCATGAGGTATCGGGCTTTGCCTCTGATAATATCAGCGACGCCTTAGATGAAATCCATGCAATCAGTAAAGGCACAAGATGTTCGCGCTTTATGTTCTCGCTTTCCCTCTCTCCGCCACAAAATGAGAGCGTACCAGCCGAAGTTTTTGAAGATGCTCTATCTCGTATTGAAAAAAAACTGGGACTAGAAAATCAGCCCCGCATTATAGTCTTTCATGAAAAACATGGGCGCAGGCACGCGCACTGTGTTTGGTCACGCATTGATGCTATGGAGATGAAAGCGATTGATCAGCCGTTTTTTAAAAACAGGCTCAAAGAAATCTCCAAGCAATTATCCTAGATTAATCAGTTGGCGCGAAAAAGATGTGCAAGTTATTGATTTGGATAGCGTAATGAAAAAATGTGAAGTCACCTTATTGGTGATAAGCACT
>VAOX01001768.1_pt1 | contig 43412 bp, 39 predicted proteins | sample 3393891 | NCBI WGS metagenome assembly VAOX01 (sample SAMN08290429, study PRJNA428436) | hydrothermal vent metagenome | isolation source: Deep-sea hydrothermal vent chimney | place: Indian Ocean: Southwest Indian Ridge | depth 2822 m m
CGGGGCTGTGAACCTTGCGCTTCCTGGTCTCACTCATCTCGCGTATCCTCAGTACCGGATGACAGCTTAAACTACTGTCTGAAATCCGGGGTCCACTTTAGGGTACCTGTGGTGTGGGTTACAATACCTTGCGATTTGACGACGAGGTGACTCGCCATACTCTGTATCGAAATTTCTACGAACCCTACGCCCGCGAGTGGCAGCATGGCAATTCACGTTGGGACCTTATCGATCTGGTGCGCATGACCCATGCCTTGCGCCCAGAGGGAATTGAATGGCCTCTGCATGACGATGGCAGGCCCAGCTTTCGGCTCGAAGATCTGGCTGCAGCTAACGGTATCGGCCACGAGTTGCCCATGATGCGCTGTCCGACGTGCGTGCCACCATTGGTTTGGCACGCCTGATACGTGACCGGCAAGCACGCCTCTATGATTGGCTCTTTCAGCTTCGCAATAAACATAGGGCGGCTGAACAGTTGGACCTGGTTGGGCACGAGCCCGTTTTACACACCTCGCGCATGTACCCATCAGAGTTTAGTTGCACAACCCTGGTTATGCCGTTGGTCGCTGAGCCCGATAACAACAATAGTGTGCTGGTCTACGATCTGCGGCATGATCCGGGGCCTTTCATGGGATTGGATCAGGACGGTCTCCGTGATCGTCTGTTCACCCGGGCCAAGGATTTGCCAGAGGGTGTGGAACGGCTACCGGTCAAATCCGTGAAGATCAACAAGTGTCCCGCCCTTGCACCCCAGAAGACGCTCGATGCAGCGGCTACCGAGCGCATTGCAATCGACCTGGCTGCCTGTACCCGGCATTGGGAACTATTGAGCACGAATGAGGGCTTTATGCAGCGCGTTGCACAGGCCTACAGTAGTAGGGAATTTAGTCCTGCCGGAGATGTCGATCTGGCGCTGTACGAAGGTTTCCTTAATAATGCGGATCGCCCATTATTGGCCAATGTTCGTGATGCTTCTCCGCAGGAGCTGGCGCAAACACGTTTCGACTTTCACGATAAGCGCTTACCTGAACTACTGTTCCGCTACCGTGCCCGAAATTGGCCAGAGACTTTGTCGGTCGAGGAGGCGCAGCGTTGGGAGCAATTTTGCCGCCATCGTCTCCGGGATGCAGATGGGGGAGGCAGTATTGTCCTGAAGCATTACTATGAACGGATCGCACTGTTACGCGATGAGCATGACGGTGATGCGGATGCACAGCGGATATTGGATGCACTGGATGCATGGGGTAGGGCATGATCTAAATTGAGTTAGCGAGGCGATCATTTACGTTCACACATTTGTTTTGATCAGTTGTCTATGACCGCATATAATTGCGGACGAACACAGAAGCATGATTGGGTTTTTATCACAATAAAGACGAAAAACGCGCTCCACCCACGCTCCACTCGCGCTCCATTCTTGGGACAATCGTGGACAATGAGAGACAACGAAATGTAAAAGTGGAGTGAAGAAAAACACTGCAAATACAGTATCTTTGGCGGTTTCTGGTGGTCTGTGATAGTCTAGTAAAATGGTGCCGAGGAGAGGACTTGAACCTCCACGGGGTTTCCCCCACTAGCACCTGAAGCTAGCGCGTCTACCAATTTCGCCACCTCGGCATCAGGGCGCATCGAACAGATGCCTACCCCGAGAGCAGCGAACTTTACCGGGTGTCTCGGATCTTGTCAATCATCGTACAATACGACGCTCGGACCGTCGGGGCAAGACCGCGGATGATGGTCACAACAGGGGTACAGAAACAGATGAAATACATGCAACAGGCACTACGTGCCACACCGCGCACCTGGGCGAGGGCCGCAGTCTGATGGCCAGAAAGGCGCCTAGAAAAAAAGATCCCAACGCCGCCCGTGAGGCGCAGAAATACGCCCATCCGGTCCCCAGTCGTGAGTTCATCATGACGCTTCTCGAGGAGCAGGGGGTACCCCTTGGGCACCGGGAAGTCTGCAACGCCATGGGCGTGAAGGATGAAGAGGGCATCGAGGCCATGCGCCGGCGACTCAAGGCTATGGAGCGCGATGGCCAGCTGATCCGCAATCGCCGCGGCGGTTATTGCTTGGTCAGCAAAATGGACCTGGTGCGTGGTCGGGTCATCGGTCACCCGGACGGCTTCGGTTTCCTGGTGCCGGACGAAGGCGGTGATGATTTGTTTCTCTCTGCACGCGAGATGCGTGTGTGCACCCATGGCGATCGGGTCGTGGCCCGGGTTGCGGGTATCGATCGGCGCGGGCGGCGCGAGGGCGATGTCGTCGAGGTGCTGGAACGGGCCAATCCCCGGATTGTGGGACGGTTGCGTATCGAGGCCGGGGTGGGTTTTGTGACCCCTGACAACAAGCGCTTTACCCAGGACATTCTGGTACCGAACGAGCAATGCTATGGCGCCGACCATGGTCAGATCGTTACGGTCGAGATTGTCGATGCACCGACGCGCTACCGCCAGGCCATCGGCCGGGTGATCGAGATCCTTGGCGAACACATGGACCCCGGTATGGAGATCGATGTGGCGATACGGGCCTTCAACCTGCGCCAGGAATGGTCGTCACTGCTCGAACTCGAGATTGCGACGCTGACCGATGTGGTTCCCGAGGTCGCCAAACGTGGCCGGGAAGACTTGCGCGCCGTACCGCTGGTCACGATTGACGGGGAAGATGCCCGTGACTTTGATGATGCGGTGTTTTGTGAACCACAGGGCAAGGGCTGGCGCTTGCTGGTGGCGATCGCCGATGTCTCGGCCTATGTGCAGCCCGGTACCATGCTGGATGCCGAGGCACGCGAGCGCGGCAACTCGGTGTATTTCCCCGGCCGGGTTATTCCGATGCTGCCTGAGATACTCTCCAATGGCCTGTGTTCGCTCAACCCGAAGGTCGACCGCTTGTGCATGGTCTGTGAGCTCAATATCGGCGCGAAGGGTGATGTCCGCGACTACCGTTTCTTCGAGGCCGTGATGTGCTCCCATGCGCGCCTGACCTATGGCAAGGTCGCCGCCATGCTGGTTGATGGCGATGCGCCGTTGCGCGAGGAATACGCGGCCGTGTTGCCTGGGCTGGAGCATCTCCACGCACTGTACAAGACCCTGTTCAAGACCCGGGCGCGACGTGGTGCGATTGATTTCGAGACTACCGAGACCCGTATCGAATTTGATGCTGCCGGCAAGATTGATCGGATCGTGCCGGTGGTGCGCAACGATGCCCACCGTCTTATCGAGGAGTGCATGCTGGCGGCCAACGTTGCGGCCGCAGACTTTCTGGCCAAAAATGAGATCCCCGCCCTGTATCGTATTCACGAGGGGCCTAAAAGCGACAAACTGACCGATTTGCGCAGCTTCCTCAGTGAGCTGGGCCTCGATCTGGGGGGGGGCGACAAGCCCCATGCCCGCGACTATGGCAAGCTATTGTCATCCATCGGCGAGCGGCCCGACCGGCATCTGATCCAGACCGTGATGCTGCGCAGTCTGTCGCAGGCGGTGTACAGCCCGGATAATGCGGGCCACTTCGGACTGGCCTATGAGGCTTACGCGCATTTCACCTCACCCATCCGTCGTTATCCCGATCTGTTGGTGCACCGCGCGATCCGCCACCTGCTTGCCGGCAAGACCCCCGAACGTTTTGTCTATGGGCACGACGAGATGGCACGGTTGGGCGAGAATGCCTCGATGACCGAGCGCCGTGCCGACGAGGCCTCGCGCGATGTCACGGACTGGCTCAAGTGCGAATACATGCTCGACAAGGTCGGGGAGACCTTTGATGGCACCATTACTTCGGTAACGGGGTTTGGTCTCTTCGTCGAGCTCGATGCCATTTATGTGGAAGGGTTGGTACATGTGACCGCCCTGTCCAATGACTATTATCATTTCGATCCGGTCAAACACCGCCTGGCGGGGGAGCGCAGCGGGCGTACCTATCGTCTGGCCGATCGCATTCAGGTTCGGGTCGCGCGGGTGGACTTGAGTGATCGCAAGATTGATTTCAGCCTGGCGGAGACCGATGAGGTGGCCACCACCGCAACCGTCAAGGTGGAAAAGAAGGACGGTGCCAAGACCGCGCGTAAGAGTCGCGGCAAACGCCGCCGCAGTCGTGGTGGGCGGCAGCGGGAGCGTGGTGGTGGCCACTGACACCGAGATTGTGTTCGGAATGCATGCCGTCCAGGCGGCACTGACACAACACCCGGAATCGGTATTGGTGCTCTGGCTGGACCGGGTTCGCCAGGACCACCGCCTGCAGCAGGTGCTCGACAGTGCCCGTATTGCTGGCGTGGCGGTGAATCGGGTCACGGCGCGGGAGTTGGATCGCCTTACCGCTGCGGCACGCCATCAGGGTGTTGTGGTTCGCATGCGGGTGGCAAAACGCCTTGGCGAGCGTGATCTGGAGGGGTTGCTCGCGGGCCTGGTTGCGCCCCCCCTACTGCTGGTACTCGATGGCGTGACCGATCCGCATAACCTGGGGGCCTGCCTGCGCAGTGCGGATGGAGCCGGCGCCCATGCCGTGATCGCCCCGCGTGATCGGGCCTGCGGTCTGACCTCGGTGGTGCGCAAGGTGGCCAGCGGAGCGGCCGAGACCCTGCCCTTCATTCAGGTCACTAATCTGGTTCGCACCTTGCGCAGCCTGCAGGCGCGGGGGATATGGGTAGTCGGTGCCGCTGGCGAAAGCGCCCAAACCCCCTATGAACTGGACCTGGGTGGCCCCCTGGCACTGGTGCTGGGTGCGGAGGGCCGTGGGCTGCGACGCCTGACCCGTGAGGCCTGTGATGCCGTGGCCGGTCTGCCCATGCACGGTCAGATCGACAGTCTCAATGTCTCGGTCAGTGCCGGTATCTTCCTTTATGAAGCCCTGCGCCAACGCCAGGGGCGAGGCTGATGCGCGGGTGCGGGATTGCATCGGTTGGCAAAGCCCGATAGAATCCCCGCCTTTGCCGCTTCGCGTTGATATTAGCGCCCGCGGCATAACAATCCGTTACTCCTTGTCTTGCCCGTTCGTACCAGCGTGTCGGGGATGCAAGACTGCCAACCCGTAAGGAGCTCGAATGAGACACTACGAAATCGTGTTTCTGGTCCATCCTGACCAGAGCGAACAGGTTCCTGCCATGGTCGAGCGCTATCGCTCGGGCATCGAATCCAGCGGTGGCAAGATCCACCGTCTGGAAGATTGGGGGCGCCGCCAGCTGGCCTATCCGATCAACAAAATCCACAAGGCACACTATGTGCTCATGAACATAGAATGCACTCAGGAGGCCCTGGACGAGCTGGAGAGCGCCTTTCGTTTCAATGATGCCGTGATTCGCCACCTGACCATGCGCCGGGGTAGTGCCGACACCGAGGCCTCGCCACTGGTCAAGGGCCACGATGAGCGTGAAGGTCGCGATGACAGTGAAGATCGCGCCAAGCGCCCCCGCCGTGATGATAGTGCTACGGCTAGTGGTGCCGGGACTCGCAGTGCAGAGGCTGGCAGTGCAGAGGCTGGCAGTGCAGAGGCTGGCAGTGCAGAGGTTGGCAGTGCAGAGGCTGGCAGTGCAGAGGCTGGCAGTGCAGAGGCTGGCAGTGCAGAGGCTGGCAGTGTCGCTGCGGCAAGTGAGAGTGTCGTCGATGCCGACAAGGACGGCGCCGAGGCCTGATTGCCGGGTGCTGAACGAATCAAGTTTTTCCCCGATCCCGGTACCGGTGTGCAAGCCGACGGGACGGGGAGGGAATAACACTTTGGAGGTTTGAGCATGTCCCGGTTTTTTCGCCGTCGCAAGTTTTGCCGTTTTACTGCGGAAGGGGTCAAGGAGATCGATTACAAGGATCTTGTTACCCTGAAAAACTATATCTCTGAGAACGGCAAGATTGTGCCTAGCCGGATTACCGGCACCAAGGCCCGTTATCAGCGTCAATTGTCCACTGCCATCAAGCGTGCGCGCTTTCTGGCTTTGTTGCCGTATACCGATTCACATCAGTGATTGGGCGCCTGAATGGCGCCATGAAACACGGTTGACGATAGACGCGTAACCATGCTGTTCCTGGCCCATTACATCGCGCGTGGCCGTATGCAGGCGATGTTCGCCACCACGCTGTGTGCCGTGGTGTCGCTGTTGCTGATGCCACTCAGCTGGCCGGTGAGCTATCTCAGTGGCGCGGTGGTCGGTTTGGTTACCCTGATGCAAGGCCCTCGTGAGGGCCTGCTCAATGTCCTGGGTGCCGCTATACTGCTTGGCCTGCTGGCCGCCATTGGGCTGGGGCAACCACAGTTGGCCCTGGGTTTCGTGCTCTTGATCTGGTTGCCCGTGTGGCTGATCGCGCAGGTGTTGCGCCAGAGCGTGTCGCTACCGGCGACCCTGCTGGTTGCAGGTGGTATAGGCTGTGTGCTGGTCATTGCTGTCTACCTGGTTCTGCATGATCCGGCAGCGGCCTGGCAGCGCTATTTTACGACCGCTGTCTTACCGGCCTTCAAGCAGGCGGGCCTGAGTGCGGCGCGCTTGGCCGATATGCGGCGGGCCTCCGCCCAGCTGGCCGGCACGATGACCGGTATGGTGGCTGCGGTGCTGGTATTGGGTAGTGCCGCAGCCGTGTTGCTGGCGCGTTGGTGGCAGGCCCTACTCTATCGTCCGGATGGTTTTCGCCGCGAGTTTCATGCCCTGCGCTTGGGTAAACTGGCGGGCGGCGTGGCGGCGTTGGTTTTTGTCTTTGCCGCAATTCCGCATATGGGGACGATGGGTAAGGCTGCCGATGACCTGCTGTTTGTGATCGCTGCGGTCTTTGTATTGCAAGGGTTGGCCGTGGCACATGCCGGCGTCGGGCGTCGCCGTGCCTCGGTGGGCTGGCTGATTGGCCTGTATGTGCTGGCCACACTGATACCGTATATCGCCCTGTTGCTGGCAGCGGTGGGGGTGGTGGATAATTGGCTGGATTTCCGGTCCCGTCTGCATGCAGACGGGCAGAACTGAATGTGTGATCGAGGTGTGAGCGATGGAAGTGATACTGCTTGAGAAAGTGCGCAGCCTGGGTAATTTGGGTGACAAGGTCAAGGTTCGCGCTGGCTATGGGCGCAATTTCCTGGTGCCGACCGGCGCGGCAATCCCGGCCAGCGAAGAGAATCTCGCCAAGTTTGAGGCCCGTCGGGTTGAGCTGGAACAGGCCGAGGTTGAGGCCCGGGCTGTTGCCCAGACCCGTGCCGGGCAGATCGTGGCGCTGGGGCGCATCGTTGTCAAACACAAGGCGGGCGAGGAGGGCAAGCTGTTCGGCTCCGTGGGTAACAGCGAGATCGCCACGGCCGTCAGTGAGGCCGGTGTCAGTCTCGAAAAGCATGAGGTCGATCTTCCCGATGGTGCCTTGCGCAGTGTCGGTGAGCACGTACTCCTGTTCCAGCTGCATACGGAGGTCACCGCCACGCTGACGCTGGTCATCGAGGCGGAGTAAGACTGTCCCGCCCGGTGCCATCCCGCACGGGTGGGGGTGACACCGGGGTATCGCTTGTTGCTGGATGGCCCTGCCCGTCAGGGTTCTGCGCGCTTGTCTCGACCGGCCTTGATGGCCTGGCACAACGGCACTTCGATGGACCCAGCGTCGTTTCGCGCCGTGCGGGTGCCCCCCGGAGGGCTCCCCACTGCCGGGTGCGCGCGCCGAGACGCTCGACCCTATCACAATTGTGTGGCGGTTCTGCGAACTTTCCCTATGCCGGGGTGGCCGCCCTTGGTATGCTTTTTCCCGAATTACGACCACGCCATGACCACCTGTGTCGTGGAACCTGGGGGATAGGACCGCATGCCTGAGCTAGCCGTACCGCCGGCGTACGTGGATGCTGCCACCGAGGCGCTGAAAGTACCGCCACATTCCATTGAAGCCGAGCAGTCCGTTCTGGGCGGGCTCATGATCGACAATACTACCTGGGAGCAGGTCGCCGACATTATCACTGCGGAGGATTTCTATCGACGAGATCACCGGTTGATTTTCAGTGCCATCCGCCACCTTGCCGAACAGATCAAACCCTTTGATGTGGTGACCCTCTCCGAGTGGCTGGACCAGCGCAGTGAACTGGATGGTGCCGGTGGCATTGCCTACCTGGGGACCCTGGCCAGGAACACGCCCAGTGCGGCCAACATCCGCGCCTATGCCGATATCGTGCGCGAACGTTCGGTCATGCGCCAGCTCATCCGGGTGGGCACCGACATTGGCAACAGTGCCTTCAATCCCGAGGGCCGTACCAGCGAGGAGTTGCTGGACCATGCCGAGAGACAGGTCTTCGAGATCGCCGAGAAGGGTGCGCGCGCGGGCAAGGGGTTTGTAGAGATCAAGGATCTGCTGGTCAAGGCGGTGGATCGCATCGATACCCTGTTTCAGCAAGAGCAGCCCTATACTGGTGTGCCGACCGCTTTCGACGATTTTGATGCGATGACCTCAGGTCTGCAACCGGCCGATCTGATCATCGTTGCGGGTCGCCCGTCCATGGGCAAGACGACGTTTGCAATGAATATCGTCGAGAATGCGGCGATCAAGCACAAAGTGGCGGTGGCCGTGTTCAGCATGGAAATGCCGGGGGAGCAACTGGCCATGCGAATGATGTCCTCGCTGGGACGCATCGACCAGCATCGGGTGCGCACCGGTAAGCTCGAAGACGATGACTGGCCCCGCCTGACCTCGGCGGTAGGAATCCTGGCCGAAGCACCGATCTATATCGACGATACGCCGGGTCTGAGTCCGAGCGAGTTGATCGCACGGGCGCGCCGTCTGCACCGCGAACACGGCCTCGGTCTGGTGGTCCTCGATTACCTGCAACTTATGCAGGTTCCCGGTAACAAGGAAAACCGGGCTACCGAGATTTCCGAAATATCGCGCTCGCTGAAGAATCTGGCCAAGGAACTTAATGTGCCGGTGGTAGCGCTGTCACAGCTCAACCGCAGCCTGGAGCAACGGCCCAACAAGCGACCGGTGATGTCGGACCTGCGCGAGTCGGGGGCCATTGAGCAGGATGCCGATGTGATCGTCTTCATCTACCGCGACGAGGTCTACAACGAGGACAGCCCGGACAGGGGCACGGCCGAGATCATCATCGGCAAGCAGCGCAATGGCCCCATCGGTACGACACGCCTCACCTTCCTCGGGCAGTACACCCGGTTTGAGAATTTCATCCACGACGTCTATCAGAACGAGGACCCTGCATGACCCGAGGTGCCCGGGCAGTCATCGACCTCGCGGCACTCAGACATAATCTCTCGCGAGTCCGCGAAGCGGCCCCGGGTACGCGGGTGCTGGCCGTGGTCAAGGCCAATGCGTACGGCCATGGGTTGTTGCGCGTGGCTGCTGCCCTGGCGGTGGCGGTCGATGGCCTCGCAGTGGCTCGGATCGATGCGGCCCTGGCCTTGCGCCAGGCGGGGATCACGGTGCCGGTGTTGCTGCTGGAGGGGGTGAGTACACCGGCACAGTTGGCCGAGGCCCGCACCCATGGCCTGGACATCGTGGTTCATCATCCCGCGCAACTGGACTGGCTGGAGGCCGCCCCCCCCGGCGACGCCCTTGCAGTCTGGCTCAAGATTGACACCGGGATGCACCGTCTCGGTTTCCCGCCTGATGCGAGCGCCCAGGCCTACCGCCGACTGTGCACATGCGCCGCTGTCCTCAGTCCGCCGCGATTGATGACTCACCTGGCCTGTGCCGATGTGCGCGACGCCCCGTACACGGACAGACAGCTTGAGCGGTTTGCCGAGGCCACCCGCGCATTGGCGGGTGAGCGCAGCATGGCCCAATCTGCCGGTCTGCTCGGTTGGCCAGCGGCGCATGGGGGCTGGGTGCGCCCCGGCATCATGCTTTATGGCGCCTCACCGTTCGCAGATTCTTCGGCTGAGACCCTGGATCTGCACCCGGTTATGACCTTGAGCAGCAGCCTGATTGCCGTTAATCACGTTCACAAGGGGGAGGCCATCGGGTACGGCGCCACCTGGGTGTGTCCCGAGGACATGCCGGTCGGTGTGGTGGCGATCGGCTACGGCGATGGCTATCCGCGCCATGCGCTTGCGGGGACGCCGGTGCTGGTGAATGCACAGCGTGTCGGTCTCATAGGGCGGGTGTCGATGGATATGATCTGTGTTGATCTGCGCACCCAGCCTGAGGCGTGCGCCGGTGACCCCGTGGTGGTCTGGGGTGAGGCCGCGAATGGGCAACGGCTGTCGGTCGAGGAGGTGGCCAGGCAGGCGGGCACGATTGCCTATGAGCTGCTGTGCGGTGTGACCTCACGGGTGGCCTTCAGTACCCGTAACGAATGAGGTAGGCGAGACATGTCCAGGATCAAGGTCGTGTATAGCTGTAGCACATGCGGAGCCCAGCAGCCGAAGTGGTCCGGGCAGTGCCCGGATTGTGGCGCCTGGAACACCCTGAGCGAGGAGGTCGCCGCGTCGCGCCGCGCCAGTGTGGGTCAGGGTGGGCGTTTGGCGAGGTTTGCGGGTCAGGCTGGAGTCGGTCAAGTCCAGTCGCTCAGCGAAGTGACCCCCGATGATGTGGCGCGCCAGCCCACCGGGGTGGGTGAGTTTGACCGCGTGCTCGGCGGGGGGCTGGTGCCGGGGTCCGTCGTGCTCATCGGTGGCGATCCGGGCATCGGAAAATCGACCCTGTTACTACAGACCCTGGTGCGTATCGGCGCGCAACAGAAGACCCTGTATGTCACCGGGGAGGAGTCTCTACAGCAGGTGAGCCTGCGGGCACACCGCCTCAGTCTGCCCATGGTTGCGGTCCGCCTGCTGGCCGAGACCCGGGTCGAGGCCATTTTGGCGCAGCTTGACAAGGAACGCCCTCAGGTCATCGTGATCGACTCCATCCAGACGGTGTATACCGAACTGTTGCAGTCTGCGCCCGGTTCGGTATCCCAGGTGCGCGAGAGCACCGCGCAGCTGGTGCGCTACGCCAAGCATACGGGCACGGCCCTGTTTGTGGTGGGCCATGTCACCAAGGAAGGGACCCTGGCCGGGCCCCGCGTACTTGAGCACATGGTCGATACGGTGCTGTATTTCGAGGGCGACAGCAGCAGTCGTTACCGCGTCATTCGCGCCGTCAAGAATCGCTTCGGCGCGGTCAACGAACTCGGTGTCTTTGCCATGACCGATCGCGGTCTGCGCGAGGTGACCAACCCCTCGGCCATCTTTTTGTCCTCACACAGTGAACCGGTGCCGGGCAGCGTCGTTATGGTCACTCTGGAGGGCAGCAGACCGTTGCTGGTGGAGGTTCAGGCCCTGGTGGATGAGAGTCATTTGTCCAACCCCCGGCGGGTGACGTTGGGGCTGGAGCACAACCGTCTGGCCATGTTGCTGGCCGTGTTGCACCGGCATGCGGGCGTGGCGACGTTTGATCAGGATGTCTTTGTCAATGTCGTCGGCGGTGTGCGGGTCACCGAAACGGGGGTCGACCTGGCGGTGTTGCTGGCCGTGATGTCGAGTCTGCATAACCGGGCGTTGCCGCGTGATCTGGTGGTGTTCGGTGAGGTAGGGCTGGCCGGTGAGATCCGCCCGGTCCCTAACGGCCAGGAACGCCTGCAGGAGGCCGCCAAACATGGTTTTCAGCGGGCGCTCATTCCCGTCGCCAATGCACCCAAGAAATCCATCAAGGGTTTGCAGGTCACGGGGATCAGCCGACTCGATGAGGCGCTCAATGCGGTATGAGGAGTTCGCCCAGTTCGCGCTGGAGTAAGCGGGTATCGCCGAGATTGAGCTCAACCAAGCGATGCAGATGCGTGGCACTGTCCAGATCGAGTCGCTCCCAGCTAAACCCGATGCGCCATCCGTCGGGTTCGGTGACGGATTCGATGTGTGCGATGTGACCGCGCATGGTGATCTCGATGACACCCGCGCTCAGGGTGATTTGGAGCTCACCCTGTTGTCCGGCCTCGCCCCGCCAGTCTGCGGGTAGTCCGACCAGCGCCCCCTTGAGGCAGATATCGAATACCTGCCCTTGCCAGGCAGGTTCATTTTCACGTCGCAGCAGGGCCGTGCCGTCGAGTGCGATGCGGGTGAAATGGCGTTTGTTCTCTGGGTTTCCGGTAGGCGATGTGCTCATGAGGGGTTCCTCATCAGTGCTGTGGCGAACCAGCGCGTGGTCAGTTTATAAACGGGTTATTCGAGATAGAATTGCATTTTTATACTGCCTATCTGAATGATATCGCCATCCGTTAGCTTGTGCGCCTTCTCGCCGAGCGGGTGGTTGTCGATGAGCGCGCGGTGCTGGCCTTCCAGGTGCGACATGAAGTAGCCGTTGTTGCGCCGCGCGATGACGGCCGTGACCATACCTGGCTTACCCAGGTTGGTGAGTGCGCGGTTGAGGCTGAGCGTCTTGCCCAGGTTGTTTCCGGAGAGGAACTGCAACCAGGCCCTGGGGGGTGCCGCCTCGCTTTGGGCTATGCCGGTCCCCCGTTCAGGGTCAGCGGACCGGGTGTTCGGGTGTTTTACGGGTGGTGTCGATGTCGGGTTAGTGGCGGCAAGGAATGTACCTTCGGTATTGATCTCCGGCTCGAAGCTGAAGGTCAGGCTGTGCTTGCCGACCCGGATTAGTTCGCCGTCGCGCAGGCTATGTTCGCTGATCCGGGTTTGATTGATGAACGTGCCTGTGGGCGTATCCAGGTCGTGGAGCGTGCTGATGTCGTCCCGGGTGTGCAGGCGTGCATGCCGTGGTTGAACGGCCAGGCTGTCGATATGTATCGTGCAGGCGGGATCACTGCCAATAAACATGTCACCCTGCAATACGGGGAAGATTTTCAGTACCTTGCCCTTGAATGACAACGTCAGCTTCGACACCCAGTTCGCCCCTCCTCAGGTCTTGCCCGGAAAATGTTTTATTTGTCTTGGGATTATAGACCGTAACGCAAACGGTTGTACAACGCGGAGCACGTGCATGGCGCCTCAGTCCGGCGCGTTGTGCCGATGCGCTTCGGGGGGGGCGATGCGGATGGTCTTTACCGCATTGGCCACCGTCTGGACGATATCGATCGGGTGGCCTTCGAGCAACAGACTGGTGCCGGCTGTGGGAATGGTTTCCAGGTATTCGGTGATCATCCCGTTGAGTGTCTTGGGACCCGAGGTCGGCAGATTCCAGCCGAACAGACGATTCAGCTCGCGCAGATTCACCCCACCATCCACCAGATAGCTGCCATCGTCCTGCGCGATGATGTCCTTCATGCCAGCGGCCGGATCGGTGGTAAATTCACCGACGATCTCCTCCAGAATGTCCTCCAGCGTGACCAGTCCCAGGATGTCGCCGTATTCATCGACGATGAGGGCGATCCGGCGGCGCTCGCGCTGGAAATTCAGTAGCTGGGTGTTGAGCGGGGTGCCTTCGGGAACAAAGTACGGCTCACGGGCGAGTGCACGCAGGGTGGCCGTATCCGGCGCACCATTGTTGTAGAGGTGCAGTACATTGCGCATGTGGACGACACCGATGACGTGATCGATATTGCCCTCATACACGGGCAGCCGGGTATGTTGGCAGTCCATGAGCAGCCGGTCTATTTTTTTCCATTGCTCGTTGAGGTCGATACCGACGATTTCGTTGCGTGGCACCATGATGTCCTCGACCGTGGCCTTCTCCAGGTCGAGAATGCTGAGTAACATCTTCTGGTGTCGGCGCGGCACCATGGCCCCGGCCTCGTTGACCACGGTGCGCAGTTCTTCGCTGCTGAGGCCATGCGGACCTGCCTGAGCGGGTTCGACACCCAGCACCTTGAAGACGCCCCGGGCCAGCATGTTCATGCACCAGACCAGGGGGTAGAACAGTTTGAGGAGTGGTTCGAGGATGTAGGCGGCGGGAAAGGCGTAGCGTTCCGGATTCAGGGCCGCAAGGGTCTTGGGCGAGACCTCGGCGAACAGTAGCACTACGATGGTGAGCAATATCGTGGCAATGGCAATACCGGTCTCACCATGCAGGCGCAGTCCGATGACCGTGGCGATGGCCGAGGCCAGGATATTGGCCATATTGTTGCCCAGCAGGATCAGTCCGATCAAGTGCTCCGGGCGTTGCAACAGTCGGTTGGCACGCTGTGCCGCAGGATGGCCGGCCTTGGCCAGATGGCGCAAGCGATATCGGTTCAGGCTCATCAGGCCTGTCTCCGCGCCAGAGAAAAAACTGGAAAGAATGATGAGAAAAACGAGTATGCCGATGAGCACACTCAGGGAGACGTCATTCAAGCGCGGAGAACCCTCATCGTGACCTGTCTGTCATTACAAGGGTTTTGCTCTCCCGCGTCAAGCCTGCCCGCGGCGCAAGTGGCGTCGCTGTAGCTGCGCCGTTAGTGCTTCAGGATGAGTTCGAGGACCAGTTTACTGCCAAAGTAGGCCAGCATCAGCATGATAAAGCCACTGAGCGTCCAGCGAATGGCAATGCGCCCACGCCAGCCAAAGCGCCAGCGCCCCCACAGCAACGCTGCGAAGAGGAGCCAGGCCAGGATGGACAGGATGGTCTTGTGGACGAGGTGCTGGGTGAAAATGTTATGGACAAACAGGGCACCGCTGACCAGCGCCAGGCTGAGCAGAATGAAACCCAGGGTAATGAACTGGAAAAGAATGTCTTCCATGGTCTGTAGTGGGGGTAGGGCACGAATGAAGCCGCCCGGGCGTTTATTGTGCAGATGTGAGTCCTGGATATAGAGCAGTACGGACTGGGCGGCAGCAATGGCCAGCAGGCTGTAGGCGAGAATCGACAGTGTCACATGCAGATCCAGGGCCACGGGTGCATCGCGCAGCATGATGTGCTGTTCGTGAAAAAACAGTTTGAGGATGATGGCCACACCGGCCAGGGGCAGGACCACGATGGTCAGGTTTTCCAGTGGGCGCAGGATCGAGGTGGCGAGCAACAACAGGATGACCAGTCCAGCAACCAGGGACAGGATATTGAAGAAGCTCAGGTCCACCCCGGTGGGGAGGATGATTTCAATCTTCAGTACCAGTGCTTGCAGGATGACGGCGAGCAGGGCCATGCTCAGCAGCCAGGGCTTGGCCTGGCGTAGCCATTTTGGCTGACGGAACAGGCGCACTGCGAACAGGGCGCCGACGACGACATAGATTGCGGCGGCGACAAGACTGAGGATGGTTGTATTCATTGCTGTGGATATTATTGCAAAGTCCCATGATGGCACAAGAAACGGTGTCATTGAAGTGCGCTGGCGTGTGGGCGAGGCTAGCGGAAGGTGCAGCCCCCTGTGTCGTTGCGGGCGAATCTGACCCGGGTGGTCAGTATCTGACCGCCCGGGTCAGGAGATGACGCCGAGCAGGATGAGTCTGCAGGTCCTTGCCCGGTAGCAACTTGTGACCCCGGTAGCATTCTGGTCTACTTGATTTTGGCATGATCCTGGCTAGGGCCTGGCGAGAATCCGGCGCAGGACATACGCTGTCGCCTAGTCAGGCCGGGGCTGAATCGATGAGGAGGGCGAGGACCCGATGGAATTACGTGTACTGGGATGCAGCGGCGGGGTGGGCAGCGGCCTGCGCACCACGACGCTGATGATCGATGATGACATACTGATCGATGCCGGGACCGGACTGGGTGATCTGACTCTCGATGAGATGGCACATATTCGCCATATCTTTCTGACGCACTCGCATCTGGACCATATCACCAGCATTCCCTTGCTGGTCGACAGCATTTTTGACCGTATCAGTCAGCCGATCATTATCCATGGCCTTGCCACCACGCTCGATGCCCTCAGACAACACATCTTCAACAATGTCATCTGGCCGGATTTCTCGCGCCTTCCCCATCCCGCCCAGCCGGTGATGGCCTATGCCCCCATGGCGCCGGGTGAGCTATGTGTACTCGCTGATCGCAGCCTCGAAATGATCAGTGTCAATCACGTGGTGCCGGGAGTGGGTTATCGGGTCACCTCCTCCGCTGGCTGTTTCGCCTTCAGTGGCGATACCTCGACCAATGACAACTTCTGGCATACGCTCAATGCCCGTGGGACGCTCGATTTGCTGATCGTGGAGTCTGCCTTCACCAACGAGGATATCGAACTCTCACGCCGCGCTGGCCACTACTGTCCCACGTTGCTGGCCGTGGACCTCGACAAGCTCGATCGCCCGGTAGCAGTGTATATCTCGCACAATAAGCCCGGTGACGAGACGGCCATATTCAACCAATGTCGCGAGTCAATACGCCGCCACGCCGTTCATCGCCTGTCAGGCGGGGCGCGTTTCACGCTATAATGCCCTCCCCCGGCCCGGTTCCGATTTCGCCCGGGCACCCTGTGTTAGCACTTCACTGTGTACGGACTCAACCTGGGATGATGGCAGCAGTATGTTTGATGGATTGACCGAACGCCTCGGCCGCACGGTGCGCAATCTGCGCGGTGTCGGTCGATTGACGCAAGACAATGTCAAGGACGCCTTGCGTGAAGTGCGCATGGCCCTGCTGGAGGCGGATGTCGCCTTGCCGGTGGTACGCGCGTTTATCGAACACGTGCGCCAGCGGGCCGTTGGCGAGGAGGTGATGAAGAGTCTCACCCCGGGCCAGGCCCTGGTCAAGCTCGTCCACGACGAGCTGATTGCCACCATGGGTGAGGCCAATGATGGACTGGTGCTCAATGTCGCCCCCCCCGCGGTTATCCTGGTGGCCGGTTTGCAGGGTGCAGGCAAGACCACCTCGGTGGCCAAACTGGCGCTCTGGCTCAAGGAGCGACACGCCAAGTCGGTGCTGGTGGCCAGCACCGACATCTATCGCCCGGCAGCCATCGAACAGCTCAAGACCTTGGCGAGCGAAGTGGGCGTTGCTTTCTTTCCCAGTACACCGGCGCAGTCCCCGGTGGACATTGCCGGGGCAGCGCTACAGCATGCCCGCCAGCAACACCTGGATGTGGTGATCATCGATACGGCCGGGCGTCTGCATATCGACGCGCCGATGATGGCGGAGATCCGTCAGGTGCATGGCGCACTGTCGCCGGTCGAGACACTGTTTGTGGTCGATAGCATGACTGGCCAGGACGCGGCCAATACCGCCCGGGCCTTCAATGATGCCCTGCCGCTCACCGGTGTAATTCTGACCAAAACCGATGGCGATGCCCGGGGTGGCGCCGCCCTGTCCATTCGCCATATCACCGGCAAACCCATCAAGTTTCTCGGCGTTGGTGAGAAAACCTCCGCCCTGGAGGCCTTTCACCCGGACCGGCTGGCCTCGCGTATTCTCGGCATGGGGGATGTGCTGTCCCTGGTCGAGGAAGTGCAGCACAAGGTCGATCACGCGCAGGCTGAGAAACTGGCGAAGAAGCTGCACAAGGGCAAGGGCTTCGATCTCGAGGACTTCCGTGAGCAACTCCGGCAGATGCAAAAACTCGGTGGCCTGAGTGGCCTGATGGACAAGCTACCGGGTATGGGAAAATTGCCCCAGGGCGTGCGCAACCAGGTCGATGACAGTCATGTCCGCCGACTTGAGGCCATCATTTGTTCGATGACGCCCCGGGAACGCCGACGCCCGGATGTGATCAACGGTTCGCGCAAGCGGCGTATCGCCGCAGGCGCCGGCACCCAGGTGCAGGATGTGAATCGCTTGCTCAAGCAATTCAATCAGATGCAGAAGATGATGAAAAAAATGAGAAAAGGCGGTATGGCGAAGATGCTCCAGGGAATGAAGGGGCGGCTGCCACCGGGTATGTCCTTTTGATTTCTTCTCCTGCTAGGGCTACGGCGCTTCACATTTCCTGAGATTCAAGTAAAATGCCCGGTTTAACGTGACTGGCACCGGGGGTTCTGCGGAGCGTTTCGGCCGGTTGTACTTTGCAGCAGCGAGGATTTGCAACGCAATGGTAAGCATTCGTTTGTCCCGTGGCGGGGCCAAAAAGCGCCCCTTCTACCACATTGTCGTCACTGACAGCCGTAACAAGCGCGACGGGCGCTATATCGAGCGTATCGGCCTGTTTAACCCGATCGCCACTGGCAATGAGGTGCGTTTGAACGTCAATCGCGAGCGTGCCGATTACTGGCTGGGGCAGGGCGCCAAGGCGTCCGAGCGCGTTTCCATGCTGCTCAAGCAGGCCGGCACGGCCTGAGGGCCGCCGGTCCTGCGTGGCGCTGACAGCACTTCCGGTTGGCGCGATAATATGGCTGAACAGGACGCGGAACATGTCGTGCTCGGCCGCATCGTTGGTCTCCATGGCGTGCGCGGTTGGGTCAAGGTGTACTCCTACACCCAGCCGCGGGAGAATATCCTCAACTACACCCCCTGGCGACTGGCGCTAAATAGCGGTGTGACCCAGACCCGTGAGGTGCAGATGGGGCGCATGCAGGGCAAGGGGGTGGTTGCCCAACTGGCGCGCTGTGCGGATCGTGACGCGGCCGCCGTATTGATGGATGCCGAGATCACGGTGAGCTCGGCACAGTTGGCGCAGACTGCGCCGGGTGAATACTACTGGAAGGATTTGATTGGCCTGGCGGTGGAAAACCGCGAGGCTGTGCCCTTGGGTACGGTCGTGAGCCTGATGGAGACCGGGGCCAATGATGTCCTGGTGGTACAGGGAGGTGACGGTGACGTTGATTCGACCTCGGACACGGCCCTTGCGGGTGAGCGATTGATTCCCTATGTCCCCGGGGTGATTGTCATCGAGGTCGACATGGCAGGCAGGCGTATCGTCGTCGACTGGGACGCAGATTTCTGAGCGGGGAAGCCGTCGATGCGCTTTGATGTCATCACCCTGTTTCCCGAGATGATGGCGCCACTGACGACCTGCGGGGTCACGGGACGCGCCGTTGATGCGGGTCTGGTGCGCGTACAAACCTGGAACCCGCGCGACTACACCGTTGATCGACACCGTACGGTCGATGATCGGCCCTACGGCGGTGGTCCCGGCATGGTGATGCGTTATGCTCCCTTGTGCGATGCCATCCATGCGGCTCGTGAGGCGACACAGGGGCAGAGTCGGGTGGCGTGCCTGAGCCCCCAGGGCCAGCCGCTGACGCACTCTGTGTTGAGCGAACTGGCGGGTCGGCCGGGTCTGATCCTGGTCTGTGGACGCTATGAAGGTATCGATGAGCGCGCCATTACGGTCGCAGTCGATGAGGAGTGGTCGATCGGTGACTATGTGCTCAGTGGCGGGGAACTGGCCGCCATGGTGCTCATCGATGGTGTGACCCGGTTGTTACCGGGAGCCTTGGGGCACGCGGATTCGGCCGCACAGGACTCCTTCGTGCAGGGGCTGCTGGATTGCCCGCACTACACCCGGCCCGAGACCATCGATGGCCTGGCAGTGCCGCCGGTCCTGCTCAGTGGTGACCACGCGAGGATTACCCGCTGGAGAGAGAAACAGGCCCTGGGGCGCACTTGGTTGCGACGCCCGGACCTGCTGGAAACCGTGGCATTGAATGACGACCAGCGTGCGTTGCTGGAGGAGTTTATTCACGAGTATGAAACCGCTTGAACAAGCGCGTATAATTGACCGCCTTACAGTTTGGAGCACGCCATGAGCAACATCATCAAACAGATCGAAGCCGAACAGATGAAGGCTGAGGTGCCGGCGTTTGGACCCGGCGACACCGTCGAGGTGCAGGTGAGGGTGACCGAGGGTACCCGCGAGCGTCTGCAAGCCTTCGAAGGCGTGGTCATTGCCAAGCGCAACCGTGGCCTGAACTCGGCGTTTACCGTGCGTAAGGTATCGCATGGCGAGGGCGTGGAGCGTGTCTTCCAGACCCACAGCCCGTCGCTGGCCGGGATCAAGGTCAAGCGGCACGGTGCTGTACGTCGCGCCAAGCTGTACTACCTGCGTGATCGCCGGGGCAAGTCTGCGCGCATCAAGGAAAAGCTCCAGCGTCGCTGAGGGGCTGGCGGGTGCGGGGCAGTCTGTACCGTCTCCCGATTAAAACGGGCATCGCCTGCACCGGCGATGCCCGTTTTTTCATGATGCGACTGCGCACACCTCGGCCACGCAGCGCCATCGCCGTGGTATTAAAGCGCCTGTACGCGGTGGCCATGCCCGTCGTGGTGTCTCTGTGCCTGCTGCTGGCCGGTGTACCCATCGTCGTAGCGGCCACGCCGGTGCAAACGGGTACCCGGGACACACGGGCGGCCGTGATGGTTGCCCCTCCCGCCCGCGCGATGCCCCCGGTGCGGGGCGTGGCGACACAGGCGGGACTCGACGATATCCTCACGCTGGCAAACGGCGGGGCAACCGCATTGGCGCTGAGGTTGCTCGATCAACAACAATCCACCTTCAAAACCGCCCCCCGGGCCTGGATGCGCCGGGAAGAGGTGCGGGTGCGCATCTATGTCGAGGCGGATGACTGGACGGCGATGGCCGCACGGTTGGCCCGTCTGCCCACGGGCCTGCCCACGGATTTCGTCCTCTGGGCACGTACCCAGCGTGTGGAGGCACTCCTGGCACTGCATCGGGGGGTACAGGCACGGCGTGTCCTGCGCCGGTTGATTTGGTCCGTACCGGCCCCCGAGAGGATCTGGCTCAAACAATGGCGACGCCTGGTCATTCGCAGCTACCTGGTCGAGGGTGCAGCGGCGGACGCCTATACGGCCCTGTTGCGTTTTCACCAGGATTACGAAGACCGGGAGAACGTCGAGGATCTGGCCCTGCAGGCCCGTATCCTGTTGACCATCGGGCGCCCCGTCGAGGCCGCCCTGGTGTTGGGCAAACGGGTCGACAATCCCGAACTGCGGTCCTGGTCCCTGCTGGCTCGCCTGCGGGCGCACCAATTGTCACCGCGTAGGGTCATCAGGCGGGCCTTGGCTGCCTTGCGCGACAAGAAGTTGGGCGAGGCCCTGCAGGCACGGTTCTGGGCGGTGATCGCGGCGGCAGCCCTGCGTGCCGATAATACCGGGATGCGGGCCAATGCCCTGGAGCATGTCCTGGCGGTGGGACCACGTGCGGCCCCACCGGCGGGTGTCTTCAAGCTGGATGCAAACGCACTGTGGGCGGCCTATGAGGCCTATGCCCGTCACTTTGGTAACCGTTCCCATCTGCTGATCGGCGACGATGCCCCCTGGTTTGCCGCGGCGATGAAACTGGAGCGGAAATACCCGGTCAAGGCCCGGGCCATCTATGCCCTGTTGATCCGCACCGCGCCGAGTGCAGCGGATCGAGATAAGGCCGCCACCGCGCTGATCGCACAGCTGCACAAACGTGATCATGGTGCCAATTTGCTGTTGCAATTATTCCTCGACAAACAGATCTTCCCGCAACTGACCGGTGTGCCCCTGGCGGTGCGCCATGAAATGGTCGACATTGCGTTGGCACGTTCCAATATCGACCTCGCCTCCGCCGTCATGGCGACCCTGTCGCGCCCGCCCAACGATGCCGATGCCTTTATGTGGCAGCTACGGCGTGCACGGATCCTCATCTACGGGGGGCATGGCGCAGAAGGTGCCTCGGTGTTGCAGTCGGTTCTCAAGGCCGACGCGACGCTCGATAAGGCGCGGGTCGCACATCTGCTTCAGGTGGTCTTCGACCTGCAGACGCTGGGCGAAAATGATACCGCACTTGCGTTGTTCCGGCTGGCCTTCGCCAGGAGTCCCGATCGACAGCAACGGCGAGAGATACTCTACTGGATGGGGGGGTCGCGTATGGCGCAGAAACGCTATGCCGACGCCGCCCGTCTGTATCTGCGCTCGGCCATGCTCGGTGATCCTGCCGCCATGGACCCCTGGGGACAGACCGCGCGCTACCAGGCTGCCGGCGCACTGGCCAAGGCCGGCCTGGCGAGCGATGCGCGTACCGTGTATCGGCGTCTGCTGGCGGTCACACACGATGCCGCCCGCCGTGCCGTGCTCAACCACGACCTGCAAAAACTGTGGTTGAAACATGCCGCCCGCGTGAAGTGATGCATTGACCGGGCCGCGTCAGTTTGGAGGGCGTGTCTCGGTCTCCCGCGTGCTTGCGTGTGCGGCCAGTAGTGCCAGGTGCCGATCGCGCAGGCGTCGATGGGTCGGGCTCTGGAGGTTGCCGTTGCGCGTCATCTCAACGTGCATCGCCTTGTGGGCCTCACCCAGTGAGGAGGACTCCAATCCCTGCTCACGCAGGTAGTCGGCCTCGGCGTACGGTCGCACGAGAAGCTGGCGGGAGATCTCCGGCCAGGCGGACATCACTGCAAGGCGTTGCTCCCAGCGGATCGCCTCCGCCAGGACGCCGAGAGCGGTGCGGGGGCGCGTGGGGTCAATCACCAATGGCAGGTGTGTCTCGGCCCAGGCAGCAACATCCCCGGCGGCAAGCGGACGGGCGATCGCGTAGCCTTGACCGAGATCGGCCCCGAGGATTGCCGCCGCCTCGATGAGCCCCGGGCTCTCCAGCCCCTCGATCACCACCCGGGCGTCTGCCTCCTGGGCGAGATCGGTCAGGTGTGCGATGAACCTGAGGACCCGCACCGGATCGGTGGCGACCCCGCGCACCAATCCCTGATCGATCTTGACCTCCTCGAAGGGGATCTGGCGCAAGCGGACCAGGCTCGAGTGACCGCTGCCCAGATCGTCCTGAGCGAACTGTATCCCCAGCGCGCGCCACGGTTTGAGCATCGACTCGATCGAGGCGGACCGGTGCAACTCTTCGGTTTCCAGAATCTCTACCGTGATGTGATATCCGCTAGGCAGGGGGTGGGCGGCCAGTGCCCGTCGGGTTGCCCCGATGTAGCGTGCGTCGTTCAGGCCCTGCGGTGGCAGATTGATACTCACGCTGGTGGCGAGGTCCGGTATTTGCCATGCGCTGAGGGTCTGAAGGGCCTGGTCAAGGCCGAGTCGATACAAGGTGTAGAGGTCCTCGTGGCCGAAGGTGGGCAAAAATTGGTCCGGGGTGAACCACGTCTCGTCCTCGCGCAGCCGGGCCAGTGATTCGACCTTGACCAATCCCCCGCACTTGAGATCCACCACCGGCTGGTAGAACATCTCGAGCCCCCCCGAGGTGAGGAGGTGGCGGTAGCGTTGTCGCTCGAACGAGGCCTGTACCCGGGGGGGTTGGCGCAAGCGCTCGAGTCCGAGTGAGAGCACTCGCTGCAGGTGCTCGAGCAGTGCCCGTTGCGCCGAGCCGGTATAGCCCCCGGGGTAGGGTGAATAGATCAGGAGCAGCGCTACTGTTGCGCCCTTTATGTGCAGCGGTACCACCGCCGAGGAGAGACCGCCCAACCCCAAGACCAACTCTCGCCAGGGAGCGACGCGGGGATCGGTGGCGTAATGCAACACATGCTGGATCTCGCCGTTATTGCGCCAGAGCTCGTTGCTTGTGTCCCGTTCTGCGGGATGTTGCGTATCGATGATGCGGATGGGTCGAACCTGGCCCGTCTCGAGCTGGTCGAGATAATAGCGGATGGACTCGCCCGCGATCGCCTCGTAGTGCAGTATCCCCTCGGCATCGGTGCGGGCAATGGTGGCCGCTATGACCTGTTCGAGCTCGAACAGGGCGAGGACGGTCCCCTCGATCAGGTCGGTATAGCATGCGGCGTGCCAGGCAAGGTCTTCGATCACGTTGTGGACCCGGTCGAGGGACTGGTCGACCTCGGTATAACCTTCGAGTTCGAATTCGACCTCCAGGGCCAGGCGCCGGGCGAGCACCGGCTGTGCGAGGCGCAGATGCAGCGGCTCACGCGCGAAGACCTCCTGCAGGCAGTCCATCCACAACCCGTAGCCCTGGATCAGCCAGCGATGCTCCACGCCCATTGCGGCGTGGACCCGTCCCAGGCGCCGGCTGGTCTCGCGGTGGGCCGACGCCTCGAGACCGGGGTGGGTGATGAACTCGAAATGCCGACGCTGTTTCGCCTTGAGTTGCTTGAGCATTGCGGGGGGGAGCGCATCGATTAGGGCCGCCGGGCCCGGTTCGCGGTTGGGACCGGCGTAGAGCATGGCGATAAAATGCCCGGTGACGACACCCAGCAGGGCCTGTACCTGGTCGAGGTGTCGCGCCGCCTCGGTTCCATAGGCCGATACGCCATCCACCCGGGGGCTCACTTCCCACTCGGCCCGCTCCAACGCCTCCGCCTCATCGGCCAGCATCCACCATTGTGCCCGATCTCCCTTGCGGGCCTTGGCCCGGTACATGGCCTGGTCGGCACGGCGTAGCAGTCCGTCGGGTGTTGCCTCCCCCTCTGTCAGAGGATAGAACACCAGCCCCAGACTCGCATGAGGATGAATCCTCCTGCCGTTCTCCAGGGTAATCGGAACCCTGAGGGCGACATGGACACGCTCCAGTGCCTGTTCCAGGTCGTCCATGCGCTCGATGCCCTCCAGGAGCAGGACAAACTCGTCGCCACCCAGACGGGCGACGGTGTCGCTCTCCCGTGTCGCCCCTTGCAAACGCTGGGCGATCTCGCGCAGCATCTGATCGCCGACCACATGACCATAGATGTCATTGACGGTCTTGAAGTCGTCCAGATCCATGAGGCAGACGGCGAGCAGGCGCTGCTCCCGTTGTGCGCGGGCCATGGCCTCGGGGAACTTTTTCAAGAGAGCAGGACGGTTGGGCAGACCGGTCAGGGTATCGGACAGTGCCATCCGGGTCAGCCGTCGATTGGCGCGCAACAGTGTCGATTGAGTGTGCAGGGTATGGTAGAAAATCACCCCCAGGATCAGGCTGCCGGCAGTGAGATTGTTGAGTTTGGACACGTACAGCCCCACGCTGAACAGCGTGCCGCCCAGGACAAACAGCACAATATCAATGGCCACCCCCAGGGCCACTGCGCTCATCCATAGAGACAGGACCGTTTTGTGTCGGGCGCGCCAGAGTACGAACAAGGCCGCGATTATCCCCACCAGTTCGACACCGTTCGTCAGCAAGTCGGGCAGGGTAATGAAATTGCTGCCATGAATGATCGGTGGCAATGAAAATGGGCGCAGGGCGAGGTAGCTCAGTAGCGCAATCAGTGCCACTCCACTCGCACCGACCATCCAGCCGGCACGCCTCACAAATCCACTCTGGCTGTTCACGATATCGCCGCGAATATGCAAGAGGGCATACGCCAGGATGCTCAACACGAAGACCCCATGCCAGGATCGAAACAGCCACAAACGGGTAGCCACATCGTGGACGAACACCAGGTTGATCAGGATGATCAGTCCGCCCAGCAGATAGCCAAGGCCCAGCACCAGCCCCGCGTCGTGGCGTAGCAGAAATGCCTGGGTGATCAGCAGCCCCCCGGTGGTGATTTCCGCGAGAATGGCAATGCCGGCACCGGCATACAACAGATTGGACGCCGGCCACTGAACCGCGGCGAACGGGAGCGCAGCCAGGAATCCCAGCAGCAACAGTGCCATGACGAACCGGTTGACGCGGATTTCGCTGCGAGAGGGGACTGTTTGTAACAGATTGATACCGTTTAACATGGGCCTGAATCGTTCCTCTGCCACTCGTTCGAGTTGGCTGCTCATCCGCCGACGTATAAAAAAGAACCAACGGATCATCTGAAAATACTTGAAATCAAGCGAAGATGAGGCCTATATAAGGATGCTTATCGCACGTTATCGACATAAGCCCCCCTTTTCTTGAGCAGAAAACGGTGATGATCCCGGGCCTCAGAGAAGGTGTGACAAGCAGATCTTCTGTTCAATCGGAGACATAATGTGCCCAATAGCGAGGAGGGGGACTCATGGCTGGGTCCTGAAGCGTCACCTGCATACGGGGCGTTGGCGCATTATTCGTAGGTCCGCTTTGGTGGGTAATGGCGATCAACCAAGCGTGAAGGGCTGCGTCGGCTCTATTTTACCTAAAAGTGGGCATAATGTCACAATACGGTTTTTTCGTGTCGAAAAATGACAGGGCTGACTGCATTAACTACCGGAATAAACCCGGCACGAATGTGGGGTCGGACGCCCTGAAACATTATCGAAATCATAGAAATAAGGTCGATCAAGGCCGACGACCTTTTGCCGAACGGTTTCAGTATTGTCTGCGGGTGCGCCATTTTCTCGGCGATACTCGATGACGGAAAATGGAGTGCACATTGCATTTAACCGAGCGCGCCACACGTTTGTTTCCCCATGAGTGCCCAAAGAATACCTCCGCTCGGGTTTAACCCCGGCCGGTGTGTCGTACGGGGCGGTGGGCGATGAGCGCGCAAGACAGGGCGGCAGCACAGAGGCTGATCGGGCGCTTTATCGATGCGATATGGATGGAGCGGGGCCTGAGCCCGCACACGTTGAGCGCCTATCGCAGTGACCTGATGGCGTTTGCCCGCACACAGCATACCCAGGGTATGACTCATCTGCAGGCCGCGACAGCGGCCGACCTGCAGGCGTACCTGGCGTGGCGGTTCCGGCAGGGCGCCAGCCACCGCAGTATCGCCCGCATGTTGTCCAGCCTGCGACGCTTCTATGGTTATCTGCTCAGAGAGCGGGTAATCGGTGCCGATCCGAGTACACACATCGAGTCGCCCCGATTGGGGCGTGTGTTGCCCCGGGCCCTGACCGAGGAGGACGTGATCACCTTGCTGGCAGCCCCGGATGAGCGCACACCACTGGGTTTGCGTGATCGGGCCATGCTGGAGGTGTTGTACGCAACCGGCCTGCGCGTCTCGGAACTGGTGGGCCTGACACCCATGCAGATCAATCTGCGCCAGGGTGTGGTGCGGGTGATGGGCAAGGGCAATAAGGAGCGCCTGGTGCCGCTGGGCGAGTATGCCATCGAGTGGCTGAGTCGTTATCAGGATGAGGGGCGCCCCGCCTTGCTGGGTCGGGTGGCCTGTGACGCCCTGTTTCCCTCCCGCCGTCGTCAGACCATGGTGCGCCAGACCTTCTGGTATGCCATCAAGCGCTATGCCCGCCTGGCGGGTATCGACAAGCCGCTCTCCCCGCACTCCCTGCGCCATTCCTTTGCCACCCATTTGCTGAACCATGGAGCGGACCTGCGAGTGGTGCAGATGCTGCTGGGGCATGCTGACCTGTCGACCACCCAGATCTATACCCACGTTGCCAACGCCCGCTTAAAGCGCCTGCATGCACAGCACCATCCACGCGGCTGAGTGCAGATGCGTGACCGCGGGTGTTCGTCAGCGAAATTGTCGCGTCCATTAAACCGTACTGTTTTGAGGTCCGCCTGATTTTTCTTCGGCGGATTCAGCCAGACCCCAGTGACTGGGTCTCAGTACAGGGCCGCGGACATCAGGGTGCGATAACGACTCACTAGCGCGTCGCCGCCACCGAGTATCTCGAATACCTTGAGCAGGCCCTTGCGCCCGGCATCATCGTCATAGGCCCGGTCGTGGCGTACGATCTCCAGCAAGTGCTGCAGGGCGGGTTCATACTCCCCGCGGGCGATGTAGCGGGCGCTGAGCTGGTAGCGTGCCGCACTGTCAGTGGGTCTTTGCGCGACCGTTTCTTCCAGCGCCTCCAGCGGTGGGGCCTTGGCCGCCAGGCTGATGAAGGTCAGCCGCGCGAGCAGGGCACTGACCGCAGGTTCATTGGTGACCTTCAGCGGCAGGCCCTTCAGCAGGGTCCAGGCTTCTTCATGGTCTCCCAACTGCATATATACCTCGGCGAGGGTCACGACCACCTGAGAGTTGTGTGGGTCATCGGCGAGCGCCTGTTGCAACAGGCGTAGCGCCTGCGCCGGATCACCGGCCTCCAGTTGGGCGATGGCCTCGCTGGCGAGTTTGTCCGATACCCGTTCGATGTGGCGATCCAGCAAGGTGCGGATCTGGGCCTCGCTCTGCACACCCAGGAATTCGTCCACCACCTGCCCGTGGCGAAACAGCTTGACCGTCGGGACGCTGCGCACTGCGAAGCGATTGGCCAGGTCCGACTGGGTGTCGATATTGACCTTGGCAAGGATAAACTGCCCGGCATAGGCTTGTGCCAACTGGCTGAGCACCGGCATTAGCATCTTGCACGGACCACACCACTCGGCCCAGAAATCGACCAGCACGGGCACCTGGGCCGAGGCCTCGACCACCTGGGTCTGGAAGTCGTCCTGCGTGACATCAACGATAAAGGGTGAAACCGTCATAAGCATGCGATCCTTGAGGTTAGGTCTACTAAAATTAATCGATTGACTTTAGTAGACTTACGATGTTACGGGAATATCATTTCCCGTTTACAGAGTTCTTTTAACCATGATCGGAGGGTATATTAGTCCCCAGTCCCTGGTCCCTGGTTTATCACCAGGTTCCTTGCATCGTGTAAGCGTTTTCTGACATTTTCTGTCAGTATTTCTAGAGACTTCATGTCTGATTTTGGCCCTAGTGGTGGTGAGAAGTATTGTCAGTAAGCTGATTTATAGCATAAAAATATTCGTTGTCCGTACCGGCGAACAGTGGCCCAGAGAGAGTGTGCTGGTTTGAGGGGACTTGTTCATTGTGCCTGCGTTGCTAAGCTGTAGGTGCAATCAGTTGCATATCGTTTTCACACGGATGTGCTGGCAGTACTGCAAGGATGACCGCCACAGTGATTTGTGGTCCAGGCGAGGGCCTGATCAGGGATGAACAAATGTGCACTATTCATAATAAAGCCGCCATGGCGGGGCGACGCAGGGGTGTAACAGCGGAAACAATGTTTTTCACGGATGAAGAGTGTGGGCGGGATAGGCCCACGGGAGCTTGAAACCTTAAGGCGGCGTGAGCCGCCTTTTCTTTTGGCCCTATCGCCCGCAGCGCTGGCTGATGTCACCCCGGTGCGCTCAGCGCTCCAGGTACTTCAACTTGTCAGTGACGCCATCCCATTCTGTCGCATCGGACGGTGGGTCCTTTTGCTGTGTGAGCACTGGCCAGTGCGGTGCCAGCTCGGCATTCAGTGGCGTGAAATTCTCCATGCCCTCGGGCACGTCGTCTTCGGCAAAAATGGCCTCGGCTGGGCACTCCGGCTCACACAGGGTGCAGTCGATGCATTCGTCCGGATCGATGACCAGGAAGTTGGGGCCTTCATGAAAGCAGTCGACTGGGCAGACTTCGACGCAGTCGGTGTATTTGCACTTGATGCAGTTATCGGTAACGACATAAGTCATAAACAACTCCTTATTCCGATGACGCCAATGTGTGTCGTGGACTTACATGATCGGGCGATGATGTGGGGACAGGCGGAGAGCGTCTGCGGGGCGGGGGTTGTTCGCGCTCGATACTTGCAGGGCCGACCGGCGTCACACGGCGCCTATGGTAATGCGAAGCCGGGTGAGTTTCCAGCCACGGATTCACTGCAGCAGGGCCTTGAGTTGGTAGAGGGCCTTGAGCGCCTCGTGCGGGCTGAGATCGTCGGGTGTCAGGGCTTCCAGCGCCGTGCGCAGCGTCTGAAGGGCGGGATCATCGCGAAACAACGGCAGTTGTGTGGCGTTTTGATCTGTGTGGGGCGGATCGCTGGTCACCAGATCCTGTGCCTCGAGTTCGTGGAGCTTGTCGCGTGCGCGTTCAATCACCTCGTGCGGTACCCCGGCCAGTGCCGCGACCTGCAAGCCATAACTCTGATTGGCGGGTCCCTCCTTGACGTGGTGCAGAAACACGATGCCATCGCCGTGCTCGATGGCATCGAGGTGCACGTTCATGCAGCCTGGGAGGACGTCGGGCAGGGCGGTCAGCTCGAAATAATGGGTGGCGAACAGGGTGAAGGCCCGGAGCTGTGCGGCAAGCTGGTGGGCACAGGCCCAGGCGAGGGATAGGCCGTCGAAGGTACTGGTACCACGGCCGATCTCGTCCATCAGTACGAGGCTCTGGTCGGTGGCGTTGTGCAGAATATTGGCCGTCTCGGTCATTTCGACCATGAAGGTCGAGCGCCCGCTGGCCAGGTCATCAGAGGCACCGATGCGGGTGAAGATGCGATCGACCGGACCGATGTCGGCGGCCTCGGCCGGGACGAAACTGCCGATATGGGCCAGCAGCACGATCAGGGCGATCTGGCGCATGTAGGTCGATTTTCCGCCCATGTTGGGACCGGTGACGATGAGCATGCGCCGTTCAGGGTGCAGACTGACGTCGTTAGGCGTGAACGGGGCATCCTGCAGCGGCTCGACGACGGGGTGGCGCCCGGCGGTGATGTGGATGCCAGCGCGCTCGCTCAGGGTCGGCTGATGCAGGTTCAGGGCCTCGGCGCGTTCGGCCAGCGTGGTCAGGGTATCGAGTTCAGCGAGTGCGACGGCGGTGGTCTGCAGCGCGGTGAGTGATTCGTTGAGCTGGTCAAGCAGGTCTTCGTAGAGGGCCTTTTCGCGTGCCAGCGCCCGTTCATTGGCGCTCAGCACCTGGTTCTCGAACTGTTTGAGTTCGGGGATGATGTAGCGCTCGGTGCCCTTGAGTGTCTGGCGGCGTTGGTAGTCGGCAGGGACCTTGGTGGCCTGGGCGCGGGTGACTTCGATGAAGTAGCCATGCACCTTGTTGTAACCGACCTTGAGTGTGGTGATGCCGGTCCGTTCGCGCTCGCGCGTCTCCAGATCGGTGAGGTAGCGCCCGGCAGTCTCGCGCAGGGTACGCAGCGTGTCGAGGTCGGGGTCATAGCCCGGCGCGATGACTCCGCCGTCACGGATGAGGACCGGCGGGTTGTCGATGATGGCGCGTGCGAGCAGGTCTTGCAGCGCCGGGTAGGTGCCGAGCTCGCTGGCCAGTGTGCATAGGCGCGGAGCCGCCAGACCGGCCAGCCCGACGTGCAGTGCGGGCAGGCGTCCCAGCGCTTCGCGCAGATGGGCCAGATCGCGGGGCCGCGCACTGCGCAGCGCCACCCGGGTGAGGATGCGCTCGACATCCCCGCTACCGCGCAGGGTGTCACGTAGCGGCAGGTAGGCACCCTGATGGGTTGTCGTGGGTTCGTGCAACAGGGCAATGGCATCGAGGCGCGCTGTCAGGATGCGCTGATCGCGCAGGGGGCGGTTGAGCCAACGGCGCAGCAGGCGACTGCCCATGGCGGTGGTGGTGTGGTCCATGACCCCGGCCAGCGTGTGTGCGGGATGACCGGCTAGGCTGTGTTCGAGTTCCAGGTTGCGTCGGGTGGCGGCATCGAGGATCAGGCTGTCTTCGCGGTGTTCGGTGATCAGTGCGCGCAGGTGCGGCAGGGCGCTGCACTGGGTCTCCTGCACGTAGGCCAGCAGGGCGCCGGCCGCGCCGATGGCCGGTCCCAGTGATTGGCAGCCGAAACCAAGCAGGTCATGGGTGGCAAATTGTTCGCATAAACGGCGTTGGGCGGTCTGCGCATCGAAGCGCCAGGGTGCCTGGGGCCGTAGGGCCGTCGTCACCGAAGGGGGGTGATCGAGCGTCTCGTTGTAGAGCAGTTCGGCCGGGTGCAGGCGTTCGAGTTCGCTGGCCAGGGCCTCGTCGCTGTCGAGCTCCAGCACGCTGAAGCGCCCGCTGGTGAGGTCGAGGATGGCAAGGCCATACTGATAGGACCGGATCGGCCCGGTCTGACCGGCCCGATTGGCATGACACGATGCCTGCGAGGTGCGGACCTCCCCGTGCAGGGCGACGAGCAGATTGTCCCGGCGTTCCTCCAGCAGGTTCTCCTCGGTGAGCGTACCAGGCGTGACGATGCGTACCACCTTGCGCTCCACGGGCCCCTTGCTGGTGGCTGGGTCGCCAATTTGTTCGCAGATGGCCACCGATTCGCCGAGCTTGAGCAGGCGTGCCAGATAGCCGTCGATGGCGTGATAGGGCACCCCGGCCATGGGGATGGGATCGCCGGCCGACTGACCGCGGGCGGTGAGGGTGATGTCGAGCAGGTCTGCGGCACGCCGGGCGTCGTCATAGAACAACTCGTAGAAATCGCCCATGCGATAGAGCAGCAGTATGTCGGGGTGTTGCGCCTTCAGACGCAGATACTGCTGCATCATCGGGGTGTGGGGTTTGGGGTGTTCCGCGCGGATTGACATAAGGCGCAAAGTGTAACGAAATCGTGCCGCCTCTGACCAGTCGCATGAACCTGCCTACCGGTCACGCCGTGAGTGCCGGTTTTCAATCAGAGACTTGCGTCGTGCCGGGGAGTCTGGTACCTAGGGCACACAGGCACACAGACGGAGATTCAGGCATGGCACGTGAGTTTGATGAGAAACGCGATTTCATCCGCATGGGTGTCCAGTGCGAACTCACATTCAAAACGGACGATATGGTGGAGGCCGAACACGGCGAGGCCCGCAATCTCAGCGGCCGGGGCATGATGTTCATCATCCCGCATATGCTGCCCATCGAGTCCAGCCTCGAGGTGACCATTCGCCCGGACAATGCGCTGACCCCACCCCTGCATGCCATGGTCAAGGTCGTGCGGGTGGTCCGCCAGCGTCGAGGCGAGGGGTATGAGATTGGCGCAGTCATCCAGAATATGCTGGATTGAGCCGTGCAGATGCCGGGCGGTGGGCCTTGGGCCTGTGAGCGGATGCTGAGAGGTCGTCAGGCCAGCAGATCGATGCGCCGGTGTTCCAGTCCCAGGGCATCGAACTGGGTTTGTCGGTAGGTGGTCACCGCACGTTGTGCGGGTGACAGGTCCGGAGCGTGGCCGAAGGGGAGGGGCTCATAGGCGTTGCGCGTTCCCTGGGCAAGATTCCGGTAATCGAACTGTGGGCCGACCTGGCGGGACCGGGTCAGTACTTCACCCTGTAATATCCGATCGACACGGCGCTCTCGCGGTGTACTGCCTGCACCGGCTTCGCCGCCAGCGGCCACGCTGGATGCCTGCCCGGGCCCGACGAGCGGTGTGCGCGTTGGCAGGACAGGGCGGGCGTAACCGTTTGCGAGAGGACCTATACGCATGTGCGTGGACTCGGTGTACCGATTTGCAACTCGGGCGCTAGGCTCGCCAGGGTGCTATTAGCGGGGAGCGCCTGCTGACGGGGTTGAAAACGCCAGACCCACCAGGATTTTAGCATTTTCTGAACGCTCTGGGCGGTGAGTCGACGCCCGTGAACATACAGGATTGGGGACGAATTTATGGATCAGACCCTGTATTTACTCTCTCGCCAGGTCGGTGAGGGGCTGGCAGCCCGGGGCTGGCGTATCGCCACGGCCGAGTCCTGCACCGGGGGTTGGGTGGCCAAGGTGCTGACCGATGTCCCTGGTAGTTCGGCCTGGATGGAGCGGGGTTTTGTGACCTATACCAATGCGGCCAAGCAGACCATGCTGGGTGTCTCGGCGCAGATCCTGGATACCTGCGGTGCGGTCAGTGAGGCGACGGTGTGCGCTATGGCCCGTGGTGCCCTGGACCGCAGCGCGGCCGAGGTGAGCCTGGCCATCAGCGGCATCGCCGGGCCGGGGGGGGGCAGTGTCGACACATCGGTCGGCACGGTCTGGCTGGCCCTGGCCCGGCGCAACGATGCAGCGTCGGGCGCCACTGCGGGGGGATATACCCGGGCCTGCAAGCACGTCTTCCAGGGAGGACGAGAGGCCGTACGTCGCCAGGCCGTTGTCACTGCGCTCGAAGAGGTCCTGAGTCTGCTCCATGAATCCATGAATCCATGAATGGCCACCCACGCCTGTTTTTGCACCGTGGCCGGATGAGGCCGTGCGCGATGTTGTGCCGCTGGCCCGCATCCACGACATCGATAGGGGCGTTGCGCGGTTCTGGTCCACTGGCCTTGTTCACCGGTGTGATCGGGGTGTCCTCGGTCCGGAAACCCTGAGCAGTCAGGGTAATGCGGTGCAATGAGCCGCAGATCGCGGACCCGGATGTGGTCGTCGCGCCCGGATAGTGGAATTCAACGTGAATTCCTTGGAAATGGACTAGGACGCCCGGTGGGATCTGTGAAATAATTCCGCGCTGGCGTTTGCCATTTTCTAGTGTATTGGCCAGCTTTGAATGACATCTGAAACGCATACCACGCGGCACGAGGGATCGTGACCACGTAGGGCAGACAGGGGGATTAGAGAAATGGAGGAGAACAAGAAAAAAGCGTTGGGTGCGGCACTGAGCCAGATCGAAAAACAGTTCGGCAAGGGCTCCGTGATGCGTATGGGTGACGCTGGTGCGGTACGCGACATCGAGGCAATTTCCACCGGCTCTCTGGGGCTGGACATCGCCTTGGGCATCGGTGGGTTGCCGCGTGGCCGTGTGGCTGAAATCTACGGGCCGGAGTCCTCGGGCAAGACCACACTGACCCTGCAGGTCATTGCCGAGTGCCAGAAGGTGGGTGGCACGGCGGCCTTTATCGATGCCGAACATGCCCTCGACCCGATCTACGCCGGCAAGCTGGGGGTTAATGTCGATGACCTGCTGGTGTCGCAGCCGGATACCGGTGAGCAGGCTCTGGAGATTACCGACATGTTGGTGCGCTCCAGCGCGGTGGACATAGTGGTGATTGACTCGGTGGCCGCGCTGACCCCCAAGGCCGAGATCGAGGGCGATATGGGCGACTCCCACGTTGGTCTGCAGGCCCGCCTGATGTCGCAGGCCCTGCGCAAGCTGACCGCCAACATCAAACGCTCCAATACCCTGGTCATCTTCATCAACCAGATCCGCATGAAGATTGGGGTGATGTTCGGCAGTCCTGAGACCACCACCGGGGGGAATGCGCTCAAGTTCTACGCCTCGGTGCGTCTGGATATCCGCCGCATCGGTGCCATCAAGAGGGCAGACGAGGTCGTGGGCAATGAGACTCGCGTCAAGGTGGTGAAGAACAAGATTGCCCCGCCCTTTCGCCAGGCCGAGTTCGACATCCTCTATGGACAGGGCATCTCGCGCGAGGGTGAGATTATCGACCTGGGCGTGCGTGAGGGGTTTGTCGAGAAGTCCGGCGCCTGGTACAGCTACGACGGTAACCGTATCGGCCAGGGCAAGGATAACGTGCGGCAGTTTCTCAGGGACAATCCCGCCATTGCCCAGGACATCGAGGCCAAGGTGCGCGCCCAGCTATTGCCAAAGGCCAAGGAGCAGGGCGCGGTTGAGTCCAACGAGGTTGAGGCCTAGCCCTGAGACGCCAGGCGTAGCAGCGATGCGCACACGCCAGGCTTGCAGGCTGTGACGGATGATATCCAGGCGGCCCGTGTCGCCGCGCTCAGGCTGCTTGCCCGACGTGAGCACACCGCGCTTGAACTGCGACAAAAACTCGCCAGACGGGATCACCCGGGCGAGGCCATCGATGCGGCCCTGTCCAGCCTGGCCGCCGAGTCTCTGCTCAGTGATGCCCGGTTTGCTGTGGCCTATATCGAGGGGCGCGCCAACCGGGGTGTCGGTCCGTTGCGTCTTCTGGCAGAGTTGCGCAAGCGCGGCGTGGACGCAGCGCTGATTGAAGATACCCTGGATTTCTCTGATGTGGGCTGGCGTCACCGCGCCGCGGTGGCACGTGCCAAGCGCTTTGGTGCGGCATTGCCACAGGATATGAAAGCGCGCGCCCGCCAGGCACGTTTTCTGCAATACCGGGGATTTAGTGCGGAACAAACCCGGGCAGCCCTGGACGCCGGACCGGACGAATTCGTCTGCGAGGACAATGACGCGTACTGAGTGTGGCTGATGTGCCTGTGTATGATGACCTGATTGTATGACCTGATGACAAGGAACCGACCTTTGAGGCCTATGAAGAGCAGCGCAGCATTACGCACCGCCTTTCTGGAATTTTTTCGTGAACGCGGTCATGCGGTAGTGCCCTCCAGCCCGCTGGTGCCGGCCAACGATCCCACCCTGTTGTTTACCAATGCAGGCATGGTGCAGTTCAAGGAGGTGTTCCTCGGTCAGGAAAGCCGCGACTACGCGCGCGCCACGACCTCCCAGCGCTGTGTGCGTGCCGGCGGTAAGCACAATGATCTGGAAAATGTCGGTTATACCGCACGCCACCATACCTTTTTTGAGATGCTGGGCAATTTCAGCTTCGGTGACTATTTCAAGCGCGAGGCCATCGACTACGCCTGGACGTTTCTCACCGATACCCTGGGATTAGCGCCCGAGCGCCTGTGGGTGACGGTCTTCGAGAAAGACGACGAAGCGGCTGATATCTGGCTCAGGGACATTGGCGTCGATCCAGCGCGGTTTGTGCGTATCGGTGCCAAGGACAATTTCTGGTCGATGGGCGACACTGGCCCCTGTGGTCCGTGTACCGAGATATTCTACGACCACGGGCCGGACATCCCGGGGGGGCCGCCAGGCACGCCAGACGAGGACGGCGACCGTTATATCGAGATCTGGAATCTTGTGTTCATGGAGTATGATCGTGCGGGCGACGGAACACTCACGCTCTTGCCCAAACCCTCGGTGGATACCGGTATGGGTCTGGAACGCCTGGCGGCGGTGATGCAAGGCCGGCACAGCAATTACGATATTGACCTGTTTCAGAATCTGATTGGCGCGGCGGCCGAACTGACCGGTTGCACGGATCGCAGCGCCGCCTCGCTGAAGGTCATTGCCGATCACATCCGTTCCTGCAGTTTTCTGGTGACCGATGGGGTGGTGCCTTCCAACGAGGGCCGTGGCTATGTGCTGCGCCGTATTATCCGGCGGGCCATTCGCCATGGCCACAAGCTCGGCATGCGTGCGCCCTTCTTCCACAAGCTCGTGCCCACCCTGGTGGAGGACATGGGCGCGGCCTACCCGGAGTTAGTGCGAACCCGCGAGCAGGTCATGCGTGTGTTGCGCCAGGAGGAGGAGCGTTTTGCCGAGACCCTGGATCAGGGTATGTCTATCCTCGAGCAGGCGATCGCCGCCCTGGACAATGAGGTCATTGCGGGTGCGACGGTGTTCAAGCTCTACGATACCTATGGTTTTCCGGCGGATCTGACCGCGGACATTGCCCGCGAGCGAGGGCTGCAAGTCGATATGCTCGGATTCGAGCGCGATATGCAGGCTCAGCGTATGCGTGCACGTGCAGCCAGCCAGTTCGGTGCCGAGTATGGTAAGGCACCGGTGGTCGACGGACACACCGATTTTATCGGCTACGACCAGTTGACCGGGCACAGTACGATCACGGCTCTGTTTGTGCAGGGCGAGGCCGTGGAGCAACTGGAGGCCGGGCAGGAGGGCAGCGTCTTTCTGGCGCGCACCCCGTTGTATGCCGAATCCGGTGGCCAGATCGGCGACCGCGGCCTGCTGCTGGGCGATGGTGTGCGCTTTGAGGTGTACGATACCCGCAAGCAGGGTGGCGCCTTTGCCCACATGGGTCGACTGGGTCAGGGGATAGTGCGGATCGGCGACACTGTCGAGGCGCAGGTGGATACCTCCCGACGCAGTGATACGGCCTGCAATCACTCCGCGACGCACCTCATGCACGCGGCACTGCGCCGGGTGCTGGGTGAGCATGTCACGCAGAAGGGGTCACTGGTCGATGCTGAGCGATTGCGGTTTGATTTTTCTCATTTCGAGCCGGTGACACCAGAACAACTCGATGAGATCGAGTGCCTCGTCAATGCACAAATTCGCCACAATGAGGTGGTCGATACGCGCGTGATGTCACTCGATGAGGCCCTCGAAAGCGGTGCGATGGCGTTGTTCGGCGAAAAGTACGCGATGGATGTGCGGGTGCTGAGTATGGGCGACTTTTCGCTCGAACTGTGCGGTGGCACCCACGTCAGCCGTACCGGCGATATCGGCGCGTTCAAGATTATCTCCGAAGGGGGCGTGGCCGCAGGGGTACGCCGGATAGAGGCCCTCACCGGCCAGCATGCCCTGGACTGGCTGAAGGCGCAAGACCAGCGCCTGTCGTGCCTGGCCGAGCTGGTCAAGGGGGGGCGTGAGAACGTGACCGACAAGGTAAGCCAGCTTGTCGAACGCAACCGCCACCTGGAGAAGGAATTGGAGGCATTGAAGCGCAAGCTGGCCAGCCGTCGTGGTGGCGAATTGGCCGCGCAGGCGGTCGATGTGGACGGTCTGCAGGTACTCGCTGCGTGCCTTGATGGTGCCGATGCCCGGACCCTGCGCGAGACCGTCGATCAGCTAAAGAACAAGCTGGGTTCGGCCGTGGTCGTGCTGGCGGCTGTCAACGACGGCAAGATCAGCCTGGTGGCCGGTGTCACCAAGGCACACAGTAGCCGGATCAAGGCGGGTGAACTGGTCAATGCCGTGGCCACCCAGGTGGGCGGTAAGGGGGGGGGGCGCCCGGATATGGCTCAGGCAGGGGGCACGCAGCCCGCATTGCTCGATAGCGCACTGGCCTCGGTGCCTGGGTGGGTGCGCGAGCGCTTGCAGGGGCATGATTAAGTCCGAAAATGGGTGAAACTGACAGAATTTTGTCACTTCCCCTTTCATTTTTACACAAAGTAGTGTGTAATCTCCGCCCTTTGATGCGGCGTACTATGTAATTACAATGGCGCTGATTGTCCAGAAATACGGTGGTACCTCGGTCGGCAACGTCGAGCGCATTGAACACGTCGCCGACAAGATCGCGGCGGCACGCGCACAGGGTCATGACCTCGTGGTGGTGGTCTCGGCGATGAGCGGTGAGACCAACCGTTTGGTGAAACTGGCCAGGACGATCCAGGCGTCTCCCGCACCGCGCGAGATGGACGTGTTGCTGTCCACCGGCGAGCAGGTCACGATTGCCCTGTTGAGCATGGCGCTCAATCAGCGCGGCTGTCCGGTCCGTTCCTACACCGGCCATCAGGTGCCCATCCTGACTGACAGCACGTTCAACAAGGCGCGTATCCTACAGATTGACGAAACGCGTGTGCGCAAGGATCTGGCCGCCGCACGGGTAGTAGTGGTGGCGGGATTCCAGGGTGTGGATGGGCAGGGTACCATCACCACACTGGGGCGTGGCGGCTCGGACACCACGGCGGTGGCCATGGCGGCCGTACTCAAGGCCGACGAATGCCAGATTTATACCGATGTGGATGGCGTCTATACGACGGACCCGCGTGTGGAGCCTAACGCGCGCCGACTCGAACGCATCACCTTCGAGGAGATGATGGAGATGGCCAGCCTCGGCTCCAAGGTGTTGCAGATCCGCGCGGTGGAATTTGCCGGAAAGTACAACGTGCCCCTACGCGTCCTGTCCAGTTTCCAGGACGGAGAGGGGACACTGATCACCTATGAGGAAGAAGGTGTGGAAAACGCGTTGATATCGGGTATCGCGTTCAATCGTGGCGAGGCCAAGCTGACTATTCTTGGCGTGCCCGACAAACCGGGTGTGGCCTATCATATTCTGGGCCCCATCGCCGCTGCCAATGTCGAAGTGGATATGATTATCCAGAATGTCAGCGCCGATGGGACGACCGATTTTACCTTTACACTGCATCGCAATGATTACGAAAAGGCGCTGTCGTTGTTACAGAAGACGGCGCAGGATCTGGGGGCGCGGGAAGTCTCCGGAGATAGTAAAATAGCCAAGATATCCCTTGTTGGTGTCGGTATGCGTTCCCACGCCGGTATTGCCAGCACCATGTTCGAGACCTTGGCTGCCGAGGGGATCAATATTCGCATGATTTCCACATCGGAAATCAAGATTTCTGTGGTTGTCGATGAGAAGTACCTTGAACTTGCGGTAAGGGCTTTACACGCAGCGTTTCATCTAGCGAAATTGCCTGAAATTACAACACGATAGGCACGTCACCGTCTGTCAGAAACGATTAAAGTTTCGCTTCGAAATGACGATAAATGCATATTCAGCGTGTGTCTGATAAGGAGTGGAAGATCGTTTTGGGTTTCAATCCAGGAGAAAAGTAGGATGTTGATTTTGACAAGACGCGTGGGTGAAACCCTCGTAATCGGTGATGAGATCACTGTCACCGTGCTGGGTGTTAAGGGTAACCAGGTCCGTATTGGTATCAATGCTCCGAAAGATGTTTCGGTTCATCGTGAGGAGATCTACGAACGGATTCAGAAAGAGCGCAACGAGGGCAGCAACCCGCAGGGTGATTCCGGGGCCTGAGTGCATTTTTGGCTTTACCTCGGCGTGTCGGATCGGTATTCTTCCGGACTCTGAATAGTGATTTCTGGAGAGATGGCCGAGAGGCTGAAGGCGCGCCCCTGCTAAGGGTGTATGGGGGAGACCCCATCGAGGGTTCGAATCCCTCTCTCTCCGCCACATAAAAAAGCGACTCTTCACGTGTTGGTAGTCTGATGTCAGGGTGCAGCCTTGACATCGTTTGGTGCGATTCGCATAATGCGCCGTCTTGATGATAATGCGCCCGTAGCTCAGCTGGATAGAGTACCTGGCTACGAACCAGGCGGTCGGGAGTTCGAATCTCTCCGGGCGCGCCATTTATCGTCAATGATAACGGGTAGTTGTGGCGAAATATTGAGTGCTCGTTATTTTCTCTCCGCATCCGATTGCACGATATCCGCGCAGGCGTTTTTCGAACATGCGCGCAAGCATAGGCACACCGCGTCCACATAGTCGTAGATGCGGACCTCAGCCTTGTCGGGGTGGCTACGAGGAAGCCAGTACCGCAATCAATCGTCGTTTTGCCTTGTGCTGTTGTTTCAGGTTTAAGAGATAAGTGTTCCATTCGCCAATGCGTTTTGTTTACGGTAAAGCGTGCGCGTTTTCCTCCGATGGCAAGATGCACCAGGTAGGTACCTCCAATAGCGATACCGGCTATCCGAAGCCATTCCTGTGTTTTGGATCCCGGTCCCATTGCCAGACCATGTAAACACCCTGACCCACCAGACCGGCAAAAGCCAGACTATGGAAAAACCGGCGATGATTGGGATGTCATGTACAACGCTCTAAAGATATAATTCGTCATTATTTACGAGAAAGAATATATTATTATAATAAATCGTCATAAATATCGACTTGATATAATCAATAAATTCGTATATAAGTCGCTATATATGACGAAATTAATATGATATTAACTCGTTAATATTGGCGACTATGAAGATATCAGAACTTCTGACAGATGAAGCGATTCTCGCCGAGAGTGGCGAGCGTATCACGCGACGTCGGCTCGATCTTGAGCTGACCCAGGCGACTGTGGCCGAGCAGGCGGGTATCGCCAAGCGGACGCTGGAACGGGTGGAGGCCGGGCACTCGGCGCAGATGTCGAGCCTTATCCGGATTCTGCGGGTACTGGATGGTTTGCCTGGCCTGGACCGCATGCTCCCCGAGGCCAGGCCAGGCCCCATGGATCTGCTGAAGCGCAAGGGCAAGGTGCGGCAACGGGCCTCGAGACACCGCGCTTCGAATCGGCCGGAAAAGCCATGGTCGTGGGATGACGAGTCATGAGCCGCGTTGCCGAGGTCAGGCTCTGGGGGCGCACCATTGGCGCGGTCTCACTGGAGGAAGGTGATGAGATGGCTGCCTTCGAGTACGACCCGGTATTTGCGCAAAGCAATATTGAGGTCTCACCGATTACGATGCCGCTTTCCCGCCGCGTCTATACTTTCCCCGAGCTGTCCCGCAAGACATTTTACGGGCTGCCTGGGCTGCTGGCGGACTCGCTGCCAGACAAATTCGGTCATGCCCTGATCGACGCCTGGCTGGCCACCCAGGGACGGCAGCCGGGCTCATTCAATGTGATCGAACGGCTTTGCTACACGGGTGAGCGCGGTATGGGGGCACTGGAATTCGCCCCCGGGATCGGCCCGAAGGCCCGGCCGGCAGGCCGGATACAGATAGACAAGCTGGTTGAGCTTGCATCGGAGATACTGACTCACCGCAATAATTTGCAGCTGTCCTTCGCCGATGAAAGCCGGGAGCAGGCCCTGGCCGATATCCTGCGGGTCGGTACCTCGGCCGGTGGTGCCCGCGCCAAGGCCGTGATTGCCTGGAATCCGTCCACCCATGAAGTGCGATCCGGCCAGGTATCGGCCGGCGAGGGTTTTGAATACTGGCTGTTGAAATTCGATGGCGTCAGCGGTAACCGGGACAAGGAACTCGAAGACCCGCAAGGTTACGGCGTTATTGAGTACGCCTATTACAGGATGGCCCGAGACTGCGGTATCGATATCAGCGAATGCCGGCTGTTCGAGGAAAACAACCGGCGGCATTTCATGACTCGTCGGTTTGATCGTCTTGCGAGTGGCGAGAAACTGCACATGCAGTCGCTGTGTGCACTGGCGCATTACGATTTCAATATAGCCAGTGCGTACAGTTATGAACAGGCGCTACTGGTAATCCGGAAACTCGGCCTGCCCATGCAGGCCATCGAGCAGCAGTTTCGCCGTATGGTGTTTAACATCGTTGCGCGTAACCAGGACGACCATGTCAAGAACATTGCCTTCCTGATGAACAAAGCCGGCGAGTGGTCACTCGCGCCTGCCTTCGATATGACCTACAGTTACAATCCGTCCGGCGCATGGACCGCCAGTCACCAAATGACGCTCAACGGTAAACGCGACGACCACTCCCTTGAGGACTTCAAGTCCTGCGCGAAGGTGGCGTCCATGAAGCGGGGGCGTGCCGAGACGATTCTCAGGGAAGTGCAGGCGACCGTGTCACGCTGGCTGGACTATGCGGAGGAGGTCGGTGTGAACCCTGTGCAACGTGATCAAATCCATCGCACGTTAAGGCATGGTACGAATAGAATGATTCGACATTGATGAAAATCAAGAGCGAAAACCATGCCGCAACTCGAACACATCGAAGCCATCGAAAAACGCCTGTGGAGCGCCGCCGATACCCTGCGCGCCAATTCCAACTACGCCAGCAACGAATACTTTCTGCCGGTCATGGGCCTGGTGTTCCTGCGCCACGCCTACAGCCGCTATCTGGGTGTGAAGAAGACCATTGAGGCCAATCTACCCAGGCGTGGCGGCAAGGCACGGGCGCTGACCAAGGAAGACTTCTCCCAGAAAAGTGCCATCTTCCTGCAACCCAAGGCCCAGTTCGACACCCTGGTTGCGCTCACCGACAGCGACGACCGCGCCCGCGTCATTATCGAGGCGATGGAGTCCATCGAGAGCGACTATGACAACCTGCGTGGCATGCTCTGCCCAAGGGTGAATACCAGGAGTTGGACAATCAGGTCCTCGGCCAGCTCCTGCGCACCCTCAATCCCGAAGAATTGAAGCAGGTTTCCGGCGATGTCTTCGGTCGCATCTACGAATACTTCCTCACCCAATTCGCGGATCAGGGTGCCCACGATGGTGGTGAGTTCTTCACCCCCGTCTCGTTAGTCTCGTTGATCGCCCACGTGCTTGATCCCCAGCGCGGCACCGTACTCGACCCGGCCTGCGGCTCCGGTGGCATGTTCGTGCAGAGCGCGCGTATTGTCGAAGAACACGACCAAAGCCCCACCGAGCGGCTCACCTTCCGCGGCCTGGAAAAGAACGCCACCACCATTCGCCTGGCGAAGATGAACCTCGCCGTTCACGGCCTGGAAGGCGACATCCAAAAGGCCATCAGCTACTCCGCACGAACTGCTCGGCAAGGCCAACTACGTGATGGCCAATCCGTCCTTCAACGTGGACGAGATCGACGCCGACAAGATCAAGAACGACCCACGCCTGCCCTTCGGCCTGCCCGGCGTCAACAAGAAAGGCAAGGTCAGCAACGGCAACTACATCTGGATCAGCTACTTCTACAGCTACCTGAACGAGAGGGGCCGGGCGGGTTTTGTCATGTCCTCCCAGGCCTCCAGCGCCGGTGGCGATGAGGCCAAACTGCGCCAGAAACTCATCGAGAGCGGTGACGTGGACGCCATGATCGCCATTCGCGCCAACTTTCTACACCCGCACCGTGCCCTGCGAACTGTGGTTCCTGAACCGCGACAAACAAACCATTCCCTCGCCCCCATC
>VAOX01047082.1_pt1 | contig 43389 bp, 39 predicted proteins | sample 3393891 | NCBI WGS metagenome assembly VAOX01 (sample SAMN08290429, study PRJNA428436) | hydrothermal vent metagenome | isolation source: Deep-sea hydrothermal vent chimney | place: Indian Ocean: Southwest Indian Ridge | depth 2822 m m
AACGCCAAAATAATTCCGAAAATAGTGACCCGTCGTTAACGCCAAAATAATTCCGAAAATAGTGACCCGTCGTTAATGCCAAAATAATTCTGAAAATAGTGAGCCGTCGTTAACGACAGAATCATTCTGAAAATAAAGATTCGCTATTTGTATGCTTACAAGGGCCGAAGGTAAGTGATTGTAGAAGATAATCACCTGGTTTGTTAGAAAATATAAGTCAGTAAAGCAGTCTCTCACTCATTCGCTGAAGTGTTCTCTACTACCCAGCGCTATCACTCATTCGCTGAAGTGTTCTCTACTACCCAGCGCTATCACTCATTCGCTGAAGTGTTCTCTTTTACCCAGCGCTATCACTCATTCGCTGAAGTGTTCTCTTTTACCCAGCGCTCCCCTTCACTAGTCAATTCTTTCTTCCAGAATGGTGCTTTATGCTTTAACTCTTCTATCAAAAATCGGCAAGCTGCGAATGCGGCATTTCGATGAGCGCTCCAGGCCGCTACCAAGACAATAGGGTCCGCAGGATTTAATTCTCCCACACGATGTACAATTAATACTGCATTTAAAGGCCATTGTTTGCAAGCATCTGCTTCTATACTTCGTAAGGCCTTTTCAGTCATACCTGGATAGTATTCAAGAGTCATTTTTTGAACAGCATCATTATTATTAAAGTCACGCATATAGCCAATAAACTGTGTGCAGGCACCACTTTGCGACATATCTAATGCACTCTGATATTCACTCAATACTGCAAACGGCTCAAACATTTTCTGCTCAATTTTAATCACTTTAACCTCCAGTCACGGGTGGGAAAAAAGCAATCTCATCACCATCACTCACTTTTGTATCCCATCGCGTAAATTCCATATTTTGCGCACATAACAAATCATTGATTTGAAGGCCAGCCAACTCCAGTTGAGCATGCAATTGATCCCAAACACTCTGGATAGTCATTCCATCAAAATACTCTAACTGATCCTGGTCACGACCAATTTTTTCGCGCAATGATGCAAAATATTTAATGGTTATCATGGTGTTAAGATCCTGGTAAGTAGGTAAAAAATGAGTAAATAACTAATAATATAGCTATTATTCTGGTAGCATAACAATTATGTCAGAGCTCAACCATTTCAACAAGACAGGCGACGCCCACATGATCGATGTTGGCGATAAAAAAACGACTCACCGCATCGCAGTGGCTTCGGGAATTATTGAAATGAAACCAGAAACACTTAAACTCATTACCTCTGGCGGAAATAAAAAAGGAGACGTTCTGGGAATTGCGCGTATCGCAGGGATTATGGCATCAAAAAAAACTGCCGATCTAATCCCCTTATGCCATCCGCTCGCCCTAACGCACGTTGACATAGAATTGATTCCAAACCCAAGTGAGAATATAATTTTGTGCTGTGCAACTGTTGAAACTACAGGGCAGACTGGCGTAGAGATGGAAGCCTTAACTGCCACCCAAATTACTCTTCTTACTATTTATGATATGTGCAAAGCAGTTGATCGCGGTATGGTAATGGGTCGCATCCATCTTGAGTCCAAGTCTGGTGGGAAATCAGGCGACTGGAAATTCTAAATAATACTCAATAACCACTATTTAAATAGTGATCCCTAATATTTTTTCACCAATATTCTCTTATTTTCAAGTCCTCAATTTCACTCTCTGGCCTAACTATTGCGTGTAATAAAGAAGTATAGACTTCACACTTCAAATAGGAACTTCATGAACAAGTATGATTTTTTGGTAATAGGCAGTGGCCCTGCAGGACAACGTGCGGCAATTCAAGCAGCCAAAGTAGACAAGCGTGTTGCTATAATCGAACGCCGCGATATTGTAGGTGGAGTGACCGTTCACACCGGTACGATCCCCAGTAAAACATTAAGAGAGGCTGCACTCTACTTAACGGGTTGGAGTCAACGCGGATTATATGGCCGCGATTATCGACTACAACAATCGGTCACTATCGGTGATTTACTCAATCGACTGCATATTACATTGAACCATGAAATTGAGGTTATTCGTGATCAGCTTTCCAGGAACAACGTCGATGTAATCAATGGCACAGGCTCATTTGTCGACCAGCACACTGTCAGCGTCACTGATGCGCAAAATAATGTCACTGAATATAAGGCTGACAAAATACTTATTGCCACAGGCACACGGCCAGTACTTCCCGACAACATCCCCTTCAACAACACGACCATAATTGATAGTGACGCTTTGTTGGAGCTAAAAGACACGCCTCGCTCAATGACTATCGTAGGAGGTGGTGTTATAGGTGTGGAATACGCTTCGATCTTTGCCACGATGGATATTAAGGTGAACCTGGTGGATGGGCGTACTAATCTATTGAGCTTTCTGGATCTGGAAATCGTCGATGAGCTCGTACACCATATGCGCGAGCAAGGAATAGTGATGCGCCTGGGTGAAAATGTCGAGAGTGTCATTGAAGAAGACAATGGACAAGTAGTCACTACCCTGGATAGTGGGAAGCGGATTTGTTCCGACGTGATTTTATTTGCTGCCGGACGCATGGGCTGCACCTATGGATTGAATCTCGAAGGTGCTGGACTAAAACCCGAAAAACGCAGGCTGCTTAAAGTCAATGAATATATGCAAACAAATGTGCCTCATATATATGCTGCTGGCGATGTCATTGGCTTTCCGAGCTTAGCGTCAACATCGATGGAACAAGGCAGACTTGCTGCTTGTCATGCCTTTGGGTTAAGCAATTCTAAACCCAATCATAATTTTCCATTTGGGATCTATGCTGTACCTGAAATTAGCGTTGTTGGCATGACAGAACAGGAGCTCACCACCAACAAAATACCTTACGAAGTAGGCTTGGCTCGACTACGTGAAACAGCACGTGGCCAGATTATGGGAGTCGATACCGGCATTCTAAAATTACTCATTGCATTGGATGATCATAGAATACTTGGCGTTCATATCATTGGTGAAGGTGCAACTGAGTTAATTCACATTGGCCAGGCTGTTCTAATATTAGGTGGAACGATCCAATATTTTCTCGAAAATGCGTTTAATTATCCTACTCTCGCTGAAGCCTATAAAATCGCAGCCCTTGATGCCTGGAATAGAATTGGCACATTAAGCAAATGCAGCTCGTGCAATATTAGTAGAGAGCCGGTGACTAGTAATCCCGCTAAAACGAATGACAAAAAACCAGAGAAACTTCCTAAGGCATCTTAAAACTGTCGGGTAATTACAGTTAATTGCGCATAATTTCGGTACTTAGAGGATCACCATTTGGGTCGATCCGAATCGCCGTTACAGACGCATCTTTGGTCATGATATATCCCGCCAATAAATCACGCAGTTCATCCTTTTCAGTCTCGATCGCCGTTAACAGTCTATCTGCAACGATTTGAATTCTCTGATTCGAATCGGGGTGTTCAATATAATCAGGCCCCATTTTCCAACCCTTATCGATATCACGATCAACCATATCAAAAAAATTATGGCCTTGCTTAATCACCTCATCAGGAATTTCGATCTGCCGCTGCCAATCTTCGACTATAACCACAATAAACATACAGTATCCTTATTTATTTTTCTTCAAAGGCTGCATTATACCGGATACCACTGCCTGAATTTAGGGGAAAAAATTAGGGGTATTGTGAACCACAAAAAATGTTTAAACTCAGCGTCGGTCAAATCATTTTTCCTTAAGCCCCATCAGATAGCGCCGATACATTTTTAACCTATATTACTTAATACGGCTATTTGTATGTCCCCACTAATGCTCTTGCTACTCCCCTTAAGCGCCACTGCCGTTTTTTCTGATGCGATACCCACTACTGTAGGTCAACGCGATCGCCCGATTGTTATTGGAATTTTTCCACGCAGGAAGCCGACCACGACTTTTCGAATGTTCAAGCCACTTGCAAAGTATATCTCAAAAAATATTCACAGGAGAGTTGACCTTGAAACGGCTAAAGATTTGGCTACATTTTGGAAAAACGTTAAAGCGGGACGTTATGATATAGTTCACTATAATCAGTACCAATATATTAAGAGTAAAAAATTATACGGATATAAGGTGATAGCACGTAATAAAGAATTTGGCCATTCAATGCTGCGATCAGCAATAGTAGTCCGCAAGGATAGTAAGATCCAGTCGCTGAATGACTTAAAGGGAAAGGTTATAAATTTTTCCGGCGACAAAAAGGCATTTATCTCATATGTGCTTAACGTATACTTACTAAAAAATTCCGGTGTAGAGACAAAATATTATACGAGTCAGTTTTCAAAAAACCCCGTTATCGCAACCTATTCCGTATACCATAAAGATTCAGACGCAGCAGGCGTTGGTAGCGTGGTACTTAACTTAAATTCAGTCAAGAAGAAGATAGACACCTATCAACTCAGGTATCTTGCCACAAGCGCGAAGGTTCCCCATTTGCCGTGGGCAGTAAAAAAAGAGATGGATCCTTCGCTTGTTAAGTCCATTCAGGCACTATTAGTCAACCTACACAACAAAGACTCGGGAAAACAAATACTAAAACAGGCTCAAATCGAGCAATTTATAGAAACACATGATGCGGATTACGATATTGTAAGAACAATGATTAAAACCATTTTACAAGAAGACCTTTAACTCTCATTAACCTTTTTTACCTATTCTATAAATAGGGCAACAGAAGACTATCACTTGCCAGACTTGAAAGTACATCACAACTTACTATTACAATTCAATTTTTTCGGGAACCCCAATATAGTAACCTTGAATAAAGTCTACATCCATTTTTTTTAGTTCAGAAGCGATACGCTCTTCCTCCACCCATTCAGCAATTGTTTGCACATTCATCACTTTTGCAATATGCACTATTGATTCAATAATTGCTCGATTCATCGGATCATCTAACAGTCCGCAAGTAAAACGCCCATCAATTTTAAGATAATCTACTGGCAAGCTACGCAGGTAGGCATAAGAACATAAGCCAGTACCAAAATCATCAAGTGAAAATCTAAATCCTTTGAGCTTCATACCCTCGATAAATTTGATCGCTTGCGTATAATTAGAAATAGCAGCCGTTTCAGTAATTTCAAAACAAACGGTACAGGGATCTATTTTATATTTCTCGAGCGAATTTTCAATAAATGACACTGTCTCTACATTACATATACTTAAAGCAGACAAATTAATGGCATACCTTTTCTTTTCCTGGGTTTTGTCACTAACTAAAAGCTGCGCATGAATATATCGAAAGCTATTTTCAATAACCCATTGATCAATTGAATCCATAAGATTGTAACGCTCTGCAGCAGCAATAAACGAGCCTGGCAGTAATACTTCTCCTTCTTCACTCTTCATTCTCACTAGAATCTCATAATAGGAATTCACAGTGACATCCGACTTTAAAGGGTGTATTTTCTGCTTATATAAAACAAAATCGTTGTCATTTAGTGCACGATTAATTTCAGTGAGCCAGCGCATCTCCCCTTGATGTGTTGCCACAGCAAGGTCATCCTCTATATATACATGTATTCTATTTCGTCCCTGGTCTTTGGCAACATAGCATGCTGAATCTGCCGCTTTCAGTAATTCATAAATATTGGCACTCGCTGAATTGATAGGTACAAGGCCTATGCTTGCTCCTACTTCAAATATATTATCTTCCCATACAAATCGAAAACCCTTAATGGTCTCCAATAATTTCTCAGCAATTTCACATGCCTGTGGCATAGAACAGTCTAATAATAGTATTCCAAATTCATCGCCTCCGACTCTCGCTAAGGTATCACAATCCCGAACGACAGAACTCAAACGAGAAGCTAACTGTATTAATAACTCATCACCTGCCATATGACCACAAGTGTCATTAACGATTTTAAATTGATCAAGATCGAAATAAATTAGTGCGTGCTCAATATCATTTGTGATGGCCCTATCAAGAGCACTCTTCATATTCACCTCGAACTCACGTCGATTGACTAGCCCTGTGAGCACATCGTGACTTGCTTGATAAGATAGCTGATCAGCCATTCCCAACAAGTCTTTCTCTTCTTGGTTTCTTTGCAGTTCTAATGCGATTCGGTTAGCAAATATTTTTAATATGGGTGCTGTGCCCTTATTAATTATCATCGGCTTGATATCCATCACACTGATTAATCCCATTTTTTCACCACTGGGGGATACTAATGGAGCACCGTAATAACTCTCTATATTCATATCAGCTAGTATTTTGTCATCGGGATATTTTCTTACCGCATCCTCGGCAATAAGCTCTACTTTAAAATTTAGCACATCATCGCACGGCGTGCCCTTGAGATCATATTCAAAGTTGTCGACAAAACGATCGCCAGCCCACACAGCATAGGTAGTGATTTTTGATTTGTCTCCCGGCGAATATAAGCCAATAAATGAATACCTGGAATCAAACACCTGCGCTAGATTTATCAGGCAACTCTCGAAGAATTTATCTTCATTGCTGAAATTCATACTATGCTGTGCAAGCGATTTAAGTATATTTTCCGCTCGTTCCCTTACTATAATTTCTGCTTTTAGGTATACCTGTGTAGTCGCGATTCGTCGATTCAATATTACAAGATAGATTAATGTAGCCATTAATAACGTTATAACAATCAAGGCGACCATGATAATTAGACTATACTGGGTCAACAATCGTTCCACTGGGTGCATAGTCTCTATTCGATAGGGCCCCACACTTAAATCCTGTAACAGTCTTCTAACGGCAGTGTAGTCAACTGGCGGAACCCAACCAACATAACGACCCATTTTTGCAGCACTGTCATTCCTGCTAATCGAAAGTAGGGCAATAGCCACTTTCTTTTTTAGGCCCTTATCTAATCGACCCGTGACTGAAAAAGCCCACTCTGGATATAGTGACGTACTGTGCATAAAAGGAAAGTCTTTGGTTTTTCTGGAACCAATGACCTTAAGGTCAGTCAACTTAATTAATCCATCCTCAGCCATTTGCTCTAGCATATCCGTTCGAACGGTTCCTGCATCAACTTGGCCTTTAAGCACGGCATACACTACTTTCTGCTGTCGCCCCCCTGCAAACAATAGTTTTTTGAAATCCCGGAATGGGTTAACGTTATTTTTTACTAACTCTCCCCAAGCAATGCGCCAGCCTCCGAAGCCCAATTCATCTGCACCAATAAACACCTTGTTTTTTAAATCAGAAAATTTATTAATATCCTTCCGATCGGCACGCGTGAATATTACAGAACCAAATACTGTATAGCCTTTACCTTTCCGCTTATTAACTAAGGTCGCAGCAGCGTGTGCTTTATAACGAATTTGATGCTCAACGAAAGAGCCGGGATTAGTCAAACAGAAATGATATTTTCCTTGGGAGATAGCTTGATTTAATGCACTATTATTTTCGAAAGGAACCAGAATAAAACGATAACCCGGCACACTTTGCGTCAAATAATCTGCGGTTGCCTGCCATTTTTGTAGAGCAGCTTTTTTACCCTTATAAGCACGAAGCGCAACGAATATATCAGTCGCCATTACCGCACTTGTGCCTGTAATGAATAGAGTAGATATGACTACAACAAATCGAAACCAACTTATTCGCAATAGAACCTCTGCTTACTGAAATATATCAGCCTTAAAGATATTATTTTATGCAAATAAATATGTAAAGTATAGTCTGCTAGGTGACGCTTACTCAATTATATCAACTGATAAACGTTACTTTTGAAATAAAAAACCATGTTAAATTTTATTTAACACGAAGGTTCTTTACTCATATTTATAAAGACACCCTTAAACTTAAAGGTTGATTTGAAAATTCGAGCCCCTCCCATCCCGTTTGCATAAAATTTCTAATGTTCATATGATTATTAGTGTCACTGGACTGCAATACGTCAACGCGGTAATAATCACCAAAACAGTGCAATGTTTGTGATTCAGTTAAATCATTAAGCTTCGCAAAAGAAAATAATTTGCAAGACCCTGAATTTTCTCCCTTGGCATTCTCGAGCACCCCATTTCGAAACGAAACGGGACTAAATATATAGTGCTTATCAATTATATCCATTGTTTCCTTAAAGTTAATTTGAGTTGAATTTTCATTTAACTTTTCTAGAAAATTATCGAGTGTCATACTTACGTCTCTGTTGTTTAATATCTGTTTCAAGAGGTTAGATTATAAAAGTTTAGTGAGTCACAATTTTTCGTAGTTGACTCAAAACCCTTTAACGGGATACTAGTTTATTAGTGCTGTTAATAACCTTTTTTAGCTAATTGTTATGATAACATCTCGCTTATGAGCGTGAGTCCTGTGCTCCCACAGGTGAACACCTTGCCAAGTCCCTAAGGCACACCGGGCATTCGTTATAGGTATAGTAAGACTGGTTTGCGTAATAATAGTCCTGATGTGCGCAGCCATATCATCAGGGCCTTCATCATCATGGCGATAAGCAGGATCTGCATCGGGCGCGACTCGACTCATGAAATATTCAAGATCAACATGTACTTCAGGTGCAGCATTCTCACAAATAATCAATGATGCACTGGTATGTTGTATGAATAAATTACACAAGCCTACTTTCAACTTTGAGTCAGAAACTATTGACTGCACTTGATGAGTGATTTCAATGGCGCCACGACCCGTGGTCTGTACACTAATGGTTTGCTGTATCACATACTCACTCGTTTACTTTTCAGCGACAATATAGGATACAAATGTCTCCTGATTTTCGACCTCGGTGACCTCAATATATTCGCCGGTAGTCTCTAATTCTACATCGTCATCTTCATCAGCGCTTTCGTTTGAAATTTCAGACTCATCGTCGTCTTCAGCTTCGATAAACTCATCCCAGAAACAGCGAACGTTCTTAAAGCCAGCTTCATATAAAGACTCAATGATTTCCGGGATAGTCCGTAAACGCCATTCATACGTAAACGCCTTCTCCATAATTGAGCCGTCTTTAAACTGAAAGTGGATATAACATACCATTTCATGCGTGATCGGATTAAATTTCGCTTGCTCCCATATATACTCAAAATCTTCGTCTTCAACCTCACGAGGATCATCCAGTGCTTCCTGATAGGCTTCAGTCCCACCCAGAATATCCAGAAAAAATACTCCATCATCCACCAAGCCTTCACGAACCTTCGCAAAATATTCGACCAATTCTGTACGACGCCTTAAAATATTATAACTAAAATTAAACGCACAGGCGGTATCAACCCTCTTGGATGGATCATCATAATCCAGTACATTTTTATTGACTAACTCGATTCGAGACTCAACATCCGCACCTGCGGGTTTAACATTATGTTCTCTACCCCATTCAAGTGTTTCAGTATCGAGATCAACAGCAACCGCCGTGTAATCAGGCCCCTGCTCACACCACTCCACAGCAAACATTGCAGTTCCTGCAAAATCTTCACGTATTGATTTTGCCTCTCGCCCCTTCAACTCTTTGAATATCTTCGCAATAAACTCAATTTCACTTTCAGGGTTTTGAACAGACTTTTGATATAACACATGGCGATCCATGGTTTCGGCTATAGTTTGCGCATTTTTTGTCATTGATATCTCGATTTACTTAAATAGGTTAATATAATCTTAATGGAACCCCATAGCATCGGGGATAACCAACTGTACTACTATAAATTTTACAGGATTATAACAGCAGATACACGCAATGTACGTCTTCCCTGCTTGATTCTCGACAACTAACTGCAATGACATTTAAGTGAGGCTTATACTATGAAAAAGATTTTAGCAATTTTCTTGGCAACCCTATTTCTGAGTGCATGCCAATCTACTTATGTACGTCACTCTCTGCCAATGGATTCAATATTCCACCTAAATCATGAAATTAGATTTCATCCATCACAAGTCGCCATCTACTTACAGCACGGTCAAATAGTCCCTGCTAACTCAATTGATGATTATTCTCCAAACTGCACTCTAGAAGTAAAACATAAGCTCGCTCACTCACAAACATTTCATCCTGATCAATTCAGAATTGATAAAGTTCGATATGAAATTGCTGCTAACAACTTGTCGACACCACTAGTAACGCACTCACTTGCATTCGGTGGTCAGACAAGGTATCCGGAATACATCACTGATATCTATTTACACTCAGCCGATCAGCCTAATATATATAAACTAACGTGCCAACATCTGGAAGAACCAGAGAATGCGCGCCATCTCACTTTAGAGGAAATTCAAGGTGTACTAGGTGAAATAATGACAATCACATTCAGGCATTAACCATAAAGGCTTCCCTATGTGATTGAGGTCATTGCTTGAGTCCTATTTTTTATTAAGACTGTCAAAAAATTCTTGTAGCTGCTTCTCACTAGCCAACGCGAATAGCGGCTGTAATTTGCCTAACATTTTAGGCAAGCAGGATAAAACCCTGTCAGTCTCACCCAATGAAAGCAGCTTAAGCGCCTCATCAAAGCCTGGTAATTGACAGGCTTGCTGAAGGGCCTGTTGTTGAGCCATAGTCCAGGCATCTTTATACACAATTTCACTTGATACTTTACCCTCGTCATCAGCTCTATCAATACTGTGTAAAATAAGTTGATCAAGCTCCGTCAATAAATCATTAATATTAAATTCAGTGGCCAGGCTTGGCGTATAAACTGCTGCAAGTAACGCGACTGATACTTTCTTCTCACCCACCTCAAATATTGTTTCCTGGACCTGATCACGAATTTGACTAGCAACAACAATACTACTTTCTGTATCTGAACCAGGACGCACCATGATAAAAGTCGATAAACCAATTCTCGCCGCAGTATCTTCACTACGTAAATGCAAAGAAATAATGGAGGCTATTTTTTTAATCACTTCGTTCGCAAACGCTTTTCCATACTGTACAAAATATTGATTAAATGCATCAATATCCAAACGTAACATTGATACAGGCTGCTCATGCCTTACAGAATAAGAGCAATCCTGCCATAGTTTTTCCATCAAATAACTTCGATTATTCAACCCGGTCAAGGCATCACGATGCGCATTGTGTTCAAGCAGATCTGCTTTGCGTTTAAGCTCACGGGTAATCTCTTCCGAGGTTACATGTGCCTTTGCTCTCGCCTTTAAGTCGATTGAATTAAAGGGTTTAGAAATAAAATCAGTGGCACCTAATTGCAACGCAGTTTCACGGCGATCTTCATCGTCCGTTTCTGTCGTCATGATAATCAGTGGAATATTTTTAAGACGCTGGTTACTTGATTGGCGAACGCGCTTTAATAATGCAAAACCATCGAGCCGCGGCATAGTCAAATCAGAAAATACAATTTGAAAGCTATCATCATTTTTAATTTCTTGCCAACCTTGCTCACCATCCTCTGCCAGAACGACATCGTAATCCTGAACGAGGATTTTTTGAGCTGCTACCCTGATTAATCGAGAGTCATCTATCACTAGAATTTTAGGGCGACTGGTGCTTACTGTTTTTTGTGCATTTACTTGATTCATTAGTTACTTGCTCTATTGCTATTATTCTTTGGTGACCACACTTGAAAGTTAATATTTAAACCAGTAGTCAATATTAGCGCTGCAAGGCGATTATGAAGCCTGCTATACATATTATAGCGTAAAGATGAGGACTTAAATATGATCGGCGTTCAGAGTGAACAAGAGACTATCAGTAAACTAATATTAGAGAAAAGAAAAGCAAATAAAGTGTTAAATGGAGCTTAATTCAGAGAGAGCACTACTGTCATTGAGCGATATAAAACCAAACCCAAACGATGGGCATTGCGATCTAAATACAATGCCCTAACGATTAGTAAAACTCCATTATTACTTAGTAGGCAAATTAATGGATGGAATTTTAACTTTATTTAATGCGTTAGACATTTGACTTACTCGTGCAATAGTAGAGCGAAAGCCCTCCATTGCGTTCGATATTTGAATATCTCGAAATAAAACCAATACACCAATGACAATCAGGCCGTAATAACAAGCTTTTTTCTCAAAGCCTTGCGTATCACTCAGCTGCCGATACAAGATAAAAGCAGCAGCGCCCGCTAAAGGAAGCATCAACCACCACTTGTATGCAAGTGCGGAGATAAATAGAAATAGTAAAAAAGCAATCACGATACCCAAGCCAATTAGTGACATCATGTTGAATTTTTTCACATCTGCAATAAGTTTATCAGCCACATTGGCTGATGCAGCGGAACTCTTGGCCTCTGGTGCACCAGAATCTTTGTCGCCCTGACCTGTTTCGTTTTTTTCTTCCATTTTATCCTCATACTATTAAGGTTAATTAACTATTACCTGATATTGTCTGAATATATTACTGAAGACACTGCTGATTAAATATTAGACACATAATAAGGGGATTTTATCACAATTTAGTCATTGAGAAAGTAGTAAAACCCTGCAAAATGGTTATATCGATTCTCGAAATTGCCTAATTTGCCACAAAGAACATCAATGACAAGCAATATGAGTGGTTTACTTATAAATTGCATCATTTATTCATGGTGACAATCGGAGTCTCCTGGCAGTGCAGCAATATCATTTTATGGTAAACTGCGCTTTAACACTTTAACAATATTTTTAGGTACCCTGTGCTTCAACTACTACAGCAATATCCAGTCTATGCAATTGCCGGCTTCGCCGACCCCTTTAGTTCCATGACTCATTTATTGGCAGCGTTCGCATTCCTGTTGATGTCAATATTTCTAGTGCGTCGCGGCAGAGGCAGTCGATCACGAATGATTTTTCTAGCGATATTTTCATTTGCCAGTTTCTTCCAGTTCACAATGAGTGGCGTCTATCATTTGCTTGACGTAGGTTCTGCACGCGCTGTGTTACAACGCCTCGATCATGCTGCTATTTTCATTTTAATCGCGGGTTCATTTACCTCCATACACGGAATATTGTTCACAGGGATTAAACGCTGGGGTGTCTTACTGCTAGTGTGGGGAATTGCCATTAGCGGCATCACCTTTAAGACTATTTTCTTTACTTCGGTTCCTGAATGGATGAGCCTGTCATTTTACCTTGGCATGGGCTGGGTCGGCCTAATCACCGCACTATTGCTTTATAGAGATTACAACATTCACTATGTTAAACCTTTAGTCTTTAGCGGACTGGCGTACACCACTGGTGCAGTGCTTGAGTTTTTAGGTGCCCCCACTCTTGTTACTGGAATCGTAGGGCCACACGAATTATTTCATATCGCAGTTATAGTCGGTGTCTATATTCACTGGAAGTTTACCTGGAATTTTGCTGATGGCTCTTTAACTAAATAACGTCATGATTCATTTCTATACTTGTGAAAATTTAATTGAAGCACAACAAATTCTGGATGTATTACAACAACAACATATTAAAGCAAAAATCATTAACCCAAATCTTTCCAGCCTAACGGGCGAAATACCCTTCACTGAAACCTGGCCTAAAATCTGGCTGGCCAATGCAGAAGATGAGCCCCTTGCACGCAGTGTTCTTGAAGATTTAAAACGGCTCCGGGAAAAAGCTCATCAGGATATATTCTGCAGTAAATGCGGTGAGAAAAATCCGGGTAATTTTTCAAGCTGTTGGAATTGTGGCGCTGACATTGATTAGCAATGCTCAGATTGAAAAATGGAATCAGATTCGATTTTTCAATCGAGTCTGATTCCGGGGTGAGTGACATGGGGTCAGGCTCGACGGCTTTCAGCCTCTGAATCCGACCCCGCTTCCCGACTTCTTACTCTAGGACTTGTGGTATAGCTGACTGCCTTCTTTGCGAAATTCACGCGCCTTTTCTTCCAACCCCTTTTCAAGCACCACATCTACCTGAAACTTATTATTGGCCGCGTATTCTCGAACGTCTTGGGTGATTTTCATCGAACAAAAATTAGGCCCGCACATAGAACAAAAATGCGCTGACTTATGCGCATCTTTCGGCATAGTCGCATCGTGGAATTCACGCGCTCTATCAGGATCAAGCCCCAGATTAAATTGATCTTCCCAACGAAATTCAAAACGTGCCTTGGACATTGCATTATCACGAATTTGTACCCCAGGAAAACCCTTGGCTAAGTCCGCTGCATGTGCCGCAATTTTATAGGTAATAATTCCTTCTTTCACATCTTCTTTATTCGGCAAACCTAAATGCTCTTTTGGCGTCACATAACAAAGCATTGCCGTACCAAACCAGCCAATCATTGCCGCACCAATCCCTGAAGTAATATGGTCGTAGCCAGGGGCAATATCAGTTGTTAAAGGACCTAATGTATAAAATGGTGCTTCGTCGCAATCTTTCAATTGTTTATCCATATTCTCTTTAATCATTTGCATTGGCACATGACCTGGACCTTCAATCATCACTTGTACATCATGTTTCCAGGCAATTTGGGTCAACTCCCCTAATGTTTCCAGCTCACCAAACTGTGCTGCATCATTGGCATCTGCAATAGAGCCGGGGCGCAAACCGTCTCCTAATGAAAACGACACATCATAAGCTTTCATAATTTCACAAATATCATCAAAGTGGGTATACAGAAAATTTTCCTGATGATGCGCCAAACACCACTTAGCCATAATGGAACCACCACGAGAAACGATACCTGTCACACGCTTTGCGGTAAGCGGCACATACCGCAATAACACACCCGCATGAATGGTAAAATAATCGACGCCCTGTTCAGCCTGCTCAATTAACGTGTCACGAAAAAGCTCCCAGGTTAAATCTTCGGCCTTACCATTAACTTTTTCCAGTGCCTGGTAAATAGGAACGGTTCCAATAGGCACAGGGGAATTACGAATAATCCATTCACGTGTTTCATGGATATTTTTACCCGTAGATAAATCCATAATGGTATCTGAACCCCAACGAATTCCCCAAGTCATCTTATCAACCTCTTCCGAAATAGAGGAAGTAATTGCTGAGTTTCCTAAGTTACCGTTTACTTTCACTAAAAAATTTCGCCCAATAATCATCGGCTCCAATTCTGGATGATTAATATTCGCGGGAATAATAGCGCGACCTCTGGCGATTTCCTCACGCACAAATTCGGGAGTAATTTCTTTAGGAATTGCTGCCCCAAAAGATTCTCCTGCATGCTGGCCCGGAAGCTCTTCATTAGTTTTATTGATTTCTTGCAATTTTTGATTTTCACGAATAGCCACGTATTCCATTTCGGAAGTAATAATTCCCTGCCGCGCATAATGCATTTGCGACATGTTTTTTCCCGCCAACGCTTTTCGTGGGAGTGGAATTTTAGGAAACCGCAATGAGTCTATATCTGTTTTCGAGGCACGCACTGCCGCATAATCTGAACTTTGAGCTGACAACAATTCACTATCGTTCCTTTCAGCTATCCAGCCAGCACGTACTGCCGCCAGACCTTGCCGAATATCAATGGTGACATCAGGGTCAGTGTACGGCCCTGATGTATCGTATACGGTGACCGGCGCATTCGACTCAAAGCCTCCATCAATGGGTGTATCTGACAAGCTAATTTCACGCATAGGGACACGTATATCAGCACTAGAACCTTCAACATACACTTTACGAGATTCCGGAAATGGCTTGATGGATGCTGCATCGACACTGGCTGTCTGGCTTAGGAACTCTTTGATATTTGCGCTCATGATAAACCTCATTTCGCTGATTGACTCAGCATGAAAAAATAATTAATGACTAATCTCTACTTTTAGCCATAGCGTATAAATTTGATTAGCGGGTTCGATAAAGTAGGAACAAGACTTAGGAAGTGAAAATAGCGAAGGCAAGCTTCCCTACGCCGGAATTATCCAGGTCAGGTTCAAAGGGTTTATCTCAGCCTTTTCAACAAGCAGGCACCCCTAGCGAACTCTTATTATATAGTAAATATTATTTATTGGAGCTGATTTCGCCGTTAATTGACGGAAGGTGATGCCATATTGCTCATAAGCAAAAAATATTTGTCTAACTATTTAATTAAAGCATCGGCTGGTTAAGCAAATAGTAACAACTGTGGGACACCCCAACGCAGACAAATGGCACAAGAGATGCCGCAATCAAGTAAATTTCAAGATACTATTTACCTTTAAATACAAATAGTTACAACATAATCCACGAGAGTAAACAATAAAGTTAGGGCATCAATCCAAGAGCAACTTATTACTGAATATAAAGGCATCTTGTCCACCTATTAAACTGGCTCACTTGCGGCATTGCGGTAAACCCCTTAATCTGTCCTAATATAAAGACCCTTAAATAGTTGAATATCCAATCACGTTTGCGGAGCAAAAGATGACCCATATGAACATCGACCAGGCACGATTTAATATGATCGAACAACAGGTTCGTCCATGGGAAGTACTGGATCATAACGTTCTGAAAGTCATGTCAGATATTCCACGTGAAGATTTTGTACCACAACAATACCGCGAACTCGCTTTTTCCGATGTTGAAATTCCACTGTACGAGGGTCAGGTGATACTTCAACCAAGAATCGAAGGGCGTATCATGCAGTCACTCGATATAAAAGCAGACGATCGAATTCTCGAAATTGGTACAGGATGTGGCTACATGACCGCATGCCTTTCCCGCTTGGGAGATAGTGTCGTCACGGTAGAAGTCATTGAAAAACTATCAACTGAAGCCGAGCAAAAAATTAGAGCGCATGACATTTCCAATGTCAGCTTTCGAGTAGGCGATGCCTCTTGTGGTTGGGATCAGGACGGCCCCTTTGATGTCATCGCTATTACAGGCTCAATGCCGGTAGTTCCCAAAAAACTCAAATCAGTTTTACACAAGCGTGGTCGATTATTCGTAATAGAAGGCACTTCCCCTGTAATGCATGCCAAATTAATTACCCGCACGTCTGCTGAAGATTTTCAGGAAGAAGTATTATTCGAAATAGAGATTCCGGCACTCAGTGGTGTGAAGGCTAAAAAAGAATTTGTATTCTAGGCAGCTAACTAGAGTTAGAACGGTCAGCCAATATGCATGGCCAGATAAAGCTTATAAGTCATAGGCATCTTAATAAAACTATTATCAACCCTTGCGCTATCCGCTCACAAAAACCATCTCAATTAGAAACCGTTAAATTTACTCAGTTCCTCACATAACTTTCGACTCTTTCGCAGTAAAATTGTGCTCATTAGGACATAATTTTCATGGAAAATCTTTGCCCAATAATTGCATTAAACTAAATTACTCTGCTAATTTTTTTCGATTACTACCGAATTTAAACGTAAGTAAGTGATTATTGTGACGATTAATCCGGGACTTGATATAGGTCATACAAACTTACTGACGGCGATCAAAAAACACTGACTTGATCAGAGTTTTTCTACCCCTATAGCAGCGTATGATGATAAACTGATACTCGTATTTCAGTTTATTGGCTTTGTGGTGTCAAAACCGCGTAACAACTAAGGGATTAAGTTTATTGAGCGGCTGTAACAGCCACCTTTAGTGACACTTTGTTTTTTTAAAACTGCTAGCTTCAATAAGGTATCAACGACAATATGCGTAATCTCATTATCATTAGTCTAATGCTCTTCAGTGGAGCCGCATCAGCAGAGAACCTTAAGACGGTTCTTGACTCAGCATTACGCAATGATCCTGTTTTAAGTGCCGCGCGCTCAAACTTTAAAGCAGTAGTCCAGGCAGCACCACAAGCCCGGGCATTATTACTTCCCAATGTTATACTCAATGCATCGAGTTCAGATACTACTCAAACGGGTACTGTTGGCTTCAAATCCAATACAGACATAATGTCCCTAAGTATTACCCAACCGCTATTTAACTATTCTCTGTTCATGAAATTAAAACAGGCGAAGGTCACTGTACGAAAAGCAGGCGTTGACTTAAATGTCGCTTATCAAGCCTTACTTATTCGTGTGACAGAACGTTATTTTGCAGTGTTAACCTCAATAGATAAATTGGCATTTGCGCGGGCAGAAAAACGGGCGATTACACGTCAACTGGAACAGGCGAAAAAACGCTTTGATGTAGGCCTTATTGCCATTACCAATGTTCACGAAGCACGTGCAGCATTTGACCTTTCCACTGCTGAAGTCATCACTGCCCAAAACAATCTGGCCAGTCAGCAAGAAGCCTTACGTGAAATAACTAATCGTCAGCATCTGGAACTTCATCGCTTAAGAGCAAACATTCCTCTACTAAGCCCTCAGCCGGCAAATTTACAACAATGGACTCAAACTGCATTACGCCAAAACCTTAAACTCAAGGCAATTTCTTTCGACGCAACCCTGGCGCGGGTTGAAATCAAGGTTCAAAAATCAGAACACTTTCCAACCCTCGATATTGTCGCCAATAAAACAAAGAATGAAGGCACTGGAGGATTTTTCGGCGCTCTGAACACTGATAATGAATCCATTAAACTTCAATTGAGAGTTCCACTTTTTAGCGGTGGCCTAACCCGCTCTAAAACAAAACAAGCTCGATATCGATATAAGCAAGCACAATATAATTACGAACGACAGCGACGAGAAACCTTACGTCAAACACGAGATGCCTACCGCGGAGTAATCGCAGGCATTAGCCGGGTACGCGCACTAAAACAAGCCATAGTGTCGTCAGAGAGCGCTCTAAAAGCCACTCGAGCCGGCTACCGGGTAGGCACTCGTACAATAGTAGACGTGCTAAAGGCGCAACGTGAACTATTTAAGGCTCGCAGTAATTATTCTGAAGCAAGACATAGTTATGTGCTCAATTTGCTAAAGCTAAAACAGGCAGCGGGTACATTATCAGTAAAAGATATAGCGAGTATTAACAACTGGCTAGTCCCGGATTCGCCTTCAGCCTATTAATACTTCAGTGATCTTCGTTCAATTAGCACATTGCGTTAAAGCAATACTCCAATACAACGTCACATTTACGTGGTCACTTAACTCTGCATGATCTCGCCCTGTTAAGATATACCGGGATATTCAATTATGATTACCATTAGCGAGCCAGACATGGAAAATCAAGCACCTGACTTTGATAATCCCCTTGGACTAATTAGTGCTTGCCATGAACGCATACTATTTCATTGTGACTTGTTAGAAAAAATAATGGTGTATATAGCCGAAAATAAAGTCGATAAAGAACTTATTGACGCAGCACAACGAGTTAACCGTTATTTCAATACTGCAGGTAAATTGCATCACCAGGATGAGGAAGAAGATATATTTCCTCGCATAGCCAAGGTTTCCATAAAGCTGGCAGGCGTAGTCAATTCACTCAAACAAGACCACACTACTATGGATACTTTATGGAGCGTTATTAGCATGGCGCTTAATGAGCCTCACTCTATTAGCTCTAGACAACTTAATGAACTGACAAAAACAAGTGTAGATTTTTCTCGCCTTAATCGAGAACATATTCAAACCGAAGAAAAAGAGTTGTTAGTAATTGCAGCTCGCCTCTTTAACAGTAGCGATTTGAAAAACATAGGCCAGGCAATGAAAGAGAGAAGACGCCTCTAAAGTCATTCCCCCCAAGCCACTCATAAGCAGGAAGTACGCCCTTCAACTTATGAAAGATATTTCTGATAATATGCACGATACGACATATTTACTGTTAATTTTTTTCTTAGTTATTAAAGACTTAGCCATAATCACCGCTAACTAGAGCACAGACTCATGTGGCGGTTGATATTACGGGAATTTCAGTGGAATTATGGAGCTTAAAAAACCAGAAAGTATTAATTGTAGACGATTATGTCGATATTCGCTCGATGATTCGCGACATGCTATTTACACTAGGCGCAACAGAGATCACGATGGCCCGGAATGGCGATGAAGCTTTATCCCACATTTCAATTATTGATTTTGATCTTATCCTTTGCGATTATAATCTTGGTTACAGCAAAGACGGACAGAAAATTTTGGAAGAAATCAGATTCCGTAATCTGATTAAGTCTAGCTGCGTATTTATGATGATTACCGCCGAAAACCAATCACATATGGTAATGGGGGCGATGGAATACTACCTCGATTGTTATCTCTCAAAACCCTTTACACGCCCCACTTTACAAACACGCTTACATAAACTAACCGTGGAGAAAAGTATTACGAGTGAAATTTTAGGTGCCTTTGATCGCGAAATATTTGAGTACGCATTGAAATTGTGTGATGACGCAATCCGCCATAATCCTCGACACCACATGCTATTACTAAAACTGAAAACTGACATATTACTCAAACTTAATAAACATGACGATGCAGAAATTCTATTCACCGGGAACAAGATCATCCTCAAGCATGATCTTGATGGCTGAAGTTTGTTTATCACAAGGTGACGCCATTAAGGGCCAATATTTGATTAAGCATGTAGTGCGGAATAACCACGGTATGTCCTAAACATTTACTGGCTTATTTTGACTTCGAATTAATTACCGGCATCTTAAATAACATTTTGGGAAATGCATATCGCCATGCTAAATCAAAAGTCACTATTTTTGCTACATTAGATAAATCTAAACAATTAGTCATAACAGTGAGTGATGATGGTCCCAGTTACCCACAACAAATACTCAATTCATTCACAAGTAAACACACTAAAATATCATTCCGCTCAGGGAATACTGGCCTAGGTTTGTTTTTTTCTATTTTAGTTGCGGAAATGCATGTCAACAAGGGCAGGCCTGTGGGACATCAATTTAGACAACAACGGAATTAATAACGGGGCTCGATTTAAACTGGTGTTACCGTAATGCCAGCAATATCTATCCTAGATACCTTCAAGATTTGTATGCTCTTCTATAAAATCGCCTAGTATTAGTAGTAACTTCTCAAGCGCCCCTCTATTGTCTTTAATAAGTTGCTTACCATTCTCGCCAATTTTATGCCTAAGATTCGCATCTTGCAAATAACGCAATATCATATCTGATAGCTCGTCAGCAGACGTAATCTGCTCTGCTGCATTCACTTTCAGCATCATTGCAGTAATTTCAGCAAAATTGAACGTATGTGGCCCAGTGATTACTGGCACTCCCAATGCAGCAGGCTCCAGCATATTATGACCACCAGTCTTCACCAGGCTTCCTCCCACAAAGGCGACATCCGAAATTGCATAGAGCAAAGACATTTCCCCAAGGGTATCACCAATATAAACTTGTACAGTATTTTCGACCTGCTCTGATTTACTGCGTCGAGCACAACGAAAGCCCGATTTTTTACATAGATTAGCGACTTTAGAGGCTCTTTCTGGATGCCGAGGTACAAGAATTAATAAGCTATCGGGCAAAATTTCATAAATTTTTGAAAAGGCGCGGAGTACTTTTTCCTCCTCACCTTCGTGCGTACTGGCAGCAATCCAAATAGGACGATGCATTCCAAACTGGTACCTCAATACCTCTGCATGCTCATATAAACTGGCCGGTAATTTTAAATCGAATTTTAAACTCCCCGTCACCACAATATTTAATTTGCTGGCTGCTCTATACTTGCTCGACAATTGATAAAATCGTTCGGCATCTGTCTCCCCTTGCGCCGCGACTAATGTAACGTTTTTTAATATGCTACGGGTAAATCGGGCAAAGCGATGATAACGCTTAAATGATCGCTCAGACATCCGCGCATTCGCCACCACTACCGGGATCATTCGCTTGCCTAGCTGATGAAATAAATTAGGCCAAAGTTCAGTTTCAACGATAATGGCCACTTCAGGATCAATGATATCCAGAAACCTGCGAACAGAACCGGGTAAATCATAAGGGAGATAAAAGTGCGTTACTTTTTTGCCAAATAATTCATGCACTCGTTGCTCACCGGTCGGGGTGACTGTTGATACAACAAAAGAATGCTCAGGATACTTCTTTAAAAGCTGATTAATAAGAGGAGCTGCCGCTTGTACTTCTCCTACTGATACTGCGTGTATCCAGATAGAGTTCTTCGGTGACTTGAATAATGAGTATTTTCCAAAGCGCTCAGGAAAACGGGAAAAGTATGACGGCATACGAAGTCCACGTCTAAACAACCGCATTACCACCCAGGGTACCAGTAGATACAAAATCAGGGTGTATATATAACGCATTAAATAATTCCTGTTGTGTTTACTTATATTGTTGTTATTTTTTGGGTTCTTTTGCCTTGAGCCACTGAATGTACTGACTAACACCCTGCTCTACCGTTAAAAACTCATCGCTATAACCTACTGCTTTCAATGCCGTTATGTCTGCCTCAGTAAAGCTCTGATAACAATTTTTCAGTGATTCGGGGAAATCGATATATTCAATTTCACCTTCATCCATCTCTTTAAGCACCGCATTGGCGACATCATTAAAGGATTGGCTACGGCCCGTTCCAAGATTGAATATTCCTGAATGCTGCGGATTATCCATAAACCACATATTGACTTTTACCGCATCGCTGACGTGAACAAAGTCACGGCGTTGCTCACCATTATCATATCCATCATTTCCTTCAAACAAACGACAATAGCCTAAGGTCTTAATTTGGTCATAACAATGCGAAGCAACACTAGCCATTCGCCCTTTGTGTCCTTCACGAGGACCATAAACATTAAAATATCTAAAACCTACCACCTGACTATTGCCAGGTTTAACAATTTTTCGTACGTATTGATCAAATTGAAATTTTGAGTAGCCATACATATTAATTGGACACTCGTTATCTATCCCTTCACTAAACTTATTACCGGCGCCATACACGGAAGCGGAAGAAGCATACAAATAAGGAATTTTATTATCCAGGCAATAATGTAAAAGGATTTTTGAATATTCGTAATTAATTTTCATTATGTAGGAGCCGTCCCACTCAGTCGTAGCTGAACATGCTCCTTCATGAAAAATTGCGTCAATCTTTCCTACCCGAAGTGAACCACTCTGCACTCTTTGTAAAAAGTCGTCTTTATCCAGGTAATCTGAAATTTGACAATCCACTATATTGACAAATTTATGACCATCCGTTAGATCATCTACTACTATAATGTCATCATAACCACGTTCGTTAAGAGTTTTTACAATATTACTGCCTATAAAACCGGCGCCGCCTGTAACAATTATCACTTGTCCTTCCTTATTTTTTTAACTAAATTTGTTGTTGATAGCCCTTCAAAATGATCAACGACTTTTACATCACCTCCATTTTTAATCACGCAATCATACCCGGCTATTTCTTGTGGCTGGTAATCACCTCCCTTAATCAAAACATCAGGGAGTAGAGTGCAAATTAAATCTTCAGGTGTTTCTTCCGAAAAAGAAACCACCCAATCCACACACCCTAAAGCTGCCAGCATCATCATACGATTTTCAAGATTATTTAACGGTCGCTCAGGCCCCTTGAGGCGCGACACTGACGCATCATCATTAACGGCAATAATCAAACGTGAGCCATATTCTCTTGCCTGTTGTAAATATTTTATATGCCCTGCATGCAAAATATCAAAGCAACCATTCGTTAAAACAACACGCTCACCTAACTGCTGCACTGCATCAACTTTTTCTTTTAAGCGATCCATCGTCAAGATCTTGGAACTTAATTCGCTACGTCCAGCAATCGCCGATTCCAACTCAGCAATACTAGCTGTCGCGGTACCCACCTTAGCTACCACGATCCCTGCCGCTATATTCGCCAGGCTGGCCGCCTGTTTCATATTTTTATTAATTGCCAGAGCCGCAGCAAATACCGAAATCACCGTATCGCCTGCACCCGTCACATCAAAAACCTCTTTTGCGCGCGTGGGTAATTGATAGGCCTCTTCTTCTTGCGAAAGCAAACACATACCTTTTTCGCTCCGCGTCACTAACAAAGCTTCTAAATCAAGTTCCTTTAACAAAGCCATCCCTTTCTCAATTAAATTTTCATCCGTCCCGCAATCACCCACCACCGCTTCAAGCTCAGACAAATTTGGCGTAATCAGATTAGCGCCTCGATAAGGTGAAAAATCATTTCCTTTAGGGTCAACTAATACCGGTAGGTTTTTTTTACGAGCACTTTTAATCATAGGCTCAATATGACTTAACACTCCCTTACCATAATCTGACAGCACTACAACATCGATATCTGAGAGTAAGTTTTCATATTCCTGATGTAGTTGCTTCACTACATCAGCATCAACACCTGACTCAAAATCCAGACGAATGAGCTGTTGATTTCTACTCATTACTCGTAACTTATTGACAGTTGGAAACCCATCAAGACGCTGAAATTTACAGTTAACATTTCGGTCTTGTAATAAACTTTCCAATTTACCTGCCGCCTCATCATCACCGGTCAAGCCTAACAAAGTCACGGAAGCACCCAACTCTGAAATATTAAGCGCGACGTTACCGGCTCCTCCTGGTCGCTCTTCAACCCGCGCAACATGTACTACAGGCACGGGGGCTTCAGGAGAGATCCTTGATGCATTGCCAAACCAATAACTATCAAGCATCACATCACCCACCACCAGCACACGTGCTTTTGAAAAATCCGGGATTGAATGTGTCATATTCTCAGTTTTATCCTGATTGCTCTTTATTTTGACTTATGTTCCTGAATTACTATAACCATTTTTAATTCAGGCATTTACCCTGATAATGGACCTATTGATAAAACTTGAGTGTTTGTACGATATCAGCACGTATTTAACAAGCAAGAAAGCTCGTTATCGACCTTATCATAAGCGACTAGCTTAATACTTTACACCTTTGGTACTTAAACTCTAAATGCCAGCCCATTATACTATCAAACATCGTTTCAGGGTATAATCCTGCAATATTCAGTATCTGATCCAGGTTCTTTCCATGCTTGATAAATTTAATGACAACTATATCTGGCTTGCTTCGATAACAAACAAGTAGCCGAGACATACAAACTCCCTTTATGCATATTAAACAAGCTAAATTCCCATTTTATCGCTATCTTGCTCCTCGCTTTTGGGTCACCTGGATCATGTTGGGTTGGTTAAGATTCGCGATAATCTTGCCTTTTCCTGTCTCAATTAGTATCGGACGAAATATGGGGCGACTTTTATCATGGATTCCTGGAAAAGCAAAAAAAATCGCGACGATTAATGTTCATCGCTGCTTTCCAGAACTGACTACCGCTCAAGTAAAGCGCCGCGTCAATTTGCATTTTCAGTCAATTGGAATAGGTTTGATCGAAATGGGTATGTGCTGGTGGGCCGCTGAAAAAAAACTTTCCTCACGCACCAGCATAGAGGGACTCGATCATTTAAAAAAAGTGCTAGAGGGACAACAAGGGGCAATATTACTCACTGCTCATTTAACCACTATTGAAATTGGGGGTACACTGATTAACCACTATACCCCGACAGGGGTCATGTATCGTGATCAAAAAAATATATTGTTTAACGCATTAATGGTGCGTGCAAGAGAACGCAATTGCCCGGATTTAATTCATCGGAATAACATAAAACTGGTGCTTCGTTACTTACGAAAACATCAAGCAGTATGGTATGCCCCAGATCAAAATTACTCTGGCAGCCAATCTGTATTTGCTAATTTTTTTGGAATCCCGGCAGCCACCACCTCAGCAACAGCTCGCTTGGCGGCCAGAACCGGCGCTTGTGTTTTACCCTTTTACCAAGTACGCCTGGAGAACAACAAAGGCTATAAAATAGTGATTCGGCCTCCTCTTGAAAACTTTCCTCAAGGAGACATACAAAAAGATACGGCGACTGTTAATCTCGCTATTGAAAATATCGTGCGAGCAGCGCCTGACCAATACCTGTGGTCACACCGACGATTTAAAAACCGGCCTGAGAACGATAAACCATTTTACTAGGTACCCGGTAAGCCAAATAGCGCACTCTGCCAACCAGACTTTAATCTAAATCCATAGCATAATTATTTCAGCACTTTAACAAAACCGATCCACGCCACTTTAAAAATCTGCTTATCACCCTCTTTGCTCGGCGTTAGATTTCCTATCGCGAGAATAAACTTATCGCCTGACTTTAAGCCTTTAAAGGGTTGAAAGCCTGCGTTATGGGTAAGTGTTTCCGCTGACAAACTATGCACCGATTTATTGTTAGTAATCTTGTAATAGTACTGTCGTTTACTATCAACAATCATACTCATGGTATCTGGTTTGCTAATTTTTCCATCGCCTCCGGGAAGAAAATTGTATTGACTATAATCAACCACCAAATGCCGAGTCGGCTTAATCACATAGGGCTTAGCCTGTTTGTTTTCTTTGCCCGCCATCAAATGACGACCATCAATGACCAATGTTTGCTTACTGTCAGCATAAACCACAGACCCCAGCAATAATAGATATCCAGTTATCGATATCGTTAAGGCTCGCAACATAATTAAAACCTCCTGGCACTACTGCTTTGTAGAATTACTAGTATTAATAACTCTAACGTTAAACTTATATACAAACAAAGAACCTACAATGAATCATTTTCATTCCCTATTAACTGTAGTTCAGCCACTACCGCTTTCCACGAAATTGACAAAATTTACTGCAAATAGCGCTAATCATTCCGAACGGGACAAAATACGAGACTATTTAAGGGGAATAACCTTTTCTATTTGCTCACTCACTTGCGTCACACTTATTTCGTGCATTCGGTTTACCGTCTGTTGCTGCAAGCTGCTAGGAGCAAGACCACTTAAAGGGATCACTGGATGCAAACACTCTGAATAGCTGAGTGGCGTAGTCGATCCAAACAAACCAAATGAGTGGGTACCCGTTGCCGCTGAAATATTGAGAACGCCAGTATCATTTCCTACACAGGCATCGCATAGGGTTAAAATCACCGTAACATCCTCAAGAGGGATACCCGCCAACACAACAAAACATTCAACGTCGGACTTGGATCGACTCACTATTGCATCAATAATCTCTTGCTCATCCGGACCTCCAATTAATATAATCTGGGCCTTATAAGTGGTTATTAGAAAATCAGCAAGTACTGCAAAATTATCTTCCCCCCACTGCTTGCAGGCCGCGGAACTCCCTACCGCAAAAGAAAACTTTCGAACACTTTTGCTGGCGAGTGAGTATCGTTTTACACATTGCACAGCGTTAGATTCATAATCATCAAATCTTAATAGCGAATGCTTTTCTAATACTGGAATTTTTGCATGCTTGAGCAGTAGATTAGCGCGTTGAATTCCATGTGTCGCTAATTCTTTTTTATTGAGGAAGCAATCATTCCTGCTAAGTAAATGCTTCTGAAATTTATTTCCATACCCAAACGTTTCAGGAATTCCGGCTAGATAGGTAATCCAGGCATAACGACTACTTCCATGTAAAATCCAGGCTTGCGCGTAATTTCTTTTCCGTAGTTCACGCACCAAGCGAAAAAAACCGAATAAGCCGCTGTGCTTGCCCGGATTTCTTTCAAGCCAAATAACACTCTCAACCGAGGAATCTGTTTTTAGAACAATATCAGCAAAAGAACGTGGCTTGGTTAATAGACTCACGGAGTCACATGCATCAGCAATTGCATGCAGGTGAGGTAAATACCAAATTACATCGCCAATGCCCGGCAATGGCTGAATAAGCAATACTCCACTGGCACGACTTTTTTTAAAAAACAAACGATGAATTAACTTTAAAACAAGTCTAAGCATGGTGGTCCTGTTCGTAAAACAATACTCTATGGATGACAAAGCTCATGATAAACAGCCAATGTTTTACTTAACATATTCTCAAGTGTAAAAGGATGTTCATCGATAAGCACCGGATTTTGTTTATGCCATTTTGCCAATAATGTAATCATAGCCAAAGTATTGCCAGGCTCAACAGCCCCTTCTGGCAAGGTCGCAGCCAACTGTTCTTTCACACCACCATGATCATAACCGGCAGTCGGTATACCAAGACTTAGCGCTTCAATTGTGACACGCCCAAAAGCCTCAGGATCGAGTGCAAGCGATAACACTACATCCGAAACTGACATAATATTTTTTAAGTCGCCACGATGTCCCGTAAATATTATCTCCTCGTCTAGATCTGACTCACTGATCTTTTGCTTTAACTCTTGCATAAAATGTTGCTTGCGCTTATGAGGCTCACCGACTATTAACCCAGCAACATCGATTCCTTGAGATTTCAATCCAGTAATTATTTTTATAAAATCGACATGCCCTTTCCAGCGAGTAATTCTTGCAGGTAAAGCGACTATGTACCTGGATTCAAGCTGTGGATACTCTTTGCGCCACTGATCCAACCACGAAGCTTCAGGCGTATAGCCATGATAATATTGCTCGCGGCTAACACCACGATAGATGATACGCAGATCATTATGATCTACTTTTTTATAATGGGTAGTGACATAATCACGGATCATTTCTGATATAACAATAACTCGCTCTCCACGAGTCATTACCGAGCTGTACCAACCAGGAGAATAAGGACCATGGACAGTCGTCACCAAATGTGGCCGATCATTACGGGGGAGTTTTTTCCAGGCCTGATACCCTATCCACGCAGGCAATCTCGAGCGTAAATGGATAATATCTGGTTTTATTTCCTGAAAGAGTTTACGTACTTTTTTAATCCATCGCAGGGTTTGTAAACGTTTAGTCCCTATATCCCAGCAATAGTGCTCTGAACCTTGCGCCACCAGATCCGGCAACATTCGTCCACCCGCTGAAATTACGATTGAACGATGACCCAGCTCAATCAAATACTGTCCTAGCTCAAGCGTTCCTCTTTCAACACCACCCGCATCAAGCGCTGGTAACATTTGTATTACTGTTAGTTTTTTATTAGCCATTTTTCTACTATTATTTTTGCACATCGTGAAGACTCAGCTAGCAACTCATGCGGTGGTTGCAACGCTGTACCGTTAAGCCAATCATCAAATGTCGTTACAAGTTTTTCACGTTTTAATTTTTCAAGGCCTGCCAGCACCCGCCCCTGCTTGTGTGAAGGATTATTAGTAGTCTGCAACACACCACAGGAAGCTCCCGCCGATAAAGCCTCATATATCATAGAGACACTATCTTCAGTAATCCAGACCTGCTCACACTGTGGAAGTTGTTCTGCCAACCACCCAGTGCCTGCATTGTCAGCAAGCACAAGACTCATATTGGGAATATTTCTACGCGCTATCTCTTGAACAAAACTGTCTGGCGTTCTTCTGGAAGTCGCTATCGTAAAATAAACATCACTTCTATTAACTATCTCTTCGAGCTGATTGACAACCTGCTGATCTGACCACAACATGTGTTTCGACGGGCCACCGATAAGCAATAAACCACTTCCAGGCTGGCGAGTAGAGTCAGGCTTAATTCGGTTCAATACTCCGTCAGTTATTAATACATCTGCACTCGCATTAATATTATCATGCTCAGGAATAATACACATATCAAACAATTTTCGAGGCAAACTGGGATTCATTAAGACAATGACAGGGCATTTCCAGGTTCGCTTTGCCGCCAACAATGACAGATGTGTTTTATGCCCTGCGCCAACAATTAAATCCGGCTTACTGGAATGCAGTGGAAACGTTTTCAACAACAAACAGATCATGGCCTGTGAAAATGAATGACAGGGAATATCGATTGATTGCACTGGCACATAGTCACGAAGAGACTCTACTAATCCCTGAGTCTGATTTTCATGACCAGGTTTACCATCCACTATACGCCAGACTATTGTTGGCTTAACGGTCATACCGGCTCAGACAGTCCCTGTGACACTATTCATCCAACAGCACAAACTCTGCACTGCAATAAGGGCAACGGGCATGTCCCGTTTCCTCAATCGGCAAGTACACCCTTGGGTGAGAGTTCCATTTACTCATATTGGGCAAAGGACAATGCAATGGCAGCTCAGTTCTCTTGACCTGATATTTGCTGACAGCATTGGGCTCCATCAATGGTAGTTTAATCTTGTTTGACACGGTAATCTCCTCGCTTTATTGTCTTGTCTTTATTACTTCTAGACCTTTGTTACTTCTAGTGTATACCCAGCTTAGTACAGCCTATATTTTATTCACATAGCTCAACCATTCAGGATACTGCTTACGACGACCATAAACCTGATCAAAATACAGCTTTTGCAGTTTTTCGGTAATTGGCCCTCGGGTTCCAGCACCAATGGTGCGATGGTCCAGTTCTCTGATAGGTGTTACTTCGGCCGCAGTGCCTGTAAAAAATGCCTCATCGGCTCCATACACTTCGTCTCGAGTAATTCTCTTTTCAACAACCTTCAAGCCTTCATCGTGCGCCAAAGTAAATATGGTATTGCGCGTAATGCCATCCAACGCCGACGTTAAATCAGGAGTATAAAGCACGCCTTTATAAACTATAAAAATATTTTCACCACTGCCTTCCATCACAAAACCGTCAGTATCAAGTAGTAATGCTTCATCATAGCCATCAACCAACGCTTCTTGCAGTGCCATCATTGAATTGATGTAATGTCCATTGGCTTTCGCTCGACACATGGTGACATTGACATGATGTCTTGAGAATGAGGATGTTCGAATCCTGATTCCTTTTTCGAGACCATCCACACCTAAATAAGCGCCCCACTCCCATGCAGCAACAATAACATGCGTTTTTAGATTGTCTGCACGCAAACCCATACCCTCAGCACCATAAAAACACATAGGGCGAATATAAGCGGAGCCTAGTTTATTTTCTTTAATCACCGTAGTGACAGCATTATTAATTTCGTCTTTGGTAAAAGGCATATCCATTGACATGATATGCGCTGACCGAAATAAACGATCAGTATGTTCCTGTTGACGAAATACTGCAGGACCTTTATCGGTTTCGTAAGCACGTACGCCTTCAAACACCCCCATGCCATAGTGTAAGGTATGTGTAAGAACATGTATTTTTGCGTCGCGCCAATCTACCAGTTTGCCATCAAACCAGATCAAGCCGTCGCGGTCAGCCATCGACATAATTTAACCCCTTCGTACGTAATAGATAGCAATAATGCACGACTGTCACCGTGCCTAAATTCATTATATTTCAGATACTGTAGTATCTAACCTACCAATTCTATCAAATTATTAGTATCGAGAACCTAGCTAAGAGGATTTTTTTTAATCACACAGGGCCATCGCCCTGTTTTATACCTGCATTAGCTATTTCAACTGCCAGCAGAGGGGGATAAACGCCCATTTTTAAGCCACTCATCCCATAAATGACTGATGGCTTCACGATATTCTGTAAATCGAGCGATTGGCACCCAGGGCTTCTTTTGTTGTAAGGTCAAACGATGAGCCTCGGCACGATAATGACGATAGGCATCAATAAGAAAATCAGCCTCTTTATTAGTCACTAAACCGACTGCCAGCATTGCCTTGAGTTGGCGAATATTATCGGTAAATTCAACTAATTCAGGAAACTTATGTGCCCAACGCAATACGGCGTATTGAACAATAAACTCAATATCAGCGATTCCTCCAACGTCTTGCTTCAGATGAAATAACGATTTATCTTTACTGCCAAGCTCGGCACGCATTCTTTCACGCATGTCGCGCACTTGTTGGCGCAACTTCTCTGGCTCTCTATTCTGGCACAAGATATCATACCGTAACTCATTAAAACGAGCTGTTATTTTGGAATCACCTGCGACTGCACGTGCACGAACCAGAGCTTGATGTTCCCACGTCCACGCCTTACTTCTCTGGTATTCTTCAAACGCCTCAATATTACTCACTAACAAACCAGAAGAACCATTAGGCCGCAATCGAGTATCGACTTCATATAATGTCCCCGAAGGAGTGCGGGTACTAATGATATGGATTATACGTTGGGCTAAACGCGCAAAAAATAAATTGGTGTCAACCTGACGAGGGCCATCGGTCATTGCAGTCAGTTCACTTGAATCATGTAGAAACACCAGGTCCAGGTCCGAACCATACCCCATCTCCAAGCCCCCCATTTTACCGTAGGCGACGATTGCAAATCCTGATAAGCCCGTGACGGTATGACCGACAATACAGGGTTTTCCATAGCGGGCACTCACTTGATACCAGGCAATATTCAATGCCGCATTTAGGGTAATCTCAGCAATGGCAGTGAGATGGCCACTGACTTTCATTAATGGCATTAACTCGAGAATATCGGCTGTCGCAACCTTTAAAGTCCGTGATTGTTTAAAGTGACGCAATACCTCCATTTGTTGCTCTAGGTCATCGACATCTACTGTTGCCAGACGCAAAGCCAGCTCTTGTCCAGGCGCTTGTTTATCTAAATAGTCACACAGCCTTTGAACATCAAGTAATTCGTCGAGTAATATGGGATGGCGAGTTAAAAATTCTGCTATCCAGGGACTGACTGCACATAGATTTACAAGCTGTGCTCGGGCTCCGGGGTTCTCCGTCAACAAAGCAAGATAAGCGGAGCGGCCCGCAATAGATTCAAGCAAATGAATAACACGCAGTAACGTGTCACTACTATCCGCTTTAACCGAAGTACATTCATCAATAATTAAAGGCATCAACTTATCCAGCCGCTCCCGTCCCCGATTACTAATCGAATGGTATATTCGGCCATTGCGCAAACCCACTAACATATTTAAAACTCGCGTCAAATCCGTGAAGCCTTCATCGTGTAATACCTCACGTGAATGTTGCAACGTTATCTCCGCGCTTATTCCTGATTTATTATTCTTGTCTAAATCGTTTTGCCACAACAATAAAAACTTCTCCTGCACAAACTGGCGCTTAGTATTCTCACTTTTTTCTTTAATAGCAAAAACATGCTGAAATATTTGATGAATTGCAGTGCGATGACCCTGCAATATTTCTTGATACTTATCCACCGCTAAATTTAGCAAATACGCCATACGCTGCCAGGCTTCGGGATTATCAGGAACAGTATGGATTTGTTTATCGTCATATTCCTGAAGAAGATTCTCACTACGGCGTAAAAATAAATAGGAGTTTATCAACTGCCGCGCTTCTCCCGAGCCCAAGTATTCAGTCTGTTCCAGTTTCTGGAGCACATCCAGTATACTCACTGACTGAAAAAACAACTCACGACCACCCCGTAACAATTGAAATGTTTGCCCGATAAATTCAACTTCTCTAATACCGCCAGCCCCTAATTTCAAGTTATGTTCCATGCCTTTACGACGTACTTCACTTTTAATCATCGAATGCATTTCACGTAGCGACTCGAAGGCATCGTAATCCAGATAACGCCTATAAACAAACGGCCTAATTAGTTGTAAAAAACTCTGCCCAGCTTCACGGTCGCCTGCAATAATACGTGCCTTTATTAGTGCATAACGCTCCCAATTTCGCCCCTGATTTTGGTAGTATTCCTCCATTGCATCGAGCGTCATGACTAAAGGCCCGCTATTCCCATAGGGGCGTAAGCGCATATCAATACGAAAAACAAATCCCTGAGCGGTAACAGTATGTAAAACCTTAATCAAAGCCTGCGCCATTCGCTCAAAATAAACTGCATAAGACAGCCCCTTATCCCCCGCAAATTCACCTGCTACCGGATAAGCAAATATCAGATCAATGTCTGAAGAAAAATTTAGCTCTCGCCCTCCAAGCTTCCCCATCGCAATCACAAATAGCGATTGGGCTTTTCCTGCTTGCGTCATAGGAATGCCATACCGAGAATGAAATATAGATTCAATGGTGTTTAGGGCAAACTGCACACAGTGATCAGCCAACGAAGAGAGATTTAGTAAGGTCTCTTCAACAGTCGCCTCACCACTAATATCATTCCAGGAAATTTCCAGCATTTTACGGCGACGAATATCGCGTAGAACTTTCATTATGCATTCGAACTTATCTTTCTCGGAATTCACAGGGGCAAGCATTCGCTCTAATACCTGCGCCTGAGATTCATAATAATCTTCACTTGTCGCAGGGTATTTTTTCTGTTCATCTGCTGATAAATTCTGGCTTCCATTAAGCCATAACAACAACAACTCAGGTTGTTGCATCATCACTTTGCTGCAATATTCACTGCCTGCCAGTACTCGAATAAAAATATTGCGTAACGCTGGAGACCATAAGTTTTCATCAATATCACCTGCGGCTTGCATTAACCGCTCAAGGCGTAACTGAATTTCATGCCATAATAATTCAGGTATACCCTCTAATTGTTTTGACCACGCTTCCAAAACGACACCTTCCCCTTATTTTATTGGCACTATTGCAAACACTTAAGCTACAGTCTCGGCTATATTGGCGAGCAATTCAATACACGACACGACACTCATTAAGCTTTCTATCGCAAAGAAACGGTAGCGACATATAAACATAAACCGACTACCGCTCTAAAAAAGCTTTTACTGAATAACAATAGCTATATTTGCAACCCATGTCACAATATTTTTTACTCCCTGGAGCGCTTCACTCTCAAGACTCATAGGGTTTCAGCCGACATATTAAGAACAGCTACCCCTATTCAACACCCTAACTCGAGAGGCGACATGGAATTTAAAGACTATCTAAAAATCATGGTAATGAAAGAAGCGTCAGATCTATATCTCACCACCGGTGCACCTCCCAGCGCAAAGGTGAACGGCGTTATAAAACCACTGGAAAATGCTACTTTACCTGCAGGCGTAGTCAAAGACATTGCGTATGACATGATGGATGAAGAGCAGATTATCGACTTCAAGAGAAAACCCGAAATGAACCTCGCCCTATCAGAACCGGGCATTGGTCGCTTCAGGGTCAATATATTTAAGCAGCGCAATCAAGTCAGCATGGTCATTCGCCACATTAAAACTGATATTCCCGATATGCATTCACTTGGACTGCCCCCGGTTCTCAGCAAAATTATTATGTCGAAACGAGGGCTGGTTTTATTTGTAGGGGCTACGGGGTCAGGCAAATCTACGTCACTCGCAAGCCTCATAGACTACCGCAACACAAATAGCGCGGGACATATTATTACCATTGAAGATCCTATTGAATTTGTACATTCGCACAAAAAATCGATAGTCAATCAACGTGAGGTTGGAGTTGATACTGACAGTTACGAAGACGCCTTAAAAAACACACTACGCCAGGCGCCCGATGTAATACTCATTGGCGAGATTCGTGATCGCGAAACCATGGAACACGCTATAGCCTTCGCGGAAACCGGACATCTCTGTATATCCACTTTGCATGCGAATAATGCCAACCAGGCGATGGACCGTATCATTAACTTTTTTCCGGAAGAACGCCATAACCAACTGCTACTTGATCTGTCACTCAACTTGCGTTCATTTATCTCTCAACGTCTTATTCCGACAGTGGATGGCAAGCGTGTTGGGGCATTTGAAATAATGATTGGCACGCCATTAATATGCGACATGGTCAAGCGTGGAGACGTCTGTAGTATTAAAGAGGTCATGGAAAAATCTGAAAATCTCGGCATGATTACTTTTGATATGGCACTATTTCGGCTTTACGAACAAGGGAAAATTACCGAAGAAGAGGCATTACGTAATGCTGATTCAGCAAATAATTTACGGCTTAAAATTAGCCTCGCTGACGGTGATCCCGATCAAATTACGCGCGATACAAAACTCACTATCCTACAAGAGGAACAAGACGACTTTGTCCCTGATTTTGAATTTTCACCCACGAACATGAGCATTAAAAAGTAAAGAGTCAATAATTATAGTAATTATAGGGGACATATTTTAATAGGGGACAGACCACGTTTATTTCAGAGCAATAGTTTGCTCTGAAATAAACGTGGTCTGTCCCCTATTAAAATACTCTGAAATAAACGTGGTCTGTCCCCTATTAAAATATGCTACTCATTAAAAAAGCCCGCATGGCGGTTACACCAGTGCGGGCTCTTTTTTGAACAGCGATCTGTTCTTGAACGATGGTCTGTTCGGCTATTACATCATGCCGCCCATGCCACCCATTCCGCCCATGCCACCCATATCAGGAGCACCAGCACCACTTTCTGCATCAGGAACTTCTGCAATCATCGCTTCTGTGGTGATCATAAGGCCAGCCACTGACGCTGCATGTTGTAACGCTGAGCGAGTCACTTTAGTAGGATCAAGAATTCCCATCTCAACCATATCACCGTACTCACCGGTCGCTGCGTTATAACCGAAATTACCTTCGCCCTTAAGCACTGAATTTAAGACAACTGATGCCTCTTCTCCAGCATTAGTCACGATTTGACGCAAAGGCTCTTCCATTGCTGTACGTAAAATTGCGATTCCAGCGTCTTGATCTGCATTGTCGCCCTTAAGATCAGCCATACCACTCAATGCACGAACCATGGCAACGCCGCCGCCAGGTACAACACCTTCTTCAACCGCTGCACGAGTTGCATGTAATGCATCTTCAACGCGAGCCTTCTTCTCTTTCATTTCTACTTCAGTCGCAGCGCCCACTTTAATGACTGCCACACCGCCTGCCAATTTAGCAACGCGCTCTTGAAGCTTTTCTTTATCGTAATCAGAACTTGCTTCTTCAATTTGTACTCGCACCTGAGAAACACGTTCTTCAATTTCTTTGCTATCGCCAGCACCATCAATGATTATGCAAACTTCTTTAGTAACATTGATTTTCTTGGCTGAACCTAAATCTTCAATAGTTGCTTTTTCAAGCGACATGCCAATTTCTTCAGAAATAACCTGGCCGCCTGTCAAAATCGCAATATCTTGTAACATCGCTTTACGTCGATCACCAAAGCCAGGCGCTTTCACTGCACAAACCTTAACAATACCACGAATAGAGTTAACCACTAATGTTGCCAGTGCTTCGCCCTCAATGTCTTCAGCAATAATCAAAAGAGGCTTGCCTGCTTTCGCAACAGCTTCTAATGTAGGAAGTAAATCACGTACATTGGAAATTTTCTTGTCATATAATAAGACCAGAGGCGCTTCCATTTCAGTAGTCATGTTTTGCTGATTATTAACAAAATATGGAGACAAGTAACCACGATCAAACTGCATACCTTCAACAACATCCAGCTCATTTTCAAGACCTGAGCCTTCTTCTACAGTGATGACGCCTTCTTTACCTACTTTACCCATTGCTTCAGCAATGATGTTGCCAATGTCAGTGTCGGAGTTAGCAGAAATGGTTCCTACCTGCGCAATTGACTTATTGTCGTCACAAGGTTTGGAAGAACTTTTTAACGCAGCTACTGCTGATGTAACAGCCTTATCAACACCACGCTTAAGATCCATTGGGTTCATGCCAGCAGCTACCGCACGTAAACCTTCACGCATAATGGCTTGAGCCAACACTGTTGCGGTAGTGGTACCGTCGCCTGCAACATCAGATGTTTGCGAAGCAACTTCCTTCACCATCTGTGCGCCCATGTTCTCAAACTTATCATCCAGTTCGATTTCTTTAGCAACACTCACACCATCTTTAGTCACGGTTGGTGCACCAAAGCTTTTATCGAGAACTACATTACGTCCCTTAGGACCCAGTGTAACTTTTACCGCATTAGCCAGAATATTCACACCTGTGACCATTCGCTGGCGCGCTTCATCGCCAAACTTCACTTCTTTAGCTGTCATGTTCAAATACCTCTATAAATATAAATTTTGTATTGGGGGTTTGTTTACTAACAAAACCTCTGAATTAGCCTTCGATTACAGCAACGATATCTTCTTCACGCATGACCAGATATTCTTCGCCTTCAATCTTGATTTCGGTGCCAGAAAACTTTCCGAACAAGACTTTGTCTTTTACTTTGATATCCATAGGGCGAACATCGCCGCTTTCAAGAATTTTTCCTTTACCGGCTGCGATTACTTCACCTTTAATCGGCTTTTCTGTTGCTGAATCAGGAATTACAATGCCTCCTGGTGAGGTACGCTCTTCTTCCATACGTTTAATAAGAACCCGGTCATGCAGTGGTCGAATATTCATGCTTTCTCCTTCGCGAAGATGTAAAAATTAAAAAAATACGAATCTTAAATTTGTGGTAGAAATACGCTTTTAGCACTCTTACCTGTTGAGTGCTAATAATAGCGACGAAAATGTCAGAGTCAAGGAGGATAATTTATAGAAATTTTTAATTGGCAGATAAAATATATTTTAAATCATATATTAACGTTAAAAATCAAAGACTAATCTTCACGCTTATACTCTCCTTCAATAGGCTGCTTTGAATTTTTAGATTCACTATTTGAGTCGTCATCTTCCTGGGGCAAGGAATCTGGCGTTACTGAATTTATGCTTTGCTCAAAATCCACATGAATATCTGCATCATTTACTGCATTTCCGATCTTTTGAGCGATTTGAGCAAGGATTCGACTGGCCATCATTTTTCGAACGGGAGGAAATAAGGTTAAAAGGCCCATAATATCGGTGACAAACCCCGGAATAACAAGCAGCACACCACCAAACATCACTATTCCGGCCTCTATGACAGGAACCTGAGGGATTTGTCCTTGCATCAGTGATTTTTGAACGCTCGCCAAGGTATTACCCGTTTGATGTTTGATTAATAGATAACCAAATACACTGGTAAAAACCACCAAAAAGATGGCCGCCAACCCACCAATTACCCCTGCCACTGCAATAATAATATAAATCTCAAGAAATATCGCAAATAGCAACATTATTAGACTAGAAAGACCCACTCTCATCATTAATTCCACTCATTAAATATAAGGATTTAAAGAACCCTGATTAGCTCAGAACGCCTGCCAATCATAAATAGGTTTTCAAAATACAAGCAGTTAATTTTGTAAGTAAAGAAAAATCATATTTTCTCTTAATTTATTTCATAACCTAGAACATTCAGCAACAACCCTACTCTTAGTCTCTGTTTCAAGTGAATCAAAAACAGGCGAATAGCTCTGTGGTATTATAGAAAGAACACAACACAATACCAACTGTATTGCGAATATGCACAGTGACATTATCGCACTGACGCAGTGTAAAAACCACGGGGAAAACATATAATAATTATGTTTTTTGTACAACATATGCTTAAGCCGGTGTGTTTATTATATGAATAACAAACATGGCCGCTGTATTGTATTCTGTACCTGTCCTGACCAAAAAGTGGCGCAAGCTATCGCCCACTCTCTGGTAAAAGGATCATTGGCTGCTTGTGTCAATATTTCAGGTGATGTGCAGTCAATTTACCTTTGGCAAAATAAAATTCAATGCGATAAAGAAATACTCCTGCACATTAAGTCTCGTTTTGAATTATTTGACAGGCTTGAACAAACAATACTGGAACTTCATCCTTATGAACTTCCAGAGATAATTGCGGTCTCAATTGAAACCGGTTCTACTCAATATTTAAATTGGATTGATCAAAGTACAAGAGAATAATTATGAAAATACTGTCCAGAATTAACCTTTTATTTCTATTTTTTTTGCCAAGCACACTTTTGCTGGCAATCGAAGACGCAGGCGATGACGTACCACTCCCCCCTGAAGTAGCTTTTAAACAAAAAATCACGGTAAAAGACCCAAGCACTCTTCAATCCAACTGGACGATCTTCAGAAAATACTATTTGTATCGCGATAAATTCAAATTTGTGTCAAAGACAAAAGGCATTGAAATAGGTGATGTTTCTGTCCCTAAGGGTAAAGAAAAAAAGGACCCTTATTTTGGTATAGTGCAAATTTTTAGAAACAAAGTCAGCATTCAAATTCCAATTAAACGTATTGATAAATCAATTACCAAACTGGACCTGGAAATACATTCTCAAGGGTGCGCCGACCTTGGAATTTGCTACCCCCCACAAAAAACCACGGTTAGCGTCATACTCCCGGCGTTAGCTTCCACCGCTTCCCCGACCGCTGCCAATACAGACAAAAAAACCAAGGCAGCAACTGAACAGATCACAAGCTTCGGCACCAACCTGGGTCTTGGACAAGAAGAAGATTATCTAACAGTTGATCAGGCCTTTAAGATAAATACAGAATACAATGGCACAGACCAGTTAATTGCCCGTTGGAAAATCACCAAAGCTTATTACCTTTATCGAAATAAATTTAAGTTCAAATTATTAAATGCACCAGCAGGTGTTACTTTGGGGAAAGCTCAAATCCCTGAAGGCAAACTTAAAAAAGACCCCGCGTTCGGAAACGTCTATGTCTTTTATAAGTATGTTGAAATAAAAATTCCGGTAAAAGGTGCGCGAAAGGGACAAGCACTAAAATTTCTAATCACATCACAAGGCTGTGCAGACGCAGGCTTATGTTATCCCCCCGTCACTAAACTTGTTAATTTCTCTCCGGGAAGCCCAATATCGATTAAAGACTATTCTCGCCCTTTATTTGTTCACGACGTAGATGACCGAACTTTTATGGAAAAAATAGGAGACTGGTTTACCAAAGCTCTAAAAGGCGACAATATCCTGATTGCCCTGCTGTCAATGTTAGGGCTCGGCTTGCTAGTGTCATTTACGGCCTGTATGTATCCTATGATCCCCATTGTCTGCGCCCTGGTTATCGGCGAAGGAAACACCGTCACCAAAACTCGTGGCTTCGTTATGTCGAGTACTTACGTTGTATCTATGGCACTCGTATTCGGAATTTTAGGGGGCGTAGTCGGCTACCTTGGGGAGTCTAGTGGCATTTCTTTTGCGGCGGCGGCACAAGACCCATGGATTATCGGTCCGGTAGTCATTTTAATGATTCTTTTAGCCTTAGCCATGTTCGGTGTTTTTAATATACAAATGCCAGCATTTATTCAAAATAAATTGGACGGTATGAGCCGCAGCCAAAAGGGCGGTACGCTCGTAGGTGCAGCGGCCACGGGCGCCATTTCAGCACTTGTTGTAGGCCCTTGTGGTGGACCCTTTTTACTTGCAGCACTGGGTTATGCGACAACATCGGGATCTTTGATTAATGGGTTCTTTTACCTATTATTGTTTGGTCTTGGCATGGGGCTACCATTAATAATCGTTGGAATCTATGGCAGCAGCATATTACCCCGAGCGGGTAACTGGATGAGCATGGTCAAAAGCACTGGCGGCATCATCCTATTAGGATTAGCTTTATACTTTGCGGAACGTCTAAGTGATAAGGTGCCAGGGCTATTCATGATGCTATGGGCTCTATTGTTTATTATGGCTGGCATTTACTTTCGTGCACTGGAACCTGTACCAGCAGGCGCTAGTGGTAAACGTTATATGCTTAAAGGTGTCTCAGTCATAATTTTCCTATGGGGAGTTTTAGTCGCGATTGGCGGGCTCACTGGCGGTATCATTGCAAGCGATCCTTTTGAAGGCTCAAGCTTAACCAGCGGTGGCGGCTCTACACACTCTGCTACTAATAACGCTGATTCACGGAAGCAGGCTTACCTAAAGAATAAAACAACCAAAACCAAGGGCAAGCTTAAATTTATTAAAATTAAATCTAAGGACGACCTTTTAGCTGAAATAAAGAAGGCAAATGCTGCGGGATTTACTGTGATGTTGGATTTCTATGCGACCTGGTGTACGTATTGTATTCAATTTGATGTCTATGTCTTTTCAAAACATGAAGTTATTAATGCACTATCCAATACTATTTTATTAGAAGCTGACGTCACATTAAATGACAAAGTGGATAAGCATCTGATGAAATACATCAAGATCTTTGCGCCACCTGCCATTATATTTTATGATAAAAATGGCAAGGAAACAGGCAAGCGCGTTTATAAATTTGTAAAGAAACAACGTTTTCTTCACAGAGTTAAAGCCGCTTTTGGTAATTAGACCGCAAGAAAATTTGAGAAGAAGACAATAGATGAATATTCGTATTGCAACGATCGCTGTTCTTGCAGCGATCGCCGGCTCAGCGACATACTGGGCAACAAAAGAAAAAAACCAGGAGTCGACTCCTACACCTGTTTCTGTTTCTGCCTCTACAACCCCCGGGCAGGCTGATACTGACGGATATCTTAGTTATAAAGATATCGCGGCAGGTAAAAAACCTTTGCGTCCCGTGTTTAACATGCCTGATCGATATAATAAAACTCGCAGCATTAAGGAGTGGGACGGAAAAATTATACTGTTAAATTTCTGGGCTACCTGGTGTCCTCCTTGCCGCAAAGAAATGCCTGCCTTTATCGAATTACAAAAAAAATACGGCGCAAAAGGTTTTCAAGTTATCGGTGTCGCACTGGATGAAGTCGCACAGGTCAATGTTTTCGCCAACGAAATCGGCGTAAATTATCCATTATTGGTAGGATCTCTAAACGCTGCTGAAATTTCACGGGCATACGGAAACTCAGGCGGCCAGCTCCCTTACACTGTATTTATTAATCGCAAGGGTGAATTAGTGGCAGTCAAACGCGGGGAAATAAGTAAGCAACAAACAGAAAGAATTATTCGGAAATTATTAAATTTAAAATAACCCTCAAATTTCTAATTTAAGTTACTCACTAAAAACGAGGGACCCGATTGTAGCAGTTGCGCCAAAGGTTCTGGCTTATGAATTCCAAGCCCTTGACCAAAATCTACTTTAAGATTTTTTAGCTCTGCAATAATTGCATCGTTTTCCGCAAACTCAGCAATCGTACTAATTCCTAGCACGTGGCCAACTTCATTGATCGCTCTAATAATGGTTCGACTAAGTGGGTCGGTTAAAATGTTTTTAATAAAATAGCCATCAATTTTAATGCTATCCAATTCAAGATTAGTAATATATCCAAACGAACTTAAGCCACTGCCAAAGTCATCAAGAGCAAAGCGGCAACCCAAGTCTCGAAGATATTCGATAAAAATGACTGCTTGGTTTAAATTAGCTATCGCAGCAGTCTCAGTAATCTCAAAACAAATGTTAGAGGGTTTTGCACCGAACTCGTTTATCGATTCCTTTATACACTCGAGTATTTCATCGTCCCCCAGAGATTGCCCTGACAAGTTAATGGAGAGAACGACTTCTCGTGACTCATCAAATCGACTCGCTTCACCCAATAATCGCATTGAGTTTTTAATGACCCATTGATCGATACTTGACATCAAATTATAACGTTCCGCAGCAGGAATAAACGCCATAGGTAATATCAATTTTCCGTCCTGCTCTATCAAACGCAGCAATACTTCGCAATGCAGCACTTCTGAATCCCCATGCAGAGGCTTAATCAATTGACCATATAATTCAAAACGCTCTTCTTCCAGAGCCTGCTTGATACGGCTCACCCACTGCATTTCACCATGACGCTGCGCCAGTTCCTGATCATTTTCCTGATAGACGTGAAGCCTGTTACGTCCGCTATCTTTAGCCACATAACATGCTGCATCTGCGTTTTTAAGCGCCTCAGACATATTGGGGATATCACGGGTAATAGGGACTAACCCTATACTAATCGTGATAACATACGTTTGTCCGTGCCAAACAAAACGGTGACCCATAATCCTTTCACGCATGCACTCCGCTATTTCCACTGCGCGATCAAAGTTGCAGTTTTCCAGTAAGACACCAAATTCATCGCCTCCCAAACGGGCAAGCAAATCAGACTTGTCTATTTCCGCTTCCAGTAAAGAAGCAATCTGTTTAAGTAATTCATCGCCGGCGATATGACCACAAGTATCGTTGACCACCTTAAATTGATCGACATCCAGATAACATAACGCGTATTTCTGGATACCAAGGTCAACCGCCTGCATTGCGTGCTT
>VAOX01000309.1_pt1 | contig 42974 bp, 46 predicted proteins | sample 3393891 | NCBI WGS metagenome assembly VAOX01 (sample SAMN08290429, study PRJNA428436) | hydrothermal vent metagenome | isolation source: Deep-sea hydrothermal vent chimney | place: Indian Ocean: Southwest Indian Ridge | depth 2822 m m
CACAGAAGAGGCACGCTTGCGTGTCTCTTTTTATGCCTGAGCCTGCTGCTACAGGCAGCACAGGCGGCTCCCGTCTGCCCTGCCCGACATATTGACCGCCGGGCAACCATTAAATATGTCCATGATGGTGACACCGTCACACTGAAAAATGGTGAAAAAATTCGCCTGATTGGTATCAACGCACCGGAACTCGCACGCAGATCACGCTCGCACACGTTACAGAAAGCAGAACCTTACGCTAATGCGGCACGCGACTACCTGCAACGGCTACTACCCGCCAATACTCCGGTTTTGCTACAGCCTGGTCCCGACAGAAAGGATCACTATGGCCGCACGCTTGCTCATCTATTCCTTAGCGATGGGGAAAATATTCAGGTAAAACTTCTCCAGCATGGTCTTGCCAGTACATTAACCATTCCACCCGATACAACCCTTGCAAACTGTTACCTCAAAGTGGAAAGACGTGCTCGTTGCAGGAAAATCGGACTATGGTCACAACCCTCAACAATTATATCAAGCAGGACAATCAGTGCAGATAGCCGTGGCTTTCATTTGTTACAGGGCAAGGTTGAACGAGTTGAAATCAACCGTCAGGGCTACTGGATACATCTTGCAGGACGAGTAACCGTAGGCATACGTCCCGCAGACATGGATCTGTTTAACCAGCAACAGATCAAGGCATTAAAGGGGAAGAATATACTGGTTCGAGGCTGGTTAAACCAAAGCCGTCATGGTGGACTTTATATGCGAATTCATCATCCTCTTGCAATAGAAGTATTTCACCAGTGCAGCAAAGACAACACTAAATAAGTCATACCGCTCTCATCGCACCATAATACCCACACCCGAACTATCGGTTTATGTCGGCATCTATGCCATAAAAATGGTAGAATAACTGCCTTTATTTTATTTATTCTTCCTGAATCGCCATGCCTACACGCTTCAAGCAACAGTCTCTAGATTACCATTCCCAGCCCAACCCCGGGAAAATTGCCATAGAAATCACCAAGCCCTGCAAAACACAACTAGACCTGTCACTGGCTTATACCCCCGGCGTCGCCGAACCCTGCCGGGCAATCAGTCGTGATAAGGAAGCGGCTTATGACTACACCTCAAAAGGTAATCTGGTGGCTGTCATTACCGATGGCACTGCGGTTCTGGGGCTGGGTAATATCGGCCCACTGGCGGGAAAACCGGTAATGGAAGGCAAAGGGGTGCTGTTCAAGGCATTTGCTGATATTGATGTATTCGACATTGAAGTAAGCGCAGAATCCAGCGAGGAATTTATCAGGACGGTTAAAAATATCGCCCCCACATTTGGCGGGATTAATCTGGAAGATATTGCCGCCCCACACTGTTTCGAAATTGAAGAGGCATTAGTCGAACAACTGGATATTCCGGTGTTCCATGATGATCAACATGGCACTGCCATTATTATTTCCGCCTCTTTATTAAACGCATTAACATTACAACATAAAAAAATTGAAGATATCCGGGTCGTCTGTCTGGGTGCCGGGGCCGCCGGTATTGCCTCCATGGCATTACTGCAACGCCTGGGAACAAATCCTGAAAACCTGCTTATGGTGGATCGTAAAGGAATTATCCATAGTGGGCGGGACGACCTGAACCCATACAAACGCAGGTTTGCAGTAACAACCGATAAACGTACTCTGGCAGAAGCAATGGATGGTGCCGATGTTTTTATTGGTGTATCCGGCCCGGATTTACTCAGCTCCGACATCCTCGCCACCATGGCAGAACGCCCAATTGTTTTTGCCCTGTCAAACCCCGATCCAGAAATTATGCCTGAACTGGCGCACATGACACGTGATGACCTAATTATGGGTACCGGTCGTAGCGACTACCCCAATCAGATAAATAATGTTTTAGGTTTCCCTTATATATTTAAAGGTGCACTGGATGTCCGCGCCAGCTGTATCAATGAAGAAATGAAAATTGCCGCCGTACATGCCCTTGCCAGCCTGGCACGCGAACCCGTGCCACAGTGCGTATTAGATGCCTACGATGTTGACACCATGGTATTCGGACCGGAATACATTATTCCCAAGCCACTGGATCCACGCCTGCTTGAGGTAATACCCCACGCTGTTTCCAAAGCTGCCATTGCATCAGGCATTGCCAGAAAATTTCCTGGTAAATCCCGACAGGTCAAAGAAGCCTGAACTCATAGCAAATTAGGGCACAGCAGCCTTCTCTCATTTCTGGCACCATCTCATCTTTTGTGCCCGCCCGGCGTTCAACTGGATAGAATCAATATCCGTTTTTTCAGATTGTTGTGCGCGGTATAAATCACACCGTATTTGTAGATTTAACCAGTAGTCCGCGGAAACGCCAAAAAACCTGGCTAAACGAAGAGCCGTGCTGGGGGTAACACCTCTCTTTTGATTTATAAGTTCATTCACTCGCTGGTAGGGCACATGAATAGCGTCAGCCAAATCTCGTTGGCTAATTTCCATTGGTTTGAGAAATTCTTCTCTCAGCATTTCTCCTGGATGAGTTGGTTCTCTATGTGTGGGAATGCGCATATTTCTACCTCTAATGATAATCTGTGATCTCTACATCAAATGGTCCCGACTCGCTCCATTTAAAACAAATTCTGTATTGATCGTTAATTCTTATACTAAATTCTTCTTTCCTGTTACCGGATAAACTTTCAAGTCGATTACCCGGTGGTACTTTAAGTTCTTCAAGCGTTACAACAGAATCAAGCTGATCGAGTTTTCTTGCTGATATTTTCCACAATGAGCGAGGACAAAGCTTTCTGGCATTTTTTGTATTTTTACCATTGAAAATATCTTCTGTTGCCTGGTTCTTAAAAGAAACGATCATAAATACATAGTAGCACGGTTTCCATGCTATTCAGGCGTTTATTTTATTGTCTCCGTCCGCCAGTCAAAACTATGCATTTTAGTGCAAGGCTTTAGCTGCTACACATGTCAGCAACCTTAACCTGCCCGTTGGGTAAATCGTATAAAAGAACCGCTTCATAAAGTTTTGCCAGCAAAACCAGTTCGGCTTCATCCCGTTCTGCCGGGTCTGTAATGCCAGGTTTGTTTTCAGGCACCTGATCGTTTGAACCTGGTTGGAAGCGCCCCTGAACACCACTGGTTTTATATTTGCTCATATCATTTATGCCCGCTACAAATATTTTTTCAGAAGTGTACTGGTCAAGCCCAACCGGACACTTTTTTTAGAAAATTTTCATAGTTAATGGATGACTGATTGCCATTCGCTATATGCAACCTCTTCAGGTTGTAATGCCTCATGTAAGCCACTGCATTTTTCTTCATATGCTCACTGCTTAGTTAAGCAATTTTAAATATCCAGTCGTGCTTTAGACTTCCAAAAAAAGTAAGCAAGGGATGAACCCGCCCTCACCAGAGGATAAGGAGGGGGTATACCTGCTACTTAGCTAGTGAAGAGTATCCGCATTTGGTTATTCCAACTGCCAGCTCAACTTTAATCGCAGTACAAGCATACCACTTATTACTGAAACGGATAAAAAGGATACCTGGTGCGGAAAAGTGGAACTTGGTCATATCCCCCGCTATCCTAACGATAGAAACCTCTAAAAACAGGGGGTAGTAGCCTGCTTTCAGAGCAATCTGGTCTGTTTTTCTATGGAATTTTCTCCTTTTCCATCAGTCTGCATGATTAACTGCTACATATAACAATACTTGATTAATCATCTAACGATACTCTAGAAACAATAACTGTCCGTAGCCAACTTCCAGTGAAGTCGGCTTGCTGACCAGTATAATCGGGAGCCAGACAATGAATAAAATCACCATCGTAGGAGCCGGCCGGGTCGGCGAATCCACTGCACAGTTTTTAGCCGCTAAAAACCTGTGTCGCGAAATTATCCTGCTTGATATACGTGAAGGTGCCGCCAAAGGCGCAGCACTGGATGTTCAGGAGGTCTCTCCGCTTTTTTGCTACGATACCCGTCTCACCGGCGGTGTTGATCATAGTCTGATGGCCGATTCTGAAATCATCATCGTTACGGCCGGTCTGCCTCGCAAGCCCGGCATGTCGCGCTCGGATGTATTGTCCAGTAATATTCCGATTATGGATAGTGTGATTGACGGCGCAATGAAATACGCTCCCGATGCAATTTTGCTGTTTGTTACCAATCCCGTTGATGTAATTACCTATCACGCTTCTATCAAAACCGGCTGGCCGCGTAATCGTATATTTGGTCAGGCCGGGGTACTCGATTCTAGCCGCATGGCCAGTTTTATTGCCATGGAAACGGGTTATTCCAGTATGAACATCAATACCATGGTGCTGGGTGGGCATGGTGATACCATGGTACCGATGCTACGTTATTGCACCATTGCCGGTATTCCGGTGGAAGACTTTATCGCTAAAGATAAACTGGATGCCATTGTTGAGCGTACCCGCGTTGGTGGTGCAGAAATTCTTGGCTTACGTCAGATCAGTAGTGCCTACGATGCCCCTGCCGCCTCGGTTGCTGAAATGGTCGATGCCATTGTGCACAATCGCCGCCGTATATTACCGACCGTCTGCTTACTCGAAGGGGAATACGGACATCGTGATATTGCACTCGGTGTGCCGGCCGTACTGGGACAAAACGGTGTTGAAGATATCATAGAACTAAACATGAATGAAGCGGAACGGACGATGTTCAATCAATCCGCAGAAATTGTACGTAAAGATCTGGCTCTGTTGAAAGCCATGTGAATCATCCTTTTTATTGCTGGTTTTATTAGCCGAGAGCCTTGCTCTCTACGAACGTATAATACGGTCGAAGCGTAACCGCTCGCGAGTGTCAAACATGCGAATTGAGATCAGACGTAATACCGATATGACACCAAAACCGGTGCCTGCGGTAATTAAAAACATAATCAGAATCTGGTAATTCACCGCCTCCTGGGGAGAACTACCGGCCAGTATCTGCCCGGTCATCATCCCTGGCAGACTGACAATACCGGCAACAGCCATCGCATTAATAATGGGAATCATCCCTGCACGCATACTCTCGCGGCGTATATCCAGAATTGACTCAGCGGCCGTTTGCCCAAGCATCAGGCGCTGCTCAATGACCACGCGCTGCTGCCAGGAGGTCTGGATCAGCCGATCCATCCCCAAGGCAATGCCGTTCATGGTATTACCCAGCAACATACCCAGCAGCGGTATTGCATATTGCGGCATGTACCACGGCTCCACCCGGATAATAATCAATAAGGCAAACACGGTAATCAGAAAGGAAGAAATAAACAGAGAAAAAATACTGATAGAAAAACCCCAGCGCCGATGCAATTTTCGCTTCTGCCGGGACACAATTTCCAACGCAGCTGCAATCAGCATGACCGCACTCATAACTGCGACCCAGAGGATATTCGCCTCACTGAATACTACTTTTAAAATCAGCCCCAGAATGCTTAACTGCAACGCCGTGCGGATGGCAGCAATCAGTAAGGATACGCCAAGCCCCAGCTGCATTCTGCCTACCAGAGTAATCAACGCCAGTACCAGCAGTGCGCCAAGACCAAGATCCAGATAGTGCAGTGAAATTAATGTGTTCATGTTGTAACCGATTGCAGGCCACTGTCCGTCATAATAAAACGGCGCTGCGCCATACGCTGTAGCTGTGACTCGGAATGCGCAACCCAGATAACCGAAGCAGGGCGGGTTTTCAGATAGTGCTGAATCAACGCCTCTACCTGCTGGCTACTTTGCTGATCTAAGTTAGCGGTTGGTTCATCCAGTAATAATAATACCGGATTACTTTCCAGCAGGCGGATAATCGACAGCCTTTGTTTTTCACCACTGGAACAGCGTACAGATTCCCATTGCATGATTTCTTCAGTAAAACCCAGCGCCGAAAAATAATCGTTATATGACTGAAAGTGTTCGCCAATATGATCGAACCACCAGACACTGTCAGCTGGCAATAATGCCACTTTTTTGCGCCATTTGCTGGCGGGCATTAACGTTGATACCACACCGTCAAGGCAAACTTCACCCTGATGCTCATCCATATCGGCAATCGCGCGTAATAGACGGGTTTTACCACTACCGGAGGCACCGCTGATCCCGATACATTCTCCGGCACCAATTTGTAATGATACCGGCTGGTAACCGGGCAGAAGAAGATGATCGATTTCAACCATGCCATTTTAATCTACTAATAATTTGTATACACAAGGAAACATCAGCCGCAGAAATACGCCTGTCTGTATTACAGCAAGCCGCGCTCTGCAAACGACACCACTTCATCACCCACTACAAAATGATCCAGCACACGAATGTCAACCAGTGCCAACGCATCTTTTAAGCGGCGGGTAATTTGCTCATCCGCGCGGCTGGGTTCTGCCACCCCGGAGGGATGATTATGCGCAAGAATCACTGCGGCGGCATTTTTCTTTAACGCCAGTTTGACTACCTCACGTGGATAGACACTGGCGCAGTCAATAGTACCATAGAACATTTTATCAAAACTGATCACCCGGTTGCGGTTATCCAGAAACAGGCAGGCAAAAACTTCCTGTACGCAGTCCTGCAACTGAGTGGCAAGGTACTGGCGTGTATGTTGTACACTACTCATGGCATCGCCACGACGAAGTTTTTCATACAGATGACGGCGTGCCATTTCCAGTACTGCCTGTAACTGTGCATACTTTGCCGGCCCCAGTCCCTTTGCGCTACAGAATTCTTCCTGACTGGCTTCCAGCAGAGGTCGCAACCCACCAAAATTATCCAGTAGCAGACGAGCCAGATCCACAGCAGTACAACCGGGCACACCGGTGCGTAAAAAAATGGCCAGCAATTCTGCATCGGACAGTGCCGCTGCACCCTGGTGAAGAAGTTTTTCGCGAGGCCGTTCCTTCATCGGCCAGTCGGTAATCGCCATGCTTCGTCCCTGAATTTAAACTATCATAAAGAAGAAGTCCCATCATACGTGGCGCAGATAAAAACACAATGTACAACCGTTTATATCAGAATAATCTGACAGGAAATTACGCCAAAAGGGAATCTTCTACTACCGATGATATACCGGTGATAGAATACCCCCCATGAATCGTTTACGAGGCAAACATATTCTTCTGGGTATTACTGGAGGTATTGCGGCCTATAAAAGTGCCGATCTGTGCAGCCGCCTGAAAAAAGCCGGGGCACAGATACAGGTTGTAATGACCTCGGCGGCGACCGAATTTGTCTCAGCACTGACCTTTCAGGCGCTTTCCGGCAATCCGGTACACCTCGCACTGCTGGATGAAACGGCCGAAGCGGGCATGAGTCATATCGAACTGGCCCGCTGGGCAGACGCTATTCTAATCGTTCCTGCCAGTGCCAATACCATTGCCAAGCTTGCACACGGGCGGGCGGATAATCTGCTCACCACGCTCTGCCTTGCCAGCGAAGCCATCAAGTGTTTTGCCCCGGCGATGAACCGGGTAATGTGGGCCGATCCGGCTACCGCTGAAAATTGCCGGATACTACTGGATAACGGCTGGTATCAATTCGGCCCCGATAACGGTATTCAGGCCTGCGGCGAAACCGGTGAAGGCAGAATGCAGGAAACTGATGTCCTGCTCAGAAACCTGAGCCAGTGTTTTACCAGCGGACTATTGCAGGGCTTAAACGTTATCGTTACTGCCGGACCGACACACGAAGCGATTGACCCGGTACGTTATATCACTAACCGTAGTTCCGGTCGTATGGGTTATGCAATGGCTGCCGCCGCACACGAAGCCGGGGCGCAGGTCACGCTTATCAGTGGCCCCACCAGCCTTACGCCAGCACCAGTGGATACGCTGATTCAAATTGAAAGCGCAGAGGAAATGTTGCAGGCAGTCATGCAAAATATCCATAATACTGACATTTATATTTCCTCTGCCGCAGTTGCAGATTATCGGGTAGCACAGCAATCCACACAGAAAATAAAAAAACACAGTGATCAGCTCACGCTGGCTCTGGTTAAAAATCCGGATATACTCACTCGGGTCGCCCGCCTGCAACCACGACCTGTGGTGATTGGTTTTGCCGCCGAAACGGAGCATCTGCAACAACATGCCATCGATAAATTACAACGCAAAAATCTGGATATGATTATTGCCAACGATGTTGGCACATCCTCTACTGGCAACCCGCCAACGGGTTTCAACAGCCTGTATAACCGTGTACACCTGTTTCAGCAACATAATGGCGAAATCACACAGCATTATTTCGATACCACACGAAAAACACAGCTGGCCAGAAAACTGATCGCACAGATTAGCCAGTATTATCAACAATACCGGGATAAGCGGATTCCACACTCTGTATAAACACTAAAATCAATGGCTGAAAATCAATGGCTGAAAATGAAAGTCACCCTGAATATAGCCTAAACTTTACCTGTGATGCTTCCGCTTTATCAGATATCTAACGAATTTGACAGGTAGCCTCGGTGTCTGTCAAAGGGTAGCCCTTAATTTATGAATATTTCTGCCAGCATTTTTCGGCCCTATGATATACGCGGCAACGCTACGAAAGAACTGTCACAACAGGTAGTACAGCAGATCGCCCAGGCCTTTGCCAATATCGCACTCGCGCAGAATCAGCCAACCATTGTTATCGGTCGCGATGGTCGCCTTTCCAGCCCGCTGCTTGGCCGCAGCCTGAGCCAGGGTTTGCAGGCAGGTGGCTGTAACGTCATTGATATCGGTCTGGTGCCTACTCCGGTACTGTATTTTGCTACCCATTTTTTTCACACCACAACCGGCATTATGATTACTGGCAGTCATAACCCGCCCGAGGATAATGGACTAAAAATGATGCTTGCCGGTAATACGCTTTATGGTGATGAAATTACCGCTCTTTATCAGTATATCCAGAGCGGTCATCTGAGTACGGGCAGCGGCAGTTACCGCCAGCAGAATATTCTGCCGCAATATTGTGATGCCGTGGCGGAAAGTATCACGTTAACCCGCAAATTGAACATCGGTATTGACTGTGGCAGTGGCGCTGCCGCAGTCATTGCAAAAACGCTTTTTACCCGTCTGGGTTGCCAGGTTAGCACGCTATCCTGTGAGGTGAACGGACTTTTCCCAGACCACCATCCGGATCCGTCAAAAACAGAAAATCTTGTTGCACTACAGCATCTTGTGCGTGAAAAATCACTGGATATCGGACTGGCTTTCGATGGCGATGCTGACCGTGTCGGTGTTATTGATAATAATGGGGATATTCTCTGGCCGGACCGTCAGATAATGCTGTTTGCCGAAGACATACTACAGCGAAAACCCGGCGCGCAAATTATTTATGATGTGAAGTCCACCTCCAACCTGTCTCATTTTATCAGCCAGCATGGTGGCCGACCACTGATGTGGAAAAGCGGCCATTCTTTACTCAAGGCCAAACTACAGGAAACCGGCGCTGAACTTGCCGGGGAACTCAGCGGACACCTGTTCTTTAATGATCGCTGGCTGGGTTTCGATGACGGTCTGTATGGCGGCGCACGTATGCTGGAAATTATTAGCCATCATACAGAAACCAGCGCACAGCTTTTCAGCCACCTGCCCGATAGTATTAATACCCCGGAATTACAGATTCCTTTTGCCGAGGGTGAACATTACATATTTATGGATAAATTCATTCGCCAGTCCCATTTTGAAAACGCTGAAAAAATCACCCTCGACGGTATCCGGGTTAATTATCGCGATGGCTGGGGACTGGTGCGCGCTTCAAATACCACGCCCTGTCTGGTGTTACGTTTTGAAGCCGATAGCCATGATCGACTGCAACAGATTCAGCAGATTTTCCGCCAGCAACTGCTGGCGATTGACAGCCATTTACAGTTACCATTTTAATCACCGCCAGAAAAACCCTGATTACCGCATTAATTTTCCCCTGCACCTTCCATCTATTATCGACTACAGGCAAAATAACGCCTTCATCTATATAAGGAGCCACCGTGGATAAACAATCTGCCATCCATATCGCTAATGTACTATCTGAGGCTCTGCCTTATTTGCAACGGCTGAACAATAAAACCGTGGTCATCAAATTTGGCGGCAATGCGATGGTGGATGAAGCGCTGAAAACCAGTTTCGCCAAAGATATTGTGTTGCTGAAACAGGTTGGCGTAAACCCGGTGGTAGTACATGGTGGCGGGCCACAAATTGGCAAGCTACTGGATAAAATCGGCAAGAAATCCGAGTTTATTGATGGCATGCGCGTCACCGATAACGAAACCATGGATGTGGTTGAAATGGTACTGGGCGGGCTGGTTAACAAAAGTATCGTTAACCTGATTAATCATAATGGTGGTCAGGCGGTCGGCTTAACCGGAAAAGATGGCGCTATGATACGGGCAAAAAAAATGGAAATTACGCACAAATCACCCGAGTTGAAGGCATCGGAAATTCTTGACCTTGGCCATGTTGGTGAGGTAACAGCCATTGATCCATCACTGGTTCGCACACTGGAAAAAGGGCACTTTATTCCCGTCATTGCTCCCATCGGTGTCGGTCAGGATGCAGTCTCCTACAATATCAATGCCGACCTGGTGGCGGGCAAAATGGCCGGCATTCTGGGCGCAGAAAAATTGCTGCTGCTAACCAATACTGCCGGCATTCTAGACAAACAGGGAGAAATTCTAACCGGACTGGATGCTCGCCGGGTCGCCGGATTTATCGACGATAAGACCATTCAGGGTGGTATGTTACCCAAGGTAAACTGTGCGTTGGATGCCGTACATTCCGGGGTTAAAACAGCGCATATTATTGATGGCAGAGTTGCTCACGCCGTGCTACTGGAACTGCTAACGGACGAAGGTGTAGGTACCCTGATTAAAGGATAAGCCATCAATCACAGATCACTTTCCTGCTGCCGTTTTTTCTGCCGTGCTTGCTCCTCAGCTTTTAACACACGGAAACGTTTGATATAACCGTTAAATTGTTTTTCAATCTCCTGGTAACGCTTTCTATGTTGAGTAACCACCTGTTTGTGCATTTTAATCTGTTGCTGCTCATTTTTCAGGCGGAGAAAAATATCTTCTGGCACCTTCCGTCCGGATGACTGGATACGTTTAATACGCTCGTTTAAGGCTTTCACGCTGGCAATGGAATCATTAACAATAGACTGAGATAGCTTAGTCTGTGAGTCCACGGCATCAAGACGCGAATCACGCGCCATTACCAGGTCCCGCTCCGTGGTATAGGTATCGAGCAGTACCCGATCACGCCGTTGCTTTTTTTTCTGTATCAACTCGGCGCGTTTTTTTGCTTTTTCAATACGCCTTTTCTCTGCTCTTTGCGCGGGCGTTTCGGCTACATGATATTGTTTCACCACATCACCGGACGCATTTAATTCCTCATGCTTTTTGACCAGATACTCTATCGGAACCTTGTCGCCAAAATGTACCTGACCATTATTATCCACCCATTTATATAGCCTTGCCTGAGCGGGGAAAACACCGCAGGCAAACAGACAAATTACCGGTATAATCGTGGACTTGAAAAAACGCATGATGAATGCCTCAGAACATTATGTTAATGACCACTGAGTATAGACCGAATTCCATCTGAATAAATGCATGGCTGAACAACTGCTTATTTTTATTATTGCGCTGGTTGCTAATGCCTTTTCAGCCCTCTCCGGCGGTGGCGCTGGCCTCATACAACTGCCCGTTCTGATCTTCCTTGGTTTACCCTTTGCGGTCGCATTGGCAACACATAAAGTCGCCACCGTCGCACTAGGTATCGGCGCAACCGCACGGCATTTAAAGGAAAACCACCTCGAACGCCACTTCGCCATACTGATGATCTTATGCGGAGTACCTGGCGTTATTCTGGGTGCAAGTGTTATTTTGCAAATACCGGATGTACTCTCCAGACTGGCGTTAGGTCTGTTAACCACGGGGCTGGGGCTGTACTCTATTTTCTCCCCCCGGCTGGGCCAGGTATACCAGCCCCGTAACCGCCATCGCCGTGGTTATATTACCGGTGGAGCAGTCCTGTTTGTTATCGGTATTTTAAATGGCTCACTTACTTCAGGTACCGGTCTGTTCGTTACCCTGTGGCTAATTCGCTGGTTCGGCCACGACTATAAACTGGCCGTTGCCTATACGCTGGTTTTTGTCGGTCTATTCTGGAATAGTGCCGGTGCCCTTACGCTAGGTTTACTGGGTCATATTTACTGGTTATGGATACCGGCATTAGTGCTGGGTTCATTAATCGGCGGCTATGCTGGTGCCCACTTCTCTATCGTGAAAGGAAATAAATTAATCAAACGAAGTTTTGAAGTGGTCACTTTACTGATCGGTATAAAACTCATTGCAGGAAGTTTTACGTTCTGACTCCGTATTTCTCCCGATAACGTTGCATAGCCTCAAGATGCGGCTGGTATATTGCATCGCTTTGCAGATAGGCAATCAAATCTGTCATGGTGACAATACTGAATACTTCCAGAGCAAAATCACGCTGCACTTCCTGTATTGCCGATAGATCGCCGTTACCTTTTTCCTGCCGATCCAGTGCGATTAATACCGCCGAGGCTTGAGCGGATTGCACCCGGATAATTTCCACTGCTTCACGAATTGCTGTACCGGCTGTAATCACATCATCCACAATCAGCACATTACCCTGCAACGGCGAACCGACAATGACTCCCCCTTCGCCATGATCTTTGGCTTCTTTACGGTTAAACGCATAGGGTTTATCAATACCATACACATCAGACAGTGCATAAACAATCGCCGCCACCAGTGGAATACCTTTGTAGGCGGGGCCAAAAATTATATCACTGTTAATAGAACTATCGACAATGCTCTGTGCATAACACCTGCCAAGCTGTGCCAGCGCACTACCAGTATTAAACAGACCCGCATTAAAAAAATACGGGCTAATACGACCGGATTTGAGGGTAAACTCACCAAATCGTAACACCTTATATTTTAGCGCAAGCTCGATAAACCGTTTTTTATTTTCCTGTATCATGTCGCAATACCTGTACCAGTTAAGCGGCATAATTATACGCGATTTATACTACCGGTAAGGGTATTTCAGGTATCATACACACACCATAGAATCAGGCTTTACCATGCGAGTTATTTCCGTTAATACCAATGGCATTCGTGCCGCAGCGAAAAAAGGCTTCTTTAGCTGGCTAAAAAAGATCAATGCCGATGTAATCTGTATTCAGGAAACCAAAGCGCAGGAACATCAATTATCCGCTGAGATATTCTGCCCGGATGGTTATTTCTGCCAGTTCCACGATGCACAGAAAAAAGGTTATAGCGGGGTTGCTATTTACAGCCGGGTGAAACCGAAAAAAGTAATTAAAGGGCTGGGATGGCACGATATTGATATTGAAGGGCGTTATATCGAATTTCAATACGACAAACTCAGCATCATATCGTTGTATATGCACTCTGGTTCGGCCAGCGAAGAACGTCAGGCGGTGAAGTTTGATTTTATGCAGCGTTTTATGGACTACCTGCAAAGCCTGCGGCGCAAACGGCGTGAATTTATTCTCTGCGGTGACTGGAATATCGCACATAAAAAAATTGATATTAAAAACTGGAAAGGAAACCAGAAAAATTCCGGTTTTTTGCCTGAAGAACGTGCCTGGATGGACCACCTGTTTGATGAAGTTGGCTTTGTTGATGCCTTCCGTGTCGTCAATCAGCAGGCTAATCAATATACCTGGTGGTCAAACCGGGGACAGGCCTGGGCGAATAATACCGGCTGGCGTATTGATTATCAGGTGATTACCCCTAAACTGGCGACACAGGTAGAAGCAGCCAACATCTATAAGGATGAACGCTTTTCCGACCATGCACCACTGATTATTGATTACGACTATACACTGGGAAACGCTGAATAACCGCCTTCATTTACGCTGGATCCGTCTGTTTTTGGCACATTGACTTTGAAACACACTAACCCTCAACTGGAGCAGCATAAATCCTGGTCTCAGATTATTACCACATTGCTCAGTCAGCGTATGCTGCTAGCACTGGTGATGGGCTTTTCCAGTGGTCTGCCGTTACTTCTTACCGGTTCATTACTGCAAGCATGGATGGTTGATAAAAATGTTGACCTGAGCACTATCGGCCTGTTTGCCCTGGTCGGCCTGCCCTACACCCTGAAATTTCTCTGGGCACCACTGATGGATCGCTATACCCCGGCCCTGTTTGGTCGACGGCGAGGCTGGCTCTTTATCTGGCAGCTTTGTCTGACAGCAGCCATCATCCTGCTGGCTTTTTCCGACCCGGCGCATCATTTACCCATGCTCGCCGTTGCTGCCCTGCTGCTGAGCTTTTTTTCTGCCAGTCAGGATATTGTGATCGATGCTTTCCGCCGAGAATCACTGGCAGATGATGAGCAGGGTATGGGCGCCTCGCTGTATGTTGGTGGCTACCGGCTTGGCATGTTGCTGGCCTCTGGCGGCGGACTGATTCTGGCTGACCTGATATCCTACCGCTGGGTCTATCTTATTATGGCAGCCAGTATGAGTGCCGGTATTATCGCCACCCTGCTGGCAAATGAACCCGTAACCGAACACGGTACGCCCAAAAGTTTAGCTGAAGCCGTCATTGACCCATTCCGGGAATATTTCAACCGCGATTACGCTCTCTATCTATTACTGTTTATTTTTCTTTATAAAGTCGGTGATACCATGGCCTCTCAGATGACTACACCGTTTTATCTGGAAACCGGGTTCAGCAAAACCGAGATCGGCTCCATCGTCAAACTTTTCGGTTTCTGGGCAACCATTGGCGGTACCATGCTGGGTGGCCTGCTGGTAATGCGCCTTGGTATTTACAAAAGCCTGTTCAGCTTCGGTATATTACAGAGCATCTCCACCGCCGGTTTTATCTGGTTACACTATATGGGCAATGTTCTTTATGCCCTTGCTACAGTGGTCTCATTTGAAAATCTGACTGCCGGCTTAGGGACGGCCGCTTTTGTTGGTTTTCTTGCCAGCCTTACGGATAAACGCTTTACCGCGACACAGTTCGCCCTGCTCACCTCTTTTATGGGTATGCCACGGGTGTTCGCGGCGGCACCTACCGGTTATATGGTAGACGCATTCGGCTGGAATGGCTTTTTCCTGTTCTGTACGCTGATTGCCATCCCCGGTATCCTGCTTATTTTCTGGCTGCATAAACGTTTATAACCCCACCGCTTATCCCCCGTTTTCTTTCAACAATGCCCAATAAACTACCCCGCTGCAAGCGGACAGGGTGTTAAAGCAGAAACCCTACCCGCGAAAAACGCAAAAAAATAGTAAAAATTCACTTGAACTTAAAAATATTAGACTATACTAATACACTATTCATTATTTTAGAGGAACTTTGCATGATTACTGATAATCTGACTTATATTGTCATTGTCGTTGCCATCGCTTTAACACTAACTGTTATTCGTATGGCCAGCCATAAGAACTGATACATTATTTGACAGAGAGAGATAACAACAGATGAACCATTTACCCTGTAATTTTGTGCACGACAAATTATCTACCAGCGCCAAACTACTTGATGTACGTACCGATGAGGAATATCGTCGTGAAGCGCTGCCGGGTGCACTGCATATTCCATTACAAAACCTGCCTCTCATGGCAAAAAATCACATTAATACGGAAGAAGAAGTTCTTGTATATTGCCATTCTGACAGCCGCGCGATTATAGCTGAAAAAATACTGGCGGGGATGGGCTATAAAAATGTTGTTGTCATTGGCGGTTTGCAGCATCCGATATCCTACCATTAGTTTTTTCGCAAAAAATTACCACGCTAACGCTAAACCGCAACGAATGCAGGCAGGTTAAGTTTCTATCCTCAGAATTTATCGTCTGTTATCGTAGAGGTATAACTGTTAAAGTTATGCCTCTTCTTTATAACCTGACTTTTTACTCGTGCCCTTATCACCGCCTTTAAGTCTATATGTGCATATACCCTGGTGCGTACGAAAATGTCCGTACTGTGATTTTAATTCCCACGAAAAACAATCTGGTTTTAATGAACCCGCTTATGTTGATGCGTTATTACTGGATCTTGACCGGGAAAAAAAACAGGTCTCACAGGAACGTATCGTTAGTATTTTTTTTGGTGGTGGCACACCCAGTTTGTTCAGCGCCGGGTCGATTAAAAAAATAATTAATCGTACTGCTGACTTATTTGAAACAGATGATATTGAAATAACACTGGAAGCCAACCCCGGGACTTTCGAACAGGAAAAGTTTTTTGCCTACCGTGATGCCGGCGTAAACCGTCTATCCATAGGTATTCAGAGTTTTCACCCGCAACATCTCCGGGAGCTGGGAAGAATACACGATGGGGAACAGGCTCTGGGCGCAATCCAGAGTGCAAAACAGGCGGGCTTTGATAATATTAATCTTGATATTATGTTCGCCCTTCCCGAACAGAGCGTCGAACAGGCAATTGAAGACATAAGCATTGCCTGCCAGCAGGGAGTCGAGCATATTTCCCATTACCAGCTAACCATCGAACCTAATACTCACTTCCATAAACAGCCACCGCTATTACCCGATGCCGATACAGTATGGTCGATGCAAACAGACTGTCAGCAGCATTTAACTTCAGCCGGGTATCAACAGTATGAAATTTCCGCCTACAGCCAGTCCGGCAGGCAGTGTAGCCATAACCGTAACTACTGGTTATTCGGTGATTATATTGGTATCGGTGCTGGCGCACACAGTAAACTGAGCAATACCACTAGCCATCATATAATACGCCAGTGGAAACATCGGCACCCGTCTGTTTATATCGAAAACACGATTAGAAATGACACCACACATACGGCAATTTCCGGTAAAAAAAATTTATCGGCTGATGATATTATTTTTGAGTTCCTGTTAAATATACTGCGTTTAAAAAATGGCTGTAAGTTGTCACTTTTCCCTTATCGTACCGGACTGCGTGTAATACAACTTAAGCAGGCATGTAAGGATATCGACCCTGAGCTACTGATTATTGATAAGGAGAGGATTCGAACCACGGAGAAGGGTTTTCTGTTTTTAAACGAAATACTACAGCAGTTATTGTAGGCAGTTATTGTAGGCAGTTATTGTAGGCAGTTAGTATGCCAATGCACGTTACAGACTAATCCTTAAATAACTCATGTACCAGTTTTTCATAGACAAAACAGTTTAGCAAAAGTCGTTTATCATCGTTCATTGGTAAAAATTTAACCCCATACATATGCAGGGTTTCCTCATCGACCTGTGTCTCTTTGTGGGAACATATCTCGGCATCAATACTAAGCAATCGCTCCTGTTCGGCAACAGTAACTTTTGTTGTGACCGTAATATAATTATTCCTTTCTGGAAGCTTTCGGATTAACTGTAACAGACAACCGGTGGTACTCATATCATGAGTTTTTCCGGAAACGGTTTCCTCTGTGGCTTTACTTTCTGCCGAATGTTGCCTTAATTCACCAGCGCCAGACATATCTTTTTCCGTTTCAAAAATCTGTACTGATGCAATATTTTCTACCGCTACACGGTAGGCATTTCTCACATTATATTGCAGAACCTCCGCAGGTGGTTTTAAATGTACATACGCAAACGGGTTATTATAAACTTTTAAAACTTCTGAATTAAAACCGATAATCTGTTTGCCTGATAATAACCGCACAACAAACTGCTGCCCTTCTCTTAGAAGTAATATATGCCCGTTCATTCTGGGCGCAGATATCATCAGACTACAGCCATCGACATAACCGATAACTGTCACCCTGAAGCGGCCACGATCCGGATCATCAAGAAACTGTAATTGCAGACTGTCTCCTGCCTGTAATGCACAATGACTGGAATAACTGGCTTTTGCCAATGGTGACGAAGAGGGCGTATTCTGTGGCGACATAGAAGTAATCTGGAATCAAATAGAAACCATCCCTTAATTAGTGGGCCGGCTTTTATCCGTCCGATATTGCATTATACTTTTTATCTTAACGACACCTTCAGCGTGTAATTTTCTGGCTATATCCCGACCCGCCTCACCCGCTTTTGCGGCATCAAACAATGCATTTAACGCCATCAGGCGATCTCTGCCTTTAATGAACTGTCTCGCCTGCTCCTCCTGCAAAGACAGGATAGACTCTGTTACCTCAGTGGTATTTATTCTCTTCATGCTGCACCCCGGTCTACTCTGTTATTTTACCCATGCACATCTCTGCGTTATCTGTATCCATTGCCCATGCTATATGCTCAGGCTATATATAGTAATCCACGGCACCATTATTGGCACCGACTAGATGTAACCGTTTTTGTATCACCAACTCCGGTGAGCTACTATCTACCTGCGTAGAAAAAGTAGATGCCGAATGCTGCCCCCCATGTTGTGTAAATGAACCATCCTGCTGCTGTGAAAATGCCTGCTGAGAGACATCAGGATTACTCAGGTTTAGCCCCTGCTCCGCCATCATTTCCCGCAAACGCGGAATCGACTGTTCAATCGCTTCTCTTACCAGCGCATGATGACTGCCAAATGCCACCTTTACATTCTTGTCATCAATACCAATACGTACTTCTATTAAACCTAAATTAGCCGGATTCAGCTTTAATTCGGCACTGCGAATATTCTGACTCGCCATCCATGCAACTTGCCCGCTCATACTCTGATTCCAGCCCATATGCCCAACCGACTCATGGATGACAGACTGATACAGAGCAGTACTACTTTGCGTAATACCACTGCTGGCTGTATGCAGCGGTGAAAGTAACGATAAAGTAGCGCTGGCCTGCGTCTCCGCTAAAGATGAACCTGTTGCAGCATTTGCACCCTGAGTGCCATCCAGTAGCGTTTTCTGCATAGATAATAGTTTATCCAGCCCTTTCACCCCACTATGATCACCACCTGTTGATATCAATTGCCCGTTACTATCAACTGTTTTACCATGCAGATGTTGTTTTAAAGCTGCCATTCCTTCTTTATTCAGTGATGGCGTTGCTCCAGCTAATGTTTTGAGTCCATACCGAGCATTATGACCGTGTCCCGTTTTGCCATCTACGTTACCGGCTGGTTTCATAGAGAGATTTTTTAGCTGACCCTTTTCCATATCTGTTATGGCTGACTCGGGATACTTACCTCCCGGATGCAGGCGGGCATTATCCTTATTTTTTATCCCTTTCGCCGAGTTCGTCGCGGTAGCCGTTTTTACCTCACCAACGGCTATTACATTACTGGTCGCCTGTTCTGTATGTTTTGTTTTTTTATGCCCAGGGGATGGATCACCGGATGCAGCCTGATCTCTTTTGGCTGATAACTTTGTTTTTTCTTCGTCGGTTCCCGAGTCTTTAGACGGCAAATGTTTGCCGCTCTCAACGGCTGCTTTCTGCCTTTCATGCCGCTTTGTGTTTTGCCTTTCTGTTTTTAACCTGGCATCATCCATCGCCGTATTAAATGATTTTTGGGATGTTATATCGTGTGTAGCATCTGCACTAAACCCACTATTTTCACTCACTTTCAGGCCATTATCACTCTGTCTGCCCGCTATTGATGTCGCTGCAGAGGAAATTACTGATGTACTCATTATTGCGTTCCCGTATGCATGATGATTATCTCTATTTTCTTAACCAGAGAAACCCGTTCATTAGTATTAATTTTATTGATTATACAAATCAACTATTTCACTAACGACAATGCAAGCACTGTGCCATATTGTATTTATACCTGCAATGTCTGCCGGGTCTGCTCAATTTGCTCCTGATTGTCCTCCATCTCCACAACATTCACTTCTGTATCCATACCCAACTGCGCAAATGCCGGCACATCCTGCCAGTTACTTTCATCATAATCCGCAATATAACGACCTTGCAACAGAGCGACCTGCACAATATCGACCAGATTAGCTGCACCATCGTGAGTGTAATGAAAGTTATGGACATTCTTCACTACTTCAATCATGTTATCAGCAAAACACCAATGTTCAACAATCAGTTCACCCACCGGGCTTTGTAATTCATTTATTAACAGACCTAATGCTTCTTCATCACAAAACAACTCATCATCATTCTCTGCCAGCACCAGAATGGGTAATGAGCCGATGTTATGGATCAGCCCGGCAAGTAACGCTTGCTCTGGATTAACCCCTGCCACCCCGACCGCCAACATACGGCTTATCGCAGCAACTTCCACCGCTGTATTCCAGCTGCGACGAAAATGTTTATCCAGCGCATCAGAAGTTGCCTGAAACATCTGCTTCATCGCCAGGCGAATAACCATATCACGCACCATATTTAAACCCAACCGCGTCACCGCACTCTGAATATTATCAACTTTGTGCGCACCATGATAAATGGGGCTGTTAGCCACCTGTATCAGACGGGCAGAAAGTGATGCGTCTTGCACAACAACGTCAGCCACCTGTTGTGCCGAAGCGTTATCGCCTTCTACCGTATCACGTATTTTTAATGCGACCTCAGGCAATGTTGGCAACATAAGTTGATCATCCTCAATTGCCTTTTTTAATGTATTCAGAAACTGCTCTGCTTTTTTACTCATACCACCTGCCTGTTTATTCTACATTCATCTGCTTTGCCAGGGAGAGACTGAATAAACCGAAGTGAAATAGATTGAGATTTAGAATTTTTAAGCGCAAGACATCGGACGTTTTGCGCTTAAAAATTATGGGCCCAGGTAGTTCATTCACGACTTGTTCAGAAACGCCCTCAATCAATATAAAAAAACATCAGGCATCTATTGTATTTTTCTCAATAAAATTTATGCTACTGCGGTCATCCATTTCCTTTTGTTCTTTTTTATTTTTTATCTGTAAGCTTTGTAATTTACGTTTTTCAATAATTTTGTTAATCATCTCTGTATGATTATGTTTTCCACGCCATTGTAACTGGCTTTGCTCACAACTTTGCTGACTCTGTTCAAACTGTTGCCTCTGTTGCGCAATCGCAGTATCCAGCCGTTTTAAAAAAAGTTGATAATCCCGCATCTGCACAGCGGATAAGCCAGCTCTGCTTGCACTCGTAAAGCTCTGAAAGTATTCATCGCGGTAACTTAGCAACACGTCGAGCTGCGTTTTCTGTGCCTGTTCCTGTTTCTGCATTTCGCCCATTTCTCGTGCCGCATTACGTTCCTGCGTTTTTGCAATTTTTGCAACGGGCTGTAACCGTTGTTCACTTTTCATTACCTGATACCTCTATGATATGAAAATTTTTAGCTGATTCTTCTATCTAGATTTTTCTATCTATATGAATCCATGAATAAGGATCGTCACTGTCTTTTATTGCCGCTGGTTTATACATCGGTTCCTGTGTGGATTCTTCTTTTAGCCGCTCCGCCAGGCGAGACTGATACAGTTGAAACTGCTTATCACAGTTTCGCCATAGCTGTTCATATTGTTCAATACGCTCATAACAGCTCTGCACACGATCGTGTTGTCGTTCCATCTCCTGCGTCAAATGATTAAGTAATAACTTGCATTCACGTCGTTGTGCATAATAAAAAGCAGTTGCTGGCAGTGATAGAAATCCTTTTTCACATTCACGCTGATAATTCATCATGGATTCAAGTTTTTTTTCCTGCTGAGCCAGTTGAGATCTGGCACCGCTGACATCATCATAGGCAAGGCGTGCTTTTCTACGACAATCACTAACAATGACCTGTAATGTTTTGGTGGTTTCCATTATTATCCTGTACGGCTACCATAACATACCGCCACAACCATTGCTTTTTATGCATCATCTGCCGGTATCCCCACCGTTTCTATCGGCACATCCCCGAGAATCTGAAGCAGTGTCTGCAAACTTGATTCAAATGACACCGCATCTCCACTATTTTGCTGCAAAAACTGCTGCAACAGGGGGTGGTAGTCAATGGCTTCATCAACTTCCGGATCACTCCCGCGCTGATAGGCACCCACGGTAATAAGATCCTGATTCTGTTGATAAATTGAATACAGGCGACGAAAACGGCGGGCGGCAGCCTGATGTGCCGGCGAAGCAATATCGTTCATCACCCGGCTGATTGATGCTTCAATATCAATCGCTGGATAATGGCCCGACTCGGCAATTTTACGCGATAGAACAATATGTCCATCCAGTACCGCACGCGCCGCATCGACAACCGGGTCATTCTGGTCATCACCCTCAGCCAGCACAGTATAAAACGCAGTAATCGAACCCCCTGATTTTCCATTGTTACCGGCACGCTCAACCAGTTGTGGTAATTTTGCAAAAACCGATGGCGGGTAGCCTTTGGTTGCTGGCGGCTCGCCAATAGCCAATGCAATTTCGCGTTGCGCCTGTGAGAATCGTGTTAATGAATCCATCAGTAGTAATACATTTAACCCCTGGTCTCGAAAATATTCCGCAACGGTGGTTGCCAGCCAGGCACCATGCATCCGCATTAACGGTGAATTGTCCGCCGGGCTGGCAACCACTACTGCCCGCGATAACCCCTGTTCGCCCAGAATCTTATCGACAAAATCTTTTACTTCACGACCCCGTTCACCAATCAGCCCGACCACAATGACATCGGCATCGGTATAGCGTGTCATCATCCCTAGCAGCACACTTTTACCCACACCACTACCGGCAAACAGACCCAGGCGTTGACCACGACCAACCGTTAATAGAGTGTTAATGGCTACCACGCCAACGTCGAGCGGTTCATGGATGGATCGTCGTTCCAGCGGGTTGCCAGGCCGACCGGCTAATGGCATATTTTTTTCGTGGCGAATAGCCCCTTTGCCATCCAGCGGCTGACCGGCTGCATCAATCACTCGACCGAGCAAGGCATTACTTAAACTGGCTTCATACAGTTTCTGACCGGGAATCACGCTGGCATTTGGCACCAGACCGCGAATATCACTGGTTGGCATCAGATACAGGCTTTCTCCAGAAAAACCAACGACTTCCGCTTCAATGCCGCCTTCCATCGTCGCCACCCGGCAACGTGAACCGATGGGTGCCTGACAGCCTACCGCTTCCAGCGTCAAACCCACCATGCGGGTGAGTTTACCTTCGACCACCAGTGGTACGGACTGTTCTGCACGGGCAGTAAATTTCTGTATTTTATTGCACCAGTTCGCACTGTGCTGGTTTCTGATATCCACTAGCGTTTGCATTATCAGCTGTTCTCAACCGTGGCATCGTGGGTAGGCGGTACAGCTAATAGTGTGCTAATCCACATGACGTTCGCCTCCCATCACCGCCGCAATGGCTGCATTTAGACGGTTCTCAACCGTGGCATCAATGCGTGAAGTTTTGGTCAGCACTCGGCACCCGCCGCGACTGAGCAAAGGGTCTTCGATAATCTTCCAGCCTGGATCAGCCCCCTTTTTCACCAGAGCATCACGCACAATCTGTGCATCTTCCGGATGCAGTTCCAGTGTAATATCACCTGATGCTATCGGTAACAAACCTAACGATTCTCTGACAACCGCAACAATTTCACCCGGTGAAATTTTCAGTTCCCGCCGCACCATCTGTCGCACCACAGCCATACATAATGTTACCAGCTCATCCACTACCGCTGTGTCCAGATCTTCCAGTGGCGCCTGTAATGTATCCAGTATTGCCGTTAGCTGATTCAAACTGCCTGCCATCTCCTGGCTACCCCGTGCCACTCCCTCCTGATGTCCCTGCGCAAAGGCCTCGTCATAGGCCTGCTGGCGCACAGCCTGTTGCTGTTCACGGGTCAATAATGGGGGCTCACTATTATATTCAAGGTGGCCCGTTTCACCCTGACTAAAATGGGGCGCCTGCCAGGCTTCACAGCTATCACCCGAGACAAAAGGTACCTTAGACATATTCATCATCTCCTTTACCGCCTAATGAAATTTCGCCGGCATCGGCCAGGCGTTTGGCCACAACCAGCATTTCTTTTTGTGCTTCTTCTACATCTTTCAGCTTCACCGGACCTTTGGCTTCCAGATCATCACGCATCATTTCTGCCGCACGTGATGACATATTCCCGAAAATTTTCTCTTTCATAGTATCGTCTGCGCCCTTGAGCGCAAGAATCAAACTGTCTGACTGCACCTCGCGCAGTATTGTCTGCATACCACGGTCATCCACATCCATCAGATTTTCAAATACAAACATTTGCTCCTGTATCTGCTGTGCAAGGTTTTCATCCTGCTCGGTGATCGCTTCGGTAAGCGCCTGCTCCGTTGCTCCATCCATAAAATTGAGAATATCCGCCGCCGTTTTTATCCCGCCGACACCGGATTTCTGCATTTTGCTACTGCCGGAAAACTGTTTTTCGAGAACTTCATTGAGTTCGTGCAATGCAGCAGGTGGTACCCCTTCGAGCGTAGCAATTCGCATCAAAACATCTGTACGAGTACGCTCCTGCAGGTGCGCAAGAACTTCCGCCGCATGGTCACTTTCCAGATACGATAATACAATAGCAATAATTTGCGGATGTTCATTATGCACCACATCAGCCACTGCCCGTGGATCCATCCATTTTAGTGATTCCAGCCCTTTGGAATTCTTACCCATTAAAATCCGGTCGATGACATTCCCCGCCTTATCTTCACCGAGGGCACCAATCAGTACATTACGAATATAATCATCTGAACCAACACCAACTGCCGATTGCTCTTCAATGACACTGGCAAATTCACTCATCACATGGGTAACCTGTGCATTGGAAACATTATTTAATGTCGCCATTGCGGTGCCGACACGCTGTACATCTTTCGGCCCCATATACTTTAATACTTCTGCCGCATTCTGCTCACCCAGGCTCATCATGAAAATTGCCGCACGTTCCGGACCGGGTAAGCCAGCCATATTTTCCTCACTCATCTTCTTCAACCCATGTTGTCATTACCTGTGCAACCCGCCGTGGATCATCTTTTGCAATATTACTTGCCAGCTCAACTAACTGTTGTTCATTTTTTATCTTTGTTGTCTGTTGCATAGCAGACTGAGCATTACCCGAAAGACCATCGCCATCAGCCAGCGCCGCCTGCTGTCCCCCACCACCAGGTGCCGCTAATTGCCCCTGCGGCATAATTTCACCACGTAAGGAGTTAGTTTCTTTGGTGCTATTTGTGGACAGGTTTTTTAGCATCGGACGTAACACACCCAGCACAACAAACAATACACCCAGCCCACCCAATAACTGTTTGGCCAGACGCAATACCCATGGCTGCTTCCACATTGACGGGGCAGGCATAGGGGCAACCTGTTCTGGTTCCTGAAACGGGGTATTCACTACATTGATAGTATCGCCACGACTTTTATTCAAACCAACCGTTTCTTTTACCAGTGAGGTAATGCGCGCCATGGTTGCTTTGTCCAGTGGCACCTGCTTGTGCCTGCCTCTTTTATCGACAGAATCAATATAGTTCACCAGGACAGCCACAGATAAACGCTTCAGACTTACCGGCTGCGTACGTGTGTGACTGATGGTTCGATCAAGCTCATAATTCCTGATCGCACGACTGGTACTCTGACCAGTATTGACAATTTCTTTAGTCTTTTTCCCGTTTTCCCCCGGTATATTGGCAACAGGTTTGATTGTGGTTCCTGTTGCTGGCGGTTGATTGGACAATGCACCCGGAATGCCACCAACCCGCTGCGGTTCAGTATTCGTTTCTTTATAAACCTGTTCACTGCGTAATGCCTTCTGATCCGGTCGGTAACTTTCACGGGTCTGTTCCTGTGCGGTAAAATCAATATCTGCAACCACCTGCGCCCGTACCCCGCCAATACCAACAATCGGACTAATAATATTTACAATACGTTTTGCATATTCCTCTTCAAAATGGTGAGTATAATTAAACTCGTTGCTGGTCATAATCATACTATCCGAACCGCGCTGGCTAAGCAGGCGCCCTTTCTGGTCAATAATGGTTACATCTCTGGCCTCCATCCCTGCCACACTTGACGCCACCATATTCACAATACCAGCGATCTGGCTATCATCAAGAACCCTGCCTGGTTGCACATCAAGGATAACCGAGGCGGTCGGTTTACTATTTTTGCGTATAAAAGCTGACTGTTTGGGTATCGCAAGGTGAACACGTGCGCTGGCAATCATATCCAGTTTACTGATGGATTTTGCCAGCTCCCCTTCCATCGCCTGTTTATAACGGACCTTTTGCATAAAACTGCTGCTACCCAGACCCTGACTCTGATCCAGCAGGGCATAACCGGCTGTATCACCGATAACGATACCCTGAGAGGCAATTTTCATTTTCGCCTGCTGTAGTTTTTCAAGTGGAACCATTAAGGTATGGCCATCATTCGTGAGCTTGTATTCAATCCCGGCACCATCCAGTGACTGGGTAATCTGTGCCAGATTCTTTGCATTCAAATTACCCTGTAGCACACTGTAATTCGGTGTCTGCGACCACATAGCAATGGTGACCCCCAGCGCAATGGTTAACGCCAGCCCTACCAGTAACCCCAACTGTCGCAGGGCGGGCAGGTTACCGAAACCACTTGCCTGCATGGTCATATTTTCTGCGGATACTAATGCCATATTACTGTTCTCTCAAACATGTTTAACTTTACTGAACCACTGTAACGAATAAATATATCGTTCGGATCAAACCTGCATATTCATGATTTCCTTGTAGGCGGATACCAGGTTATTTCTGACCTGTGTCATCGCCTGAAAGGAGACATTGGCTTTCTGAATCGCCACCATCACCTCGCTTAAATTTACATTCGGGTTTCCGGCATCAAAGGCGGTTTCCATTGTCGCCGCACTCTTCTGTGTTTCATTAACCGCATTGATCGAATTCTTCAGCACCTGACCAAAATCCGGCTTCGCAACGCCATTACCGATTTCCAGCGATGGCGACGATTCGGACATTGCTGCCATATTGCGCATTTGCTGTAATATCTGACTAATCTGCATATCACTCATTGTTACTACCTGCCTGATTTACGTTGTTATTTCTATGACTACCGATACCTGCCGCTTTTTTGTCCCAGCAGATACCATTGCGTTCTACTCTTAATCACTAAAAATTAATGCAGTTTCTGCGCCAATTTTTATCTACTTTTTCTACCACTGATTTTCAGGCCGGAATAGCGACGCCGGCATCACGTAACCGAGCCAGCTTATAACGCAAAGTACGAGGGCTGATACCCAGCTTCTCTGCGGCTGCTTTACGGCTACCGCGACTGGCCAGTGCAGACATAATCAGATCTTTCTCATGACTTAACAGGTCACGACTTAACTCACTTTTTGCCAGTAGAGCCTGTCTACTCTCACTATTTTCCATTTCATCGGTTGATGATAAACAGGGAACATCGCTACGAGCTATCGCGGTTTCGGTGATATAGCCAGGGGATTCGAAGTGAATATCGACAGAGTCAATTTCATTGCCTGTTTTCAGTATCAGCGCACGCTGAATCACATTATCCAGCTCACGTACATTCCCCGGCCAGGGGTGTGCAACCAGCACATCTTTTGCCGCTTCCGTTAACTGAACCGGTAAGCCTCTACCGCTAACATCAGCGGGTTGACCGGTGGTACTGTAACGTTCAACCAGACGTTGAGCCAACGGCAGAATATCACCGACACGTTCACGTAGCGGCAGTAGATTAAGTGGAAACACATTCAGGCGATAATACAGGTCTTCACGAAACTGGCCTTCCATCACAAGCTGATGAAAGTCTCGATTCGTTGTGGCAATAATACGCACATCCAGAGCAATCGGTTTACGCCCACCCAGTCGCTCTACCTCCCGTTCCTGCAATACCCGCAACAGCTTTGCCTGTAGACCCGGATCCATTTCCGTAATTTCATCCAGCAGTAAGGTGCCACCCTGCGCCTGTTCAAACTTACCGGCTTTGGACTGGTAGGCACCCGTGAAAGCACCTTTTTCATAACCGAATAATACCGACTCCAGCATATTTTCCGGGATAGCCGCACAGTTAATGGCCACAAAGGGGCCTGCTACACGAGCCGAATGTTGATGAATATAATGCGACACCACTTCCTTACCCACACCAGATTCACCGGTAATCATCACCGTAACATCGGTGACTGCAACCCGATGGGCAACATCAACCATTTCACGGCTGCGTACATCTACCGCAATTAATGCGTCGGCCTGGGTAGTCTGTTTCTGCTTACCCGGCATAGCCACAGCAGATTTTTGCTGATGGTTTTCTTTTTTCACCGTGACAAAGCGTTGAACCATTTCAAGTAAAGTATCCGCAACAAAGGGTTTAACCAGATAATCACTGGCACCATGCTGCATAGCTATTACCGCTTTTTCCACCGTGCCGTATGCGGTCATTAAAATAACAGGAAGACAGGGGTAATGCTGTTTGACTTTTTCCAGTAGAACCTCACCATCCATCGGCTGCATCTGTACATCACTTACCAGCAGGGTAATTTCCGGATAACGTTGCAACAGCTTTAACGCCTGCTGCCCGTCACTGGCCGTATGTACCTGGTAATTCGACAGTTGCAGTGTCTGACTTAGTACATCACGTAATGCGCTATCATCTTCAACAACCAGTATCGTCGCATTATTCATAAGGTTACCTCTTTCAATTCATTCTGGTTATTCATTACAACTTTCTTTTGCTCGGTATTTTTCAATGCCGGATATTTTTCAGTTTTTATCATCGCTTCCGTTGAAGCCAGTTCGCTGTCTAACACCGTATATTGCGTACCAACAGGCAGGACAACGGTGAAATGGCTGCCCTTCCCCGGCTTCGAGTAAACAGACAGTTCACCGTCATGATTCATTACCGTTTCATTTAATACCGCCAGCCCGAGTCCGGTACCATTACTACGGGTGGTAAAAAATGGTTCAAGAATGCGTGCCCGAATGGACTCACTCATACCACCGGCATTATCGGTAAAAATAAACCTTACCTGGTCATTCAAATGCGGTTTAACGCTGATTTCAAATATGATTTTTCTGTCTGTACATTGCTCACCTGCTTCCAGTGCATTACTGGCAATATTCTGGAATGCACTCACCAGTGCATCCGCATTGCCTTCGAGGATTCGTTCCGGTACTTCATTATTAATATGGAAACAGGCATCGGTGCGGGAAAACTGAGGTTCAAGCAGTTGCTGTAATCGGCTGAGCAGGAAATCGACAGTAAAACACTCATTTTCTGTCACCCCGCCACGGGCAAAAATCAGCATATCATTTACCATACGTTCAAGATGTTGCAATGAATCGGTCGCCTTATGAGTAAAATGCTGACGATCCTGCATACTTGCGTTGACATGATTAATATTCGACAGGTACAGCAATGCTGATGCCAGCGGAGTTCTGACCTGATGCGCAAGACCAGCAAGCATTTCCCCCAGTGAAGTAAGACGTTGCTGATGATTCAGCCGGGCTTCAAGCTGATGAATCTCGGTTACATCCGTAACCAGAATAATCTTACCGATCTCATTCGGGCCAGCCTCATCCAGCAGGGGGCGAGCACTCAGACTTACCCAGCGACCATCTTTTAAACGCAGACCATCACCATCACGAATAAAATACTGGCGGGCGATTTCCTCCCAGTTTTTACCGATTAAAACAGTACCGAACATTGCTTTTGCGTTTAAGTTAAATTGATTGACATGGCCGCATTCATCCAGTACTACTACACCGGCTGGCAGGGTATCGAGCAATGTCTCAAGACGACTGGCAAGGCGCTCTTTTTCTGCCAGTTGTTTTAGTCGCTCATGACGCGCTTCAGCCAGCTCGGTGGATAATTGTGCAACCTGCGCTTCCAGCTCTCCGTATGACTGTGTAAGCTGCTGAGATAACCGATTAAACAGATGAAACGCTGCCTCAAGCTGCTCACCGGCAAGCTGCGGTGAGGCAGATGGAGCAAAAGCAGTTTCTACATTCATATTACTGTCTCCCGTTTCTGCGTCAGGTTTATTCGCACAGAAAATAGATGGTTTGCATATAGCAAGGCAAGGATCATGCCTAAATTAAAATATACCTTTATTTCATATAGTTAGAAATAAGGTTTGATATTTTTTCAGGCAATGACAAACTTTCGTCGCGCTTCAGCCCGAATGGATGTCAGGATTCTGTCATCCCCGGCCATATTCTTTGTCCGCATGGCAACAGGAGGCTGAAACGTCTATACTTACCATCAGGAAACCGCTGAATAAAAATAACAAATTACCTCAATAGCTACATGACCATCTATTCCATTGATACCTTAATTGAAGAAACCAGGCGGCTGGCTGCTGAATTTCGCCGCACTACCGGTACCATGCTGCCGGTATCTGGCGAAATTGCCCGTTATGATGTTTGCCATCATCTTGGCTTTCAACTGATAGAAGAGCGTGGTTGCGGTTACGACGCGATCGGTGGGGGTAAATGGCAAAATCAGAAAATACAGATTAAAAGCAGGATAATCGGGGAGTCGGTAAAATCCGGCCACCGCATCGGTCAGCTAAATCTGGATGCCGACTGGGAACTGATTATGCTGTCACTAATGGACAATAATTTTGAACCACTGGAAATCTATGCCCTGTCCAGAGACAAGATTGAAGCCAGCCTCAAGCATAACAGTAACGACTCAAAACGCTCAAAACGCGGTGCCATCTCGGTGGCAAAATGCCGAGTTATCGGTACCCTGGTCTGGTCACGACAACAAAAAACTCAGCAGTAAACCACACCCTGGCTATTGCCAGAACTCAACCACGCTGCTTCGACCACGGCAGGATATTTTCTGCTGCCATCGGACGCGCCATATAATATCCCTGCCCCCGATCACAACCCATCCCCAGTAACAAATCATAGGTTTCCTTATCTTCTATGCCTTCTGCAACCAGAATCATCCCCAGTTCATGCCCTAGCATAGTGATCATCTTCACGATCGCTCTGGCTTCAGGGTCGGTGGTGGCCTTTTTCACAAAAGATAAATCAATTTTTAACTCGGTAAACGGAATCCGGTATAACTGAACCATGGAGGAATAGCCGGTACCAAAATCGTCAATGGACAGAGACAGGCCTTTCATTCGAATACGGGTAAGAATATCCAGCGATTTTGCCAGTCCCTGCATTAATGTAGTTTCGGTTACCTCAAGTGTTACCTGTTCGGTCTTTAACCCATAAGCGTGAATTTTTTTACTAAGGCATTCGGGAAAATCCAGATTTTTAAAGCTCACTGGCGGTATATTAATGGATACATTCAGATACAGGCCCTGCTGTAACCAGTCGCTGGTTTGCTTTAGTGCTTTTTCCAGCACAATTTCCGTGAGTATATCAACCAGCCCTCTTTGCTCTGCCAGCGGAATAAAATGACCGGGCATAATCAGACCATGCTCCGGATGCTGCCAGCGCACCAATGCTTCAACACCCGTCAGGCGACCATTATTAAGATCGACCTGCGGCTGATAATGTAACACAAGCTGATGATTTTCAATGGCATATTTTAGTGACGCTTCCGTTACCATGCCAGCTTTACGGTTTCCCGGATTGAATTTGTTATCCGGCGGCAACAGAACCAGATTGTTTAATAATAACGAAATTTCATCATAACGAAAGGGCTTGGTCAGCGTACCAGCAACGAATAGCCCCTGTTCAGCGGCCAGTTTTTTTGCCGAACTTAGTACATTCTTGTCATAACCACTGATAAGAATGATGGCAGCAACGGCCTTCAGTTCGGCCATAACCCGTAGTAATTCAATCCCGTCACGCTCTGGCATAAATAGATCAAGGACAACAACATTGGTTTCATCACTGAAATAATGCTCAAAATCAGCTGCATTCTCAATCGCCTGTGCATCAAAACCGATCTCTTCTGCAATTTCTTCAATAAACTGACCAATTGCAGGCTCATCATCCACAATAAGTAACCGTTTTTTGTTTTCCATTACGTGTCGCTCACCTTGATTTCATCATATTATCTTTAACGCAGGATTAAAGGACTGCCCTGAAGTTTATACCTTAATCTGTATAAATATATCTTTTCCCTTTTTTTGCTTCCATAAAATCATAAGCAAGAGTACATTTATCCATTACGTCTGAAGCACTCCAATTCAGGGGTTTCCTAACCCAGTCCTGCCACAAACCAGCTCCTTGCTTCCTCCCGCGTACGAACAACATTTTCTTTCCAGGGCATGTCAGACACATACCCTTCCCACATCCTGCCCAGACCAAATTCCAGATCCGTTGGCATAACATTAACCACGACAACCTCCGAGTTGTGAGTGGATGCCCATAGATAAGCTCTTGCCAGTCTTGGCACATCCAGCCCGTCAGTGGATACCTCTGATACATCGGTGTAGTCATTAATAAGAAGCCTGTATTTTTTAATTTTTTCTATATCAGTAAACCGTTCATCATAGGCTGCATTAATCTCAGGCATAATTAATTTCCCATAATACCGGGTTATTATTCTGGATCCATTATTTTCTATAGCAATTTCATAAGGCATATTTTTTCTCCAGAAATTGATGTGTGTTGATGGTATATTTACACCTGTTATTCCATATCCAGCAGAACCGAATGTCCTGAAGAAAAACCTGCCAAACAGTAACGCAAGGAAAAAGAACTGAAAATTATACTGGCAACCTCTTTAAAAATACACCAAAATAGATCAATTTTTTTACCTTTTACCTAACCATGATTCGACTTGTTCTGCTAATTGCCATTCTTGGTGCCGCATTGATTATCTGGCATAAAATACAGAGCGCCAGCCCACAGGAACGCAAAAAGCTCATCTTCACCAGTATACTTAGTGCTGTTGGCATTGTTTTAGTGCTACTGGCTCTAAGTGGCCACCTGAGTTTAATTACCGCAGCGATTGCTGGTTTGCTTGCCTTCACGCCTCGTTTACTCCAGTACACCCGCTATCTGCCTTTATTCCAGCGCGCCTTTCAACAGCATAACCAGCAACCGGGCCAGCAACAACGGACAGCGGAAAAACAGGGAATGAGCAAACAGCAGGCTTACGATGTTCTTGGTCTGAAGGTCGGCAGCAGCCGTGAGGAAATTATCCGTGCGCACAAACGAATGATGCAAAAAGTTCACCCGGATCGTGGTGGCTCGGACTATCTGGCGGCACAGATTAATCGGGCTAAAGATATCCTGCTCGGCTAAAATAATGGGCACGGTCGGCATTGAACCTAAAACCCTTTTTTTCATGAATGATTGATTATCGCAAATACAGTAGAATGGCTCATTTATCCGCCACTGAATTAATAAACCATGTCTTATACCCGCTGGCAAATCTACAAGACCTTAAAACCCGCCGATACCGGACTGCCGCTCTTGCCGGGGAACTCGGTAGCAGCGCTGACGCCCTGATCTATGCCGGTGCCATTGCCCTGTGGCATTTGCAAAAACATGACCGGATCAACGATGCTGCCAACCGGATTCGTGAGGCTTTGACAAACGGTGAAGCACTGAACCATTTTAATGCAGCAAAAAACTGAACTTACGGTGACTGAACATGCCTTTATCTGATGAAAAAAAAATTGAAACCCGCGACCGCTTAAACCGCGACCCTGACTTTCGCGATGCTTTTTTAGCCGAGGCGCGTAATATGTATCGCAAGGCATTATGCTATAACGAAGCTCTGGAAGATAAAATCACCCGTTTTGAACAGATTCTGGGTGCAGAGCCCAATAGCTATAAGTTTCTCGAAGGGGAAGCTGATGAAATAGATATTTTTGAACAGATTCTTGATGCCTACGACAACCAGCTTTTAAAAGAAGAAAAAGAGGCCAGCACCATTAATTAGGAAACCGAATGATGAATAAAACCGGACTGTTGATACTCGCCCTTGCTCTCGCCACCACAGCCTGCAGCCGGGTAGCACCAAATCCACAAACCGTTGCCAGTGAATACTGGACACAGATACAGGCAGGTGATACTACCGCAGCCAGAGAGCTGGTTTCCACTTCCAGCCGTAGCAAGTTTGATCAACAGATAAAAACGCTAAAACCGGTACAGAAATTTACCCTTGGCAACACTCATGCTGTGGTTTCCACCACGCTTAACCCTTCTGCCACCAGCCCTGCAAACAATCAGTCATTTGATACCGTGCTGGTACTGGAAAATGGTCGATGGCGGGTGGATGCCAACCGGACACTTCTTCCTGCCGACATGGATAGCAGCAAGCAGCAACAGGAAAAGCTGGCTGACAAACTATCTAAATCCATCCAGACTAACCTGGATGAAATGGATAAAACCATGCGCGAGGGCGCGCAACTACTCAACAACGCCCTGCGCGATGGTTCCCGTGACATGGAACAATCTCTGCTTAAAGGTATAAAGCAGCTTAATGAATCCATGCAACACTCTATCGAACAACTCAAGCGTCGTCGCCAGCAGCAAAATCCACCACCGGGCAAATTTCACCCAGCGAGTCCCAACGTAACGAATGGTGAAGGGGTGATCTAGGCGTTTATCAATTACAGACCTTTTGCCAGCATCTGGCTGAATTTTGCCAGCCCTTTACCGTTGTCGGTATTATCTTCATGATCGCGAATACTGATAATGACACTGGTCGGCTTTTTCACCAGTACCAGCCAGTAGCGGATGTTATCCTTCGTTGTAAAAGTGTCCGGTCGCGGTGGCGCTTCAAGATCGCTGTCCTCATCAATTTCCCAGTCGGTTGTGTCTTTATCAGGGTTTAACTTCGTTGCCGGTGTTATTTTTACCAGCAGGGTATCTTCTGTTTCACTGACAATATTAATATTCATCCGATCCAGTGCCCGAACCAGTTTTTTCTGCACCAGCGCAATGGAACCTGGCACATCAATACCATACTGGTGCTGACTTAACACCTTCGCCTGCAAGCGTTCAATATGATAACTGGCTAATGGCAGGGCAACAGGGTGGGTAATGACCTGCGGCTTTTCCACCCGTGGTTTTACCGATGATGGTCCGGTAGAGGCGGTAACCGTAGCAGTATGATGACTACTATACAGAGCCAGGCGTTGCAGCATTTCAATTTCCAGCTGCGGGTTGGGAGGCAGATAACCGGTGTACACAGCATCACCATTCAGCAATAGACCATAGGCGCTGTGATAGATAAAAACCTGTGTACCATTATGATTTGGCAGACGTTCTACTCGCAGACGAAAACGTTCCCGCCGACTCGGTGCCTGATCACTCAATAACGCAGCCAGCAGTGGATTTTTCTGATCCTGCACGAACCATTTTGTTTCCATATAACCCAGTTCGGCATTAATTTTTTTTAATGCAATACCTTCATGTGCCCAGAAATCTTTTAACATCGGCCACAACGAACTGGCATCGGCATTAAAATGCAACCAGTACAAGGACCCTTCCGACTCAAGCGACACGCCGGGCACTATCGGAGCGACAACGGTTGTTTTTTGTTGCGTTGCATAACTAGCACTGCTAAACATCAGCAGAACAAAACACCACACATAAAATTTATACATACATATACCCTGACTAAAAATAAGGAATAAAGCTGCATGAATCTGTTCATACCTGCTTTCGAATAGCTTAACCGGCGCTGCCAGCAAATATGCCAGGCACCATAATACTGACAGAAAATACAGATTAATTCACCGTCTATTTCAACCGGTACCCAGATAATAAATCAGCCGCTGACAGTCGCCGGTGAAATGACCGCTGCGCGAGAAGCAATCATTTCTGGTTAAACACCAGAAATCACTCTATACACACTGACATCCTGCACACTAACCGTTACAATCCATCTTTTTCCGGAACCACAAAAATACCATAGGCAGGACAATGAAAAAATACGATGTGTACGGGCTGGGAAACGCACTGGTCGATATGGAATTTGAAATTCACGATGCGTTTTTACAGGAAAATAATATTGATAAGGGGGTAATGACACTGGTCGATGAAGAACAGCAACAGACCCTGATATGCCAGCTTGATGCCTTTGAAGGAAATAAAGCCAGCGGTGGATCGGCTGCCAATACCTTGATTGCTGTCAGCGCAATGGGCGGCTCATCCTATTATTCCTGCAAGGTTGCCGACGATGAACTTGGCCATTTTTACCTGCATGATCTGCAAACAGCTAACGTAGACTGTAATCTAAACGGGAAACATAAAAACGGGATCACCGGTAAATGTCTGGTTATGGTTTCCTCCGATGCCGAACGTACCATGCACACCTTTCTTGGTATATCAGCTGAACTGTCACCCGCCGAACTTAATGCAGAAGCGATAAAGAATTCCACCTACTGCTATATGGAAGGTTACCTTACTACCTCGCCCAGTGGTAGAGCAGCCAATATCGAAGCTCGTAAAATTGCCGAGACCAACGGGGTAAAAACCGCACTGACCTTTTCAGATCCATTTGTCGTCGAACATTTTCGCGATGATTTTACCAAAACTATTGGCGATGGCATTGATTTACTCTTCTGTAATGAAGCAGAGGCATTAAGTTACACACAGAAAGATAATATTGAAGATGCTGCGAACACCATCCGAACCTTTGCCAGAACCTTTGCCATTACTCTGGGTAAACAGGGCGCTCTCATCTACGATGGCACGGATTTTATTCCGGTTGCAGCCAAACCCGTAACAGCTATTGACACCAATGGTGCCGGGGATATGTTTGCCGGCGCCTTTATCTATGGGCTGACTCACGGCTATGATTTTAAAGCTGCCGGAGAATTAGCCAGTCTGGCCGCATCAAAAATTGTGAGTCAGTTCGGCCCACGGTTAAAAACCGAAGAATACCAGAAGATTGTCGCCTGATGGTGACCATCAATGCGATACCACGGAAGTTTATCAGTCGATAACAACGCTGTTTAACAATATCATGCACAAACCAGAACCCCTTGCAGATACTGACCTGTTACGTGCCAACATTAATAATGAAACATCACAGATAAACTGGATGGAACTACAGCGCTTTTTTGCCGGTGGCCGACTGATCTATCTAACAAACCGAGCTAATCTACTGGATATTGCGGTAACTTTTGCACAGGATGATTCCGAGCAGGTAAGCGAATGGCTAAATAGCGGAAAAATTGCTAAAGTAACAGACGCACAGGCAAAGCAATGGCATCATAACAACACAAACTTCTGGGCAACAGTGGTAAAACCATGGATATTAATTCAACCTGTCCAGCCACTGGACACTAGGGATAATACGTGAATTTTATAGATGAATTTTTAAAAAAAGAATCCTCTGCTGGAATTTTGCTGATAGTCGCTACCATTTTTGCGCTGCTATTAAAGAACTCCATGTTCAGCGATTTTTACGCTGCATTTTTACGCACCCCCGTTGAAATTCATTTTGCCAGCCTGCACATTGCCAAACCGCTACTGCTCTGGATTAATGATGGTCTGATGGCTATTTTTTTCCTGCTGATCGGGCTGGAGGTCAAACGTGAATTCCTTGAAGGCCAGCTTTCGACACCCAGCCAGATTGCTCTGCCCGGTATTGCAGCGATCGGTGGCATGGCTATCCCGGCACTATTTTATATTCTGGTCAATCACGCTGATGCCACTGCAATGCGCGGCTGGGCAATTCCCACTGCAACAGATATTGCCTTTGCACTAGGGGTTTTAGCCCTGCTGGGCAACCGGGTACCAATGTCGCTGAAAATATTCTTAATGGCACTGGCAATCATTGATGACCTTGGCGCGATAATTATCATTGCACTGTTCTATACCGTTGACCTGTCTACCCTGTCTATTATTATCGCCACCCTTTCACTGCTTGTACTCATTACCATGAACTGGCTCGGTGTGGTTAAGAAGGCCGCCTATATTATCGTCGGTATTATATTATGGGTGAGCGTTTTAAAATCCGGAGTCCATGCCACGCTAGCGGGCGTGGCACTTGCTTTTACTATTCCCATGCAGGGTAAAAAGGAAAACGGTGAATCCTTCTCACTAGCCAAAGAAATAGAGCATGATCTGCATTACTGGGTTGCTTTTTTTATTTTGCCCTTGTTCGCCTTTGTCAATGCTGGCGTGGATCTGCGCAATGTATCCATTGAGCAGATGAGTGGGGGGGCCCCGCTGGGCATTATGGCCGGTCTATTTCTTGGCAAGCAACTGGGGGTATTCGGCTTCGCCTGGATTGCCATCAAACTCGGTCTGGGAAAAATGCCGGAAAAAAGCACCTGGTTACAACTCTACGGGGTTGCCGTATTAACCGGCATTGGTTTTACTATGAGTCTGTTTGTTAACTCGCTGGCATTTACCGATGGCAATCTGTACCAGCAGGCAGACAAACTTGCCGTATTATTTGCCTCATGTGCAGCCGGTATTTTCGGCTATATGATATTGCGCATCGCCCGACACAACAATTAATTATTTTACGCCACCGCACTTCAGACTCTTATTATGAATAGACAAAAATTGTCAATAATTACTCTGCTTTCCAGCTCACTGCTACTCACCGCCTGCGAAGCGCCACAGGCACCGGTTGTAGTGCATTCACGTCCGGTAAAATCCATTGTTATCGGCAGTGCAACCAGCGGTGGCATGCGAACTTTCCCGGCGATCGTCGATGCAATTCAGAAAGCGGATATCTCATTTCGTGTTCGCGGAAAAATTCAGAAGATCCTGGTTAAAGAAGGCGATAAAGTGAAAAAAGGCCAGCTACTTGCCGAACTTGACCCCACCGATTTTAAAATACGTCTACAGGATCAACAGGCCAGCTTTAATACCGCCAAAGCTAATTATGATCGTGCCGAAATACTGGTCAAAAAAGGGGCAATCTCAAAAGTTGACCGTGACAATTTACGCGCAAAATTTTTTACCGCCAAAGCCAACCTTGAAAAAGCCCGGCAGGAGCTGAAATATACAAAATTAACGGCCAGCTTTAACGGCCTGATTGCCAAACGCTATATTGAAAATTTTGAACAGGTTCTTTCTTCCCAGAATATTTTTGCGCTGGAAAATATTTCTGCATTAAAACTGAAGATTGATGTTCCTGAAAATATGATCATTGCCATCAACCGCAATCACAAAGAGAAACGTAAACTGTTCGCCAGATTTGATTCTATCAAGGACCGTTCTTTCCCGCTTAGCTTTGTCGAAGCCTCCACCAAGGCAGATCCGACCACCAGAACCTTTGCCATCACATTAAAAATGGATAACCCGGAACACTACAATATTCTACCCGGTATGACCGCTATGGTTTATGCACAAATCCATACAGATGAAACCAGGTCAGCCAGAACGGTTGCTCTGCCTCTCTCTGCCGTGGTTGCCAACAGTAAAAAACAATCTGTCGTCTGGGTGGTGGATAAAAAAACCATGACCGTTCACCCTGAAAAAGTTACTGCTGATTTTTTTGCCGGAAATACAATACGCGTTAGCGGGCTAAAACCCGGCGAACGTATTGTCACTGCCGGTGCCGCCTTCCTGCGTGATGGCATGAAAGTAACACTACTTAAAACCGGTGAGCAGCCCGAATAATTTTCAGGAACAAGTTAATGAACATTGCAGAATATTCCATTACCAGGAAAGTAACCACCTGGCTGTTAATTATTCTATTTCTTGCCGGTGGGATTAGCGCATTTCAACATATCAGCCGCCTCGAAGACCCTGAATTCACCATTAAGGAGGCAAAGATCTATACCAGCTACCCCGGTGCCACCCCGCTGGAGGTAGAACGGGAAGTAACTTATCACATCGAAAATGCAGTCCAGCAACTTAAACAACTCAAACGGGTGGAATCCATTTCCAAAAGTGGCTTTTCTGAAGTAACCGTTATCATTAAGGATAAATACAAAAAAAAGGACTTCCCGAATATCTGGGATGAATTACGCCGGAAAGTTCATGATGCACAGTCCACACTCCCACCCGGCGCTAAAACATCTGTCGTCTTCGATGACTTTGGTGATGTATTCGGCCTGTTTTATGCACTCACTGGCAACGGTTATACCTACCGCGAATTAAAAGATTATGCCGATACATTAAAAGAACAATTATTACTGGTTCCCGGCGTTCGAAAAATCACCATTGATGGTAACCAGAAAGAAGTGGTGTATCTGGATGTATCACGAACTAAAATGGCCGGCCTGGGGATCTCCAATACAGAATTAGACCGGGTTCTGCGGTCGCAAAATCTGGTTTCCGATTCTGGAAATGTGCGAGTAGGTGATGAATATATTCGCATCAACCCAACCGGACAACTGTTATCTGTAAAGGAAATTGGCAGTTTACTGGTCAGCGGGGAAAAGGGCGCACTGATACGCATAAAAGACTTTGCTACGGTACACCGTGCCTATAAAAATGTGGCCTCAAAATATATTTTCTATAATGGCAAACCGGCATTAACCGTTGGTATCTCTATATTGTCCGGTGAGAACGTTGTTGCCGTAGGCAAAAAAATAGACCACCGTCTGGCTGAACTGCAAAGTGTTACCCCGGTAGGCATGCAACTTAGCCCCATCTATAATCAGCCGGTTATTGTTGACCATTCCGTTAGCGGTTTTATTCTCAGTGTAGTTGAAGCACTTTTAATTGTTATTGTTGTTCTGCTGTTTTTTATGGGTCTGCGCACCGGGCTGATTATTGGTGCCGTACTTTTGATTACCGTATCCGGTACTCTCTGGTTTATGAATGCCGATGGCATTGCTCTGCAACGTATTTCGTTAGGCGCACTAATTATTGCCCTGGGGATGCTGGTGGATAACGCCATTGTAGTTGCCGAGGGTATGCTGGTTCGTATCAAACGGGGTGAAAAAGGGCTTAAGGCAGCAAAAGAAGTTGTCGGCGCAACCATGTGGCCACTGCTGGGTGGAACCATTGTAGGTATCCTTGCATTTGCCGCTATTGGTTTATCAGACGATGGAACCGGCGAGTTTGCCAATTCCCTGTTCTGGGTGATTTTAATTTCACTGCTGTTATCCTGGTTTACCGCTGTAACCATGACACCACTTTTATGTACCCAGTTTCTTAAAGCAGATAAACCGGGCAAAAGTAATAGTGACCCCTATTCAGGTTTTATTTTTGTAAAATACCGTCGTTTACTCAATAGCACACTGATGCATCGCTGGGTAACCATTGGCATTGTACTGATATTATTTATTTCCGCCCTGATTGGTTTCACTTATACAAAAAAAAGTTTTTTCCCCGACTCCAATACCCCTATGTTTTTCTTTGACCTGTGGAATGTTGAAGGCACGGATATAAGAAATACGCGTGATGATACTGTAAAAATTTCGAATTATTTACGTACTCTTAAGGGGGTAAAAAATACCGCCTCTTTTGTCGGTGGCGGCGCCACTCGCTTTACGCTGGTTTATAAACCCGAGTCGCCATCATCATCCTATGCACAGATTATTGTTACCACAAAATCACTGGCTGATATTCCCCGGATAGAAAAGCAGCTACTCGCTTATACGGCAAAAAACTTTCCCAATTCTGAACCAAAAACCAAACCACTACGAGTTGGTCCCGGCCGCGATGCAAAAATTGAAGCTCGTATAAGCGGCCCTGATCCGGTGGTTCTCAGGCAGCTCTCCGAACGGGTACAGACAATAATGGCAACCGATAATGATGCCATTAACATCAAGGATGACTGGCGACAGCCAGTGAAGGTAATTCGTCCTGTTTTTAATGAGAAAGCCGCTCGCCAGCTTGGCATAACCCGGGAAAATGTCAGTAATGCAATGCTAATGGCATTCGATGGTAAACAGATTGGCATTTTTAAGGATGGAATTCGGCTGCTGCCAATTATCATGTTACCGCCGGAAACCGAGCGCAAAGATGTCAGTGTCATGCGTGACACACCGGTATATAGCCCGATACTGCACCACGCAATACCCATCGGTCAGGTGGTTTCTAATTTTAAAATTGTATGGGCCGATGCAAAGATTAAAAAACGCAATCGCATTTATACTATCACTCCTTCCTGTGACCCCGCTCAAGGACTGGCAACGGAATTACTGGCACGCATTAAACCAAAAATTGATGCCATGAAACTACCACCCGGTTATTTCCTTGAATGGGGAGGAGAGTACGAAGACTCAAAAGATGCCAACGCAGCCATAGCTAAAAGCCTGCCAATGGGTTTTCTTGCAATGATTATTGTTGTTATTCTGCTATTTGGCAAAGTGCGCCAACCACTGATTATCTGGCTCACCGTACCACTGGCTATTATTGGCATTACCGCTGGTTTACTCGGTATGAATGTAGCCTTCGGTTTTATGGGAATGCTTGGTGCGCTTAGTCTGGTAGGGTTGTTAATTAAAAATGCCATTGTGTTGATCGAGGAGATTGACACCCAGATTGAAACTGGCAAGGACCCTTACACGGCTATTCTCGACTCCAGTGTCGCCCGGATGCGACCGGTATTAATGGCTGCCAGCACAACTATTCTGGGGCTGATTCCATTACTTAGCGATGTCTTTTTTCTGGATATGGCAGTCGTGATTATGTTCGGTCTGGGTTTTGCCACCATGCTGACATTAATCGTCATCCCGGTACTTTATGCTATTTTATTTAAGATAAAGCCCTCTCCTGATACAACATAATAGTGCCTGCCGGGCTACAAACATTAGCCCCAGCTCCATTAACACAGGCCGGATTTATACCGGCGCGGGAGCCGGGTTCAAAATGGTCGCCACAGCCACGCCCAGTTCATTCTGATTATAGGGTTTGCTGACTGCCCCGGAAAATCCGTAATCCTTAAAGTTAGCCATAACCGGGTCATTGGAATAGCCGCTGGAAACCAGTGCCTTTACCTGTGGATCAATCGCCTGAATCTGTTTAATCGCCTCCTTACCGCCCATCCCGCTTAGTACCGTTAAGTCCATAATAACAAGATCTATTTTCTCCTGACTATGCAAAGCAGTTTGATACAGCTCAATGGCTGTTTCGCCATCGTTTGCCAGCAGTACGGTATAACCCAGATTTTCCAGCATAAGCTGGCCGATCTCACGGATCATTTCATCATCGTCCATAATCAGAATACGTTTATTACCTGTTGCCATTACCGATTTCTCTGTTTGGGTTTTCGTGTTCACGTCATCACCTTCTTTAGCGGGCAGATAAATGGTAAAACAGGTTCCCCGACCCGGTTCGGAGTCAACCCGTATTGCCCCCCTGTGTTTCTGGATAATGGAATAACTCAA
>VAOX01049915.1_pt1 | contig 42665 bp, 39 predicted proteins | sample 3393891 | NCBI WGS metagenome assembly VAOX01 (sample SAMN08290429, study PRJNA428436) | hydrothermal vent metagenome | isolation source: Deep-sea hydrothermal vent chimney | place: Indian Ocean: Southwest Indian Ridge | depth 2822 m m
AACGCCATCACCGAACGGGTGAATAACGAAACTATAGAATATTCAATACTCTCAATAACTTACCGCACTATTGCGTGGTCAACTGATGAATTTAGGATTATGTGCAAGTCTTAACAGAACTCCCATACCGAAGAAGCGCTAAATACATGGGCAGCCCATCAGTATTAATACTACTGCTGAGTCGCTATCTGTGCCTGCTCTACGTATGAATTATACGCTGGTATAGCAATTGCGGCGAGAATCCCGATGATTGTAATAACGACAAATGCAACTGCAATTAACACAACAACAGAGGAGCCTTTTGTGTTCCCATACTTCGCATTCCATTTCTGATCATTGCTCACCAGAAAGACGATGCCTTCAACCAGTGAAATAAGCGATGGTATCCATGTCCAGAAAAACAATAGATAAAATATCCCCCACCACTGCCCCAGATAGAAGCGGTGCAAACCAGATTCACCCATAAAAATTGCCAGTAACCCTGCCGCTACTTTGCTCTTTCCACCTATATTCTGTGGTGCGTCACAGGAAGGGCAAGTTACGGCGTTTTCTGAAATTTTAGTGCCGCAGTCTCTGCAAAAAAACCGTGCTTCTATCTAACTGTACTCCAGGTGCGCTATATGGGTCTGCCATGTTTGTTCCTCAATTTACTGCACTTTGCCAATGAATCGATTCAGTTCATTATAGTACTCAGGGTGGGTTTGCACTGTATTGTGCCCAACGTCAGGATAGCTGACTACTTTAGTTTTTCTGCCCGCTGCCACAATAAGGTTTTCCAGATGGACACGCCCTGTCATTTCATCGTTCTCAGCAGCCAGTATTAATATTCTGCTTTTAGCCTGTTTAATGCTGTTTATAGTATAAAACGAATGCTTAAGTATTCGTTTTATCGGAAAATATTTAAAACGCTGTGCAGCAATACTCTCAATACTATCAAACGGTGTAATAAGCACCAGCCCGGCATTTTCTCTGTTTGCTGCCAGATAAGCTGCCGCTGAGGAGCCCAGGCTCCTCCCCATTATAATAATCTCATCAGGCTTTAACTTATACTCTTTAAGTGCGAAATCATATACGTCCAGTGCATTCTGGTAGAAACTTTTCTGTGATGGATGCCCCTCACTTCGACCATAACCCGGGTGATTAAAAGCAATGGCCTGTCTAATCTGAAGAGCTTGCGCTTCCCTGTTAAAATACACTACATCTTCTGCATTACCACCAAAATACAATATTGTTATATCCGCATCGCGCCGGATATTTATTTTCCAGCCATGAATTTTTTTTCTTCCTGAGTATTTTTTTCCTGAACACTTCCTCCCTGAGCACTTAAAGGGGAGGTAAATGAAATTTCATTTTGTTTAACAGAGTAATATACCTCTGCCTTCGGAGCAGGTGGAAAAAATATAAATTTATCCTGATATGCACATAACAAAGCGCAGATTAACAGGTAAACACCACCTGTAATAATTAACGTATATAACAATGCTTTCATCATTTTAGTCTACTCTCTTTAAGCCATGCTGTTTTTTTATCTATGTAAATCATCTCACCACACTGGCACCTGATGCCACGGCGGTTTCAGATATTAAAATAATAGCTTTTATAGAATTTTCTCCCTGCTTTACCCGACAGTTAACGGTGTAGTTTACACTGCCAGAAGATAATGACGCTTTAACATCGAGTAAGTCCGCCTGCTGTTTCCATAATGCAGACCAGCCTTCAATGGATTTATTTTTTACTTTAAAATAATCGATGGTTTTACTTTTACACCATTGCTGTAATGCTTCTGGTGTGGAGAGTACTATAGCATCTGTCTTTGCATGTTCTGCACAGCTTGCAAAAAATACGGATATTAATACAATGTATATACTTTTCATATCTGGCACATTAAATCTACGGGCATTATTAAAAATAGTTATATCTGTTAATATATAGGAAAATTCCTGTTAATAATACATTTACAAATGACAGGACTATAAAATAGTTAATAAACTGACTCATTGTATTAATTGAGCTTACGGTCACCACTTTGGTTAAGTTTGTATGATCTGCTAATTCTTTATAATGACCAATTATTTCATTTACTCGCTTAATTTTTTCTTCATCAGAATAGGCTTTCATTATTTTTAATGATGCATTAGCAATTTCTGGCGTTTCCTTTATTTTGTATATCGCCGTTTCTATGGGTGAATTTGATAACGAGTAATAGCTATATCCTCCCCAGAGCAATGCTGATATATTGAGAAGGAGTATAAGGGTGGCGATTATTTTTTTCATCATATAGTTGAGTCTATTCTGGTTGGTTTAGCCCACTGACACCATGCAACCTGGACAGGGCACACTAAAACCCGCTATTGTAATCGCTTGCTTCGGCCTTTGTGTCTTCTATACCTGCCTTTCACCTGATTACATGAATTAAATCACACTCTTTCATCTTTTTATGAGTAACCCCCCGTTTTGTCAATCTCCCTTACTTCGGATTCCCACGCTCTGTGTGCCACCCGTACCAGACTTGAATCGGGGCGTTCCTGACGTAACATAACACCGGAGAAGAACCGAGAAATTCGGTATTCTTTTAAATATTTCAATAACTTATCACGCTTTTCCTTCACTCGATTGAATATTTGAAAACGCCTCAGCAGGAGGCCTGCCATTATTTTTTACTGTCATTTTTTCCAGCGACTATTTTTAATGTCATAATGCGGCTTTTAAATTCATTGAATACTCAGGCACTATGGCAAACTCTCAAGCGGCAAACTCTCAGGCCCCTCTCATTCTGGTCGATGGCTCTTCCTATTTATTCCGTGCTTTTCATGGCCTTCCTCCGTTAACATCATCCAGGGGCCAGCCCACCGGAGCAATTTTTGGCGTAATCAATATGCTTAAAAAGCTTGTGGATGAATACCAGCCTGCGCACCTTGCTGTGGTGTTCGATGCGAAGGGCAAAACATTTCGAAACGACCTTTATAGTGAATATAAGGCAAACCGACCACCCATGCCCGATGAGCTGCGTTCCCAGATAGAGCCTATCCATCAAATTGTAGATGCACTTGGATACCCCCGTATTGTGGTGCCGGGTGTTGAAGCGGATGATGTTATTGGCACCCTCGCTCGACAGGCAGAGGCGGCGGGGCATCATGTGCTTATTTCTACCGGCGACAAGGATCTTGCACAACTGGTGAGCGATAAAATAAGCCTGATTAATACGATGAATAATTTTCTCAGCACACCGGATTCTGTCGTTGAGAAATTTGGTGTGCCTGCCAGTCAGATTATTGATTATCTGGCGCTCATTGGCGATACCTCAGACAATATACCCGGTATTCCCAAGGTAGGCCCCAAAACTGCTGTCAAATGGCTCGCTCAATACCAGTCAGTTGAGAATATTATTGCCCATGCAGATGAATTTAAGGGCAAAGTCGGGGAGTATTTACGGGAAAACCTCGAACAACTGCCGCTGTCTTATCAACTGGCCACGATTGTCTGCGACCTGGAACTTGAGCAAACAGCTGATGACTTATGCCTTAATGCACCTGATAACGCCGACCTTAAAACTTTATATGCCGAATATGAGCTAAAAACATGGCTTACTGAACTCGGCGCAAACCTCGGCAATACAACGGATCAGCCCGCCGTTGAAACACACTACCAGTGCGTTCTAAGCATGGAAGATTTCGAACACTGGCTGGAGCAGCTTAACAATGCAAATGAATTTGCTTTTGATACAGAAACCACCAGCCTCAACTATATGCAGGCACGGATAGTTGGGGTGTCATTCTCGGTAGAGCCCGGTATTGCAGCCTATGTGCCCTTTGGACATGATTATGAGGGCGCACCAGAGCAGCTCTCTGAACAAACCGTGCTGGGACGGCTTAAACCCCTGTTAGAAGATGCTAACAGGGGAAAACTGGGGCAGAACCTGAAATATGATGCCCACGTGCTGCTAAACCACGGCATTCATCTTCGGGGCATTAGCAACGACACGCTGCTGGAGTCTTTTGTGCTGGACTCAACAAAACGCCATGATATGGACAGTATGGCCAGTCGTTTTCTTAATCACAACACCATCCATTTCGAAGATGTAGCAGGCAAGGGGGCCAAACAGCTCACGTTTAATCAGGTCGATCTGGAACAGGCCGGGCCTTATGCCGCTGAAGATGCTGACATAACACTGCGCTTGCATCAGAGCATTCATGCTCAACTCGAATCGGAACCTCAGCTGCTTAAGGTTTACAGGGAGATTGAACTACCATTGCAGCCAATTATTCTTGAAATCGAGCGCAACGGTGTGCTGGTTGATGCGGATATGCTCCATGTACAGAGCCAGCAACTGGCTGAACAGATGCTGCAAATCGAGCAGCAAGCCTACAAAGAGGCGGGGGAGACGTTCAATCTGGCCTCACCCAAACAGATTCAGGCTATTTTTTTCGAAAAACTCGAATTGCCCGTTATTCGCAAGACGCCTAAGGGCCAGCCATCTACCGCTGAAGATGTGTTACAGGAGCTGGCCGAAAATTACGCGCTGCCTCGGCTGATTCTTCAGCACCGTAGCATGAGTAAGCTAAAATCCACGTATACCGACAAGCTACCTCTGCAAATAGATTCAGATACGGGCCGCGTTCATACCAGTTACCATCAAACCGGTGCAGCCACAGGCCGCATGTCGTGCAGTAACCCCAATTTACAGAATATTCCCGTGCGCACAGAAGAAGGGCGGCGCATCCGCAAAGCATTTATTGCCCAGCCTGGAAACTGCATTCTTGCCGCTGATTATTCACAGATTGAACTGCGAATCATGGCGCATCTGTCTTCAGATCAAAATTTACTGCAAGCTTTTCGCGACGGTCTGGATATACACAAAGCAACAGCCGCCGAAGTTTTCGGTGTATCCCCTGAGGATGTTGAAACAGAACAACGCCGTGCCGCCAAAGCCATTAATTTTGGTCTGATTTATGGTATGTCTGCATTTGGCCTGGCAAAGCAACTGAATGTAACACGCCATCAGGCCCAGAATTATATCGAGCAATATTTTGAGCGTTATCCAGGTGTAAAAGAATACATGGACACTACACGCGAAAAAGCACACGACATCGGTTATGTCGAAACACTTTTTGGACGACGCCTTTATTTACCCGAAATAAATTCACGCAATGCTCAACGCAGACAATATGCAGAAAGAACAGCCATTAATGCGCCTATGCAGGGAACAGCTGCCGATATTATTAAACGCGCAATGATTAAAGTTCACAAAGCACTGAAAAATTCCAGGCTTTCCGCATTAATGATTATGCAGGTACACGATGAACTGGTGTTTGAAGTCCCTGAAAATCAGCAACAGAAACTAAGTGAGCTGCTACACCAGGAAATGGAATCTGCCGCTGATCTGAAGGTGCCTTTATTAATTGATATCGGCCGTGGTATAAACTGGGAAGAAGCACATTGATGACGAAAATAAAACTATCAGTAATAACAGCTATATAGCGGTACTTATTAGATTTTATTTAACTGAAAAATTAATAATTTCTCTAAAAAGCGTATAAATTACACCCAATTACTGCCCCCATTCATCGCCAATCTTTTGACAAACCACTTAAATGAACTTTAATCATGTTTAAGAAGTATTTATGAATTGCGCTAAAGCCCGGCGCAAGCTCGCTTGCCTCCCTGAGCGAGCAAAATTGAGATTGGCTTCCCCAGGCTGATCTCTAGTTATCCCTGACCACTTTCCCTGGTGGTTGGGGTTTTTTGCGTCTGGCCTCTGGACTTTAGCCTGAATTAAAACTATGCCCGGGGTAGCCACCAGTACCATTTCAAATTAATTCAGGATGATTCAGACAACTCAAACCACTCACTTAAAACACCTTGTAAATCTTCCAGCCCTGTCTTTTTTAAAGCAGAAAACATTTGAACCGTTACCTCAAAACCACTCTCCATAATTTCTTTTTTAACCATGAGTAACTGTTTACTGGCAGCACCACGTTTTAATTTATCGGCCTTGGTGAGCAATATATGCACCGGAATTTGCATGTGCTCACACCATTCAAGCATCTGCGTATCATAATCTTTTAATGGATGACGTATATCCATAATAACCACCAGACCCCGAAGCTGTTCGCGCTTGCCAAGATAGTATTCCATTAGCTGCTGCCATTCCCTGCGCATTTTTTCAGGCACTTTCGCATAGCCATAACCAGGCAAATCGACCAGGGTTCGTTGTTCATCCAGCGGAAAAAAGTTAATTAACTGCGTTCGCCCCGGGGTTTTACTGATACGTGCCAACGATTTCTGATCGCACAGCGCATTTAGCGCACTGGATTTACCTGCATTTGAGCGCCCGGCAAAGGCCACTTCCAGCATATCGCCCTCTGGAAACTGACTCGGCTTGCTGGCACTCGTGGAAAAACGTGCTCGACGAAAATAACTGCCCATTTTCTACCTGAATATTAAATTAACCTGAAAGCACCCAATGTGCCCGCTTTATACATAACCTGTTGATTTTAATAGATATAAATCCACTTAAAACCCGTATTTTGCCTTCTGCCTGATAAATCGACTCGCCCTCATCGAACTCAGGCCTGTACGAGGTGCTCATGCCCCCCCGCAGATCTTAACAATCTTAATCGATTTCGGCGAATTTTATCTTAAAATTTATCCGTCAAAATTGCTGAAATAGCCGATCTGGTGTAGACTTGCGCCACTTTTTGTCCAGAGTGCCGTCTGTAGCATCAGACTGTGTTTATAAGCGACTACAACTTTATTTATCACCAGCCAGGCTGGTGACTTTATCATCTGGAGAAGACAAGCAATGAATTTCAAATCTCTGATTGCGATTTTTACCCTGGCATCAGGTCTCAGTACAGCCGCTTCTGCAGTTGATCTGGCAGCAGGCGAAGCGACTGCAGGTGCAATCTGTGCAGGCTGTCATATGCCTGATGGAAACAGTGCCGTTGATATGTTTCCGAAATTAGCCGGACAACATGCACAATATCTGATAAAACAGCTAAATGACTACAAAAGCGGCGCACGCACTGACGACACGATGAGTGGCATGGCTGCAACGCTGGCAACAGCTGAAGATATAGCCAATGTCTCGGCTTTCTATGCCAGTAAAGTGACCTCTGTCGCCACAGCCGATGCCAGTAAAGTTGCCCTGGGCAAAGCGATTTATCGCGGTGGTAACACAACCAGTGGGTTGCCGGCATGCATGGGCTGCCATGGCACAGAAGGCTCAGGTAACCCTACAGCCAAATTTCCTGCCCTCGCAGGCCAGCATGCAACTTACACTATCAGGCAGCTCAACGGATTCAGCACGGCTAGCCGCGCTAACGATAATAACAATATGATGCAGGATGTAGCCGTCAAAATGACGGACGCTGAAATAGAAGCGGTAGCTAACTACATTGCACAGATGAAATAACACGAAGCCGTCTACTTTCTGACAAAAGGCTGCATATGCGGCCTTTTGTGTTTTCAGGCACTCATTATTTCAATGGAATTAAATATACAAACGGGATCTACAAGATATAGTGATATAGTAATACTAAACAACTATATCGTGTAGTAACAGCCTTACACACCAGGATGCACTGGAAAGTTGCAATCAGACAAATGAATTTTTTTGCCTGATACCAGTCGAAACTAAAATAATTTGGGGAATACACATGAAATCTTTTATACAGAACAAACTATTATGGATACTGCTACTGCTACCCTTACTTTCACAGGCCAAAGATTATGATGAAGGTATAGAGTATACACAACTGGAAAAGGCCATCTCGACACAAACTGGCGACAAGATCGAAGTGCTTGAGTTTTTCTGGTATGGCTGCCCCCATTGCTTTGCCTTTGAGCCCACCATTAAAAAGTGGAAGAAAACGCTGCCTGCTAATGTAAAATTTATCCGTGTTCCTTCTCCTATCAACCCAAGCTGGATGGTTCATACAAAAGCCTACTATACCCTGCAAATAATGGGGGAGGGCGATAAGCATCATGACGCAATCTTCCAGGCCCTGCACATTGATAAGAAAAAGATTTACAGCAAAGACGCAATCGCAGATTTTCTTGCGTCCAGAGGTGTCAACAAAGAGAAATTCCTCGCTAATTTCGACTCTTTTGCTGTAGAAATGCGTGCCAGACAGGCCTTGCAGCTTGGCGAGCAATATAAAATAAACGGTGTGCCCGCACTTGCGGTAAATGGCAAATACACTATTTCAGGTACACAGTCTGGCAGCCATCAGGGCATGGTTGATATAGCCGACTTTCTTATTAAGAAAGAATCTAAATAGACCGCTGTTTCAGCCCCCCCGAATTTCTCCTCTGAGCGCCGCTCCTGGCACTCAGTATATGGACTATCCCTGATGCATGGCTGGCTGTCCCGTTAAGATTACTAAGATTTGTACACAACGGAGGGCAGGGCTTCAGCCCCGCTTAGTACACCCGTGGCTAAAACCACGGGTGTACATGACAACGCAAGCATTACAGAACGCCTATACCAACAATCCAGTTAATCTGTTAACTCATTTGAGTTTTTCTATTTCCCTCTTTTCATATCGCCAGACAAATCAGGGACTTACGCAGATTTTCCTGATCCGGCTGATTTTTCCAGGTTAACAGTCTATATATTGTTGAAAGCCACTGGTACTCCATACAGACCTGAACGGATAGAGTGCTCTCGGCCCATTCGTATCAGTAATCGTGTTTAAAAACAGCTAAATGAGACCAGGATGACATCCGACGAGCAAAACACAGAAAAGTGGAAGCAAAAATACTATGATCAGCTCGACCAGCTTGAATCACAGGAAAAAGACTGGGAAGCGCTTGAAACCACACTTAAACGCGCCATTGGGCGTATCAGCCTCGCCGCTGAAGGCCAGAACACCAGCCTTGACCACCATCTGGGCGAATTACGCAACCACCTTAAAAGCACAGTCGATCGTACTCGGCTGGAGTCGATTATTAATGACATCTCACGTATTCTCTCACAGCTTGAAGAGTCACAGACAGAACCTGAGCGTACTGCAATTTCAGTGCTTGAGCAGCTTATTAATGCATTAGAGCTGCATCATGATTTTGATAAACCTCTCAAAAAACTGCTTAAACAATTTAAGCAATCCACAGACAGGCAATACGATACTCTGTTTAAAAAAAGCATAAAGCTGTTAACCACCGTTACAGCTCAGTCAGAGTCAGCTCCTGGTATATCCAGTGATAAGTCCAGTACCAGCGCCAGCGAAACCAGCAATGAGGAAACCAGAACTGAGAGTACTAAACCGAGCTTTCTTAAACGTCTATTTAATACAAATCAGCAAAATAACACCCATGATACCAGCAACAATGCTTCATCATTTACCACCACCCTGGCAGCATTACTGTCTTCAATTCCCTGGCCTGATTCGCTTTCAGGCGAAGCAAAATCTATTGTACTATCTATAAATAACTGCACTGATGACAAGAGCCTTGATAGTTCGCTGCAACAACTTGAAAATATTTTAAAACAATGGCCTGCCAAAATTTCCAGTGAAAATTTCTCAAATAAAGATATATCCCATAAAAATTTCACCGGCGTAGCAGATAACACGCAACTGGAATCCAGTAAAATATGCCTGATTGAGTTATTAAATACACTGGATAATTCTCAATCACCTAATGGAAAACTCACCGCATTTAGACTCAATATTCGCGATACACACAAAAAAAATGACCTGGATAAAATAATAAGCCAGCTACCACAACTCCTTATTGAAACGCTCAGTGATATAAATATTCCCGAAAAAAATTCTGAAATACCCGAAACAACCACTGTTAAGGGCAAACCGGCAGTTAATACTATTTTACATCCCTCAATTCAGGAATTACTGATACGTTTACTTGAGCAATTAATTGTACCTCAGGATTTGCAGGCGGATGTAGAAAAAATGAAACTCCGATTAGAAGAACAAACTGAACCATCAGACTGGAAGAGCCTGTTAAAAGATGTTGCAGTATTAATTAACTCTATTCGAAGTAAAATGCAACAGGAGAAGCATGAATTTGAAAATTTTCTGCAACAGGTAACAGATCGCCTGAAAACCATGGATAAATTTTTACAGCTTGAAACAACAAATCTTCAACAGGCAGAAACCGATGGCAACGATTTTGATGCAGAGATACAGACTAATGTTAACGAGATTCGACAAAATGTTAATGATGCCACTGAGCTTTCCAGCCTTAAACAAAATGTTAGCTCAAAACTCGATACCGTACTAGATCATATAAAACATTACCGAGAAACAGAAAACCAGAGAGTACAAACGTCACAAAATCGGGTAAGTGACATGCATTCACGTATACAAACACTTGAGCAGGAAACACAGGCACTGAAAAAAGAAGTTATAGAAAAAAATAAACAGGCAATGGTTGATGTTCTTACAACCATACCAAATCGACTTGCTTATGAGAAAAAAATTGAAGAGGAAATTTCAAGATGGAAACGTTTTAACAACCCACTTAGTCTGGCAATCTGGGATATCGATTTCTTTAAAAAAGTAAACGATACCTATGGCCATAAAGCGGGAGATAAAGTGTTAAAAACCGTAGCACAATTACTTAATAAACGTATTCGAAGCACAGACTTCCTCGCACGCTACGGCGGCGAAGAATTTGTTATGCTCCTTCCCGGCACTCGCCAGGAAGAAACCCTGCGTCTGCTTAACGAGTTACGCCTGCAAGTTGAAAACTGTGGTTTTCATTATCATGGCGACTCTGTAAAAATCACTGTTTCCTGTGGCATTAGCAGCTTCAATAACAATGACACCCTTGCTCAGGTATTTGACCGGGCAGATCAGGCACTTTATAAAGCCAAAGACAGCGGACGTAATCTATGCATTGCCGCAGCCTGCCTGTCAGACTGCTAACAGGCCTGGAAAGATCAGCTGGATTAGAATCTTAACGGTGAATCTTAACGGGATAACCATGCCAGGTGAGTGTACACACAAAACCGGAGAAAAGCCAAAGTACGCAGATCTTGCACGAGTCTGGGCTAACATACACCGTTAAAAACTTCACAGTATTTAAATTAACCTTAAACCCCTACAATATAATTGTTCAATATTATTGATTTAATCCCATTTCTCAGCTATCTTAGGTATAATTTATATAGTCTCTGGTGAAGTACGTACCTAAAGACACTTACCCTGTTACAAACCTGAACATAGATGGAGAATATAATGAAAAAAGCGGCTTACCTGATAGCGGGTATTACAATATCTGCCTTTATGACGGGTTGTAGTACTACAAAAGATGATGAAGTTGCCGAGTGTGTATTCCCTGATGCTCCAGGAACAGCTGCACCTGGGTGGGTTTGCGACCAGCCTGTAAAAGGCGTTGAATTTTCTGCCGTTGGTTCAGCGGATAAGTCCGGGGCCGGGCACGATTTTATGAAATCTATGGCGGCAACATCCGCTCGGGTTCAACTCGCTCAGAACTTAAAAATTCAGATCCAGAACATGGTAAAACAATATGTAGAAACCACAGGTGCCGCCGACAGCGAGACAGTAGATAAAGTACTGACTTCTGTATCCAAACAAATTACCAATGAAACATTGATCGGCACTAAAATATTCAAAACCCGTACCAGCCCAACAGGCACACTGTATGTTTTAGTTGGTATGAATGCCTCCAGCCTGGAAGAAGCTTCTAAAACCGCACTCAAAACAAGTATGAATAATGAACGTGCGCTCTGGCAACAGTTTAAAGCTCAAAAAGGCCAGGATGAGCTGGCAGCAGATATCGCTAAAATGAAAACAGAATAAATCGGCCTCACTGTTAAATCTGCACATAGCTCCACTGAGTAGCTGATAATATATCCAGTACTCAGTGGAAAAATTTAACACAGTATCTCAGAAACAGTGCTTTTTTATATGATACAGACTGTAGTGAGCTACATCGTTAAAATAATAAAAAGTATATCAATATAAAGGACTATGTATGCGAAAACAGTCTATTGTACAACTATTAGTAATATCTACGAGCCTGATTTTCCCTGCTGCTATCAGTGTTGCAAATAACCTCTCTGACTTTCAAAAATGGAAGCAAAAGGAAACCGGTAGCTTTCAGGAATACCGCGATAAACGGGATAAAGAATTTACTCATTTTCTGAAAAGCCAATGGCAGGAAATCCAGACTTTTCAGGGTCTGGTAAGAGATAAAAGCCCCAAGCCTGTACACATACCCACTGCACCCAGATTACCCTCGACCCAAATACCCTATAACCCAACACCTGCAAAAGTGCCTGAAGTTTCACCGCTTGTACCGCCTGCCACAAATGTGCCCGGTATTGTTATAAAACATCCACAGGGTGAAAAAATAAAACTGAATTTTTATGGTCAGAAACTTACATTCTATTATGACAGCAAACTTGCAGTACCCTTACCCAGACCTATTAACGAAAAAGCAATAAGCCAGATCTGGTCAAGCATGAGTAAAGCGGATTTTGAAGGGCTATTGCAGCAGCTCAATCTGCAACGAGAGCCTTTGAACCTTAATGACTGGGGCTATGCACTGCTCACAAATCAGCTCGCTCAGAAAATTTTCCCACACAGTCGAAATAACCAGGCTGTGTTCACATGGTATTTAATGACTAAAGCAGGTTACCAGGCTCGAATTGCATTCGACAGCAACTATGTATACCTGCTCATGCCATCGCAACAGCCACTTTTCGCAACTCCCTATTTTACATTTAATAACATACGCTATTACGCATTAAGTTTTGATGGCGTTAAGCACAGACCCAATCGAATTTTTACCTATAAAGGAGATTATCCTGGCGCTAGTAAAGCACTTGATATGAGTTTGGATAAAGCAATTAACACCTCGCGGCAGCAAAAAAACAAAACACTTAAATTTAAATTTAACAATCAGACATATCAGATAAAAACTGGACATGACGCTCAAACCATCCGTTACCTGAGTACCTATCCGCAAATGGATATTGCCATGTACTTTACTTCTACCGTCAATCAAAACACAGCCATTCCAGTTCTCAATCAGCTAAAACCTCTATTAAAGGGAAAGTCTGAAAAAGAAGCCGTTAATTTATTATTGCGCTTTGTCCAGACATCCTTTAAATACAAAACAGATGAGCAGCAGTTTGGATTAGAAAACTACCTGTTCCCTGAAGAAACACTGCACTACCCATATTCAGATTGCGAGGACAGAGCAGTTTTCTTTGCCTGGCTAGTACACAACTTACTTGGGCTTGAAGTAATTGGCCTTGATTATCCAGGACATATTGCAGCCGCTGTTAGATTTAATGGGGAAGTACCGGGTGATAACGTTAGTCTTGACGGCAAAAAATTCGTTGTAACCGACCCAACATATATAAATGCCAATGCCGGAATGACGATGCCTGCATATAAAAATACTGCTCCCAAAATAATACGCTTCTAGTTTAAATTAAGAAATACAGCTTATAGAAAATATAAACTGAGTTGTGGAACATAAGTAATAATTATAAGCACCAGGAGAAGAACAAGCATAAAGGGTAAACTCGCACTATAAACTTCAGCTATCGGTTTCTTAAATCTAAAGCTGGAGATAAACAGATTAATACCCACCGGAGGTGTCAGATATCCAATTTGCATATTCGCAAGAAAAATAATACCCAGATGAACAGGATGTATACCAAAGCTTATCGCTACAGGTAAAATTAATGGTACTATAATAACCAGTGCAGAGAAAATATCAAGAATTGCCCCAACAAATAAAAGAAAAATATTAAGAACTATCAGGAAACCAATCTTTGTATCTACATTGTCTTTTACAAATTGAAATAATTTATCTGGTATCTCTGCATCAACAAACACGTTCGTTAATGCCAGTGATACCGCAAGAATCAATATAATACTACCCACCATTACCATTGATTCACGCACTACTTCAAGTAATCGTGAATATGATATTTCCTTATACAGAAAAATTTCAATAAACAGCACATAAAGTGCAATTAATGCTGCCGCTTCAGATATTGCAAAAAACCCTGAATATATCCCTGCTACCAATATTAGTGGCATGGGCAATTCCCAACGCATAGCCCACATAGCCTTTGCTATTTTCTGTTTCTCGAATGTCTCAGTTTTTATCTTAAACTGTCTATTTTTTATAACGGAGTATATCGACAGAAAAATAACCATTAATGCAGCTGGCATTAAACCGGCAATAAACAGATCACTAATTTCAAATTTTGTTTCTAACTCCATTTGTTGTGCAATTATTCCATAAAGAATCAAAGGCAGGGAAGGCGCTAACAACAAACCGAGACTTCCAGAAGCGGTAACCATTCCAAGACTAAACTTATCAGTATAACCCGCCTTTACCAGGGCTGGGTAGAGCAGGGCACCTAGTGCAACTATTGTTACACCAGAAGCGCCTGTAAATGCAGTAAAAATTGCACTAAAAATAAATGCAAATATTACAAGCCCACCTGGCATCCAGCCAACCAGCGACTGGATTAAATCAAGCATTCTTTGTGATGTATTGCTGGCGCTGAGTATATACCCTGTAAAGGTAAACATAGGGAGTGCCATCAGGAGAGGAGTTTCAGCTATTCTATATAGCTCTATACCAATTACCTGAAGATCAATTTCTGCAATATAAAAGCCATATAGCGCACCCGCTGCTATTATAGAAAATAGCGGCACACCGTACAGTGCTAATACTATAAGCACTAGTACTACTAGAAATGTGATCATAGTGTTTGCTTAACGGGGCTATATTTAACCGACTCGTCAAAAAATGCTTTCAACATATACCTGGTTCCCATCACAAAAAATGCAAAAGGAATTATAACCTCCGTAATCCACACAGGAATATTAGCAAATGCCTCTTCGCCAAAATAATATTCCATTTTTACAAATTTAAAACTATAGTAACTGATAATTAAACAAACAAATGCTGTAAATAATGATGTTAATTTTTTAATATATATCTTATATTCATCAGCAATATATTGAGAGAAAACATCTATATTTATATGTTTATCCTGCCTGCTTGCAACAATTGATCCAGCTAATCCAAGCCATAATACCAGCACACTTAACATGCTATCGCCCCAGATTAACCCACTACTGAACAGATTTCTAAGAATTATTTGCAATATCGCAATAAATAAAATACCCGACAGACACACCACCACAAGACTATCTTCAATAATTTTAATTATTTTCAGGGCCTTGCTAATATAAATATTTTTATACTTAAGGCTACACACCTGGTATTTCCTGTTGCCCTCTGAATTTTTCTAATTGTTTCGTTACATCTTCAATTATATTTTTAGACATAATATTTTTAGATTTTATTATTTTTCTTGCATCTTCACCTTTTTTAACCCAGTGCTTAAGCATTCCATTTGATGGAGATGAATCTTCGATTCCCTGTTTTTTTAATGCTTTTAACGCCTCTATATTAGCATTCCTGTTTTTCTCATCTATTAATAACAGCACTGTAGACATAGTATTTCTAACAATATTCTGGTCATCTTTATTTAATTGATCAAAATCTTTCTTGTTTAAAATAAAAGTACCATAAATATACATTAAGGGTACATTAGAAAAAAACTTAACCTGTGTATGCCATTGAAGTGTTATTGCCACAACCGGTGGAACAATTACCGTATCGATTAGGTTAGTTTGCAAAGCTGTCAATACATCTCCTATATTTAGCGGAATGGGTGTAACTCCAATAGCATTTAAAGTTAATTCAATCTGTTTGTTACCCGCAGGTGACCAGATTTTATATGAACTTAAATCTCCTTTTTTATTAATTTTTTTTGTTGATAAAATATATGCGAATCCAGTTTCTATAATTCCAAAACTAATCATTTTTTTATCTTCAAGTCCATCAGTTATTTTTTTATCAAATTTATTTCTTATATAGTCTATTTCTTCAGTATTGTTAAATAATTTTGGTAAAGCATACACCTGGCTATCTGGGTATATATTCGATAGAACACCATTTGATACAAACGCACCCTGTAACTGATTAATACGTATTTTTTTCATAGCAACTCTTTCTGAACCCATAACACCGCCGGGATAAAACTTGAATTTTACTCGCCCATCTGTTTTATTTTTTATTGTTTTTGCAGCATCTCGCATTTTTTTCATCCAGAATGTACCATCTGGAACATCCGTTGCGATTTTAAATGTTTTAGCTTGCAGGGATGTAGTATTCATTAAAAAAAATATAATTATGGCTAATTTCATCATTAAATTTAGTGTGATATTAGATATTTTCATCTTTTATTTTTTTCTCAATAAAATTATTAAAAGTAATCTGCAGCACTGCGCTGTAAATTTCTGGCTTTTTCAATCGCTAGTGTATCAATCAGGCTATGGCTATCATTATGCTCTGCATTCTCTTTCGACAATATGTCTGTGATCAATTTTTTATGTAATTTTTCATCAAACATTAAACGAGCATAATATTCAGCATATAAAACCTTTGCCATTAAATTACTTGCATTCGATATTCGAATAGCTGATTCAAAATGCATTTTTCCAACTTCAGGTCTACCACCCAGACTGGAAGGTATTAAACTGTTTAATACGCCCAGATAAACATGTACATTAGCATTATCAATATTTTCATTATAAACTACGACTGTTTGCATAATTAATTTTATCTGGGCTATCTGTGCCATTGCATTCCAGTCATCTGTATTTACCTGTAGCCATGAAACCCAGGCTGTTCCCATCCTGTACAGAGTATCTATATCATCTTTATGTATATTAGCTAACTTATTTTCTAGCTCATTATATTTTATTTTTGTTAAATTACACAGTATATCAACCTGAATACATAAGGCTTTTTCTGCTCTTATCAACGATTTTTTTGTTAGAATTTTTTGTTGATTTTTAATTTTCTGATATTGGTATTCAGGTAAATCTTCAACCAGATCTGGTTGCGCACCTAATAATGTAGAATATGCATTCATTAAGCTGACAGAGGCTAACAATAATTCCTTATCATCCGGACTTCCCTCTAACATGCCATCAAGCAATACAATATATGCTGGCAATGCCTGCATTATCGTTTGTGGATCATTACTTGATTTTACTGCATGGTTCAGATTTTCAGTAAAAGAGTTTATCATCATTGAACAAGCACTCATAATATGAGTAATTGTAAGCATCGTTATAATGAAAAATATTTTTTTTATCATATCTGTATTAAACACACTTTATAAAACGGTTAAAAAATCATGCTTAACGGTAATTTTTTAGTACTTTAATTTAATCCACTGTGCTTCAACAAAGCATCTATTTCTGGCTCTCTTCCTCTAAAGCGCTTAAATAAATTCATGGCTTTTTCAGACCCCCCTGTTTCCAGTATTGAATGTAGAAACTCCTTTCCAGTTTTTTCATCAAAAATCCCATTTTCTTCAAATTTTGAGAAAGCATCGGCTGATAGCACTTCTGCCCATTTATAGCTGTAATAGCCCGCTGCATAACCACCACTAAATATATGTGAAAAACCATGTTGAAACTGATTAAATGAGGGTGGTATTAAAACTGCAACATGCGCTCTTACCTCATCAAGCAATGCCTGAACGCCTTTAAACCCTTCGCTCGAATACTCCATTTGTAATCTGAAATCAAATAGCCCAAACTCTAATTGTCGTACCATAATCATTGCAGACTGGAAATTTTTGGCTTTTATTAATTTTTCATACAAATCATCAGGCAATACTTCGCCTGTATCAATATGTGATGTCATCATCTCTAGTGCTTCTTTTTCCCAGCACCAGTTTTCCATAAACTGACTTGGTAACTCAACTGCATCCCATTCCACACCACTAATCCCGGATACACTCAGGCAAGTTATTTTTGTGAGCATATGTTGCAGTCCATGACCAAATTCATGAAATAGAGTTGTTACTTCACTGTGGCTTAACAACGCTGGTTTACCCGCAACAGGAGGTGTTAAATTACAGGTTAAATACGCCACCGGAGTCTGTATCTTATTGTTAATTTTTATGCGCCCTGTACATTCATCCATCCATGCACCACCGCGCTTGTTATTTCTTGTATATAAATCCAGATAAAATTGCCCTCGCAAGTTATCTTCATTATCAAAAATTTCATAGAAAATAACATCATCGTGCCATACATCTATATCTTTTCTTTCTTTTATCTTTATACCATATAACCTGTTTACAATAGAAAATAAGCCCTGAATAACTTTCGGGGCAGGGAAGTATGGCTTGAGCTCTTCCTGGCTAATTCCATATTCCTTCTGTTTTAACTTTTCTGAAACATACATTACATCCCATGCTTCTAACTGAGTAATTTTGCAATGCTTTTTTGCGTATATTTTTAAATCATCAAACTCTTTTTGTGCCTGTGACTTTGATTTACTTACCAGATTTTCTAAAAATGATAATACATTCTGTGTTGTTTCTGCCATCTTTGTTGAAATTGATACTTCAGCATAATTATTAAAACCCAGTATTTTTGCCTGTTCATTCTGTGCAGTAAGTATATCTTCAATAATTTCTGTATTATCAAATTCACCCGCATTTGGTCCTTTATTTGATGCGCGCGTACTAAAGGCGGTATACATCTCTTCACGAAACTGCCTTTTATCGGAATAAGTCATTACTCCGATATAGGAAGGTGCATCAAGGGTAAACAACCAGCCTTTTAAGTCTTCCTGAGTTGCTAACTGGCTTGCCATTTCTGTAACAAAATCTGGCAAGCCTGCAAGTTGTGATTTCTCTTCTATGTGAATTCGAAATGCCTGTGTAGCATCTAAAATATTTTGTTCAAATTTTGACTTTAAACTCGATAGTTTATTTTCCAGGTTTTTAAAAGCTAGTTTTTTTTCATCTGTTAAAGCCACACCATTTAATTTAAATTGTAATAATGTGTTTTCAACTGATTTTTTATTCGCCTGATCCAGCCCTTTAAATTGCTCACTTTGCTTAATTGTATTAAATACTTTATATAAATGCCTGTTTTGCGATTTTTCTGTCTGATATATACTCAGTTTTGATAAACAATTATCATACGCATGCCTGAGTTCATCTGAATTTAGCACCGAGTTAAGATGGCTCACTGGAGACCATATCCTGGATAACAAATTATCCATGCCTTCTAGCTCCGTATTTATACTTTCCCAATCAGGGGTATTTTCATCCAGGTTGGCCTGAGTAAGTAAGTTTTTAAGTTTTTGATTATTATTTTCTATAACACTCTCAATTACCGGCTCTATTTCTTCTATTTTTATTTTTGAAAATTGTGGTAATTCTGTAATATCTAGTAGCGTACTTTTCATTTTTTGTCTTTAGAATGGAATTAGTCTAATTCTTCATGTATTAGTTATACTGGATCAATAATACTGGAAGCATTTTCTTCAGGATTCAATATCGACTGTGTAGGTATCCTGGAAACGAATTATACGTTAGTTCATGTTCTAAGACGCATAGAATTTTACCTGGTATCAAATTTTTCCAATATTGAAAGCTGATTATTAACTATCTGCATTAAGACATCCTGGCCAGGTTGCATTTTATTATACACCTGTAAGCCCATTAGGTTGCTCATTAGCATTTTAGCCATACTCTCAGGCCCTGCCTCGGCAGCTAATGTGCCATTTTTCTGTGCGTCTATGAGTACCTGATTGAATAATGCCTCAATTCTGGCGAACATTATATTTAGTTTTTGACTGATTATCTCATCATTTGCTGGTAATTCCAGCAGCGTATTTACCATTAAGCAGCTTTTTGTCGCTTCGTCATTCTCCATCTGCCTGATCACATACTCAAAAAACTGTCTTATTCGCTTTAATCCATCTTCTTCTGAGAGCAAAATTCTGCTGACTTCAGAGTATACATTGTCAAAATAATTATCCAGTGCTTCTATGAACAGGCCCTGCTTATTCTTAAACGCCCCATACAGACTCCCCGGCTGCAAGCCTGTAACTTGTGTCAGGTCTTTAATTGACGTATTAGCATAACCTTTCAGCCAGAAAAGCTGCATCGCTTCATGTAGTACCTGCTGATAATCAAATTGCTGTGGTCTTGCCATACATTAATACTCACCTGAATTTAGCTTTCTATTATCCTTTAAACTCGGACTAATTGATAATGCTATGCATTTGAACCTCATCAAAAGCATCAATCTTTGAAATATTCACTACAGCTGATGGGCTCTTCTCTGTATCAATTATTTCTCCAGTAATATTATATCAATACTTGAACTATCACTCAATTAAACTTATAATAATTGAATACTCACTCAATAATAGAGATCAATTATGATTACATTTCCTGTGCATGACCTTGATACAGCTCCTGAATCCTCAAAAGCACTCTTACAGCAAACTCAGGATAAATTTGGCTTCATACCTAATTTGACTGCTATTATGTCCAGTTCACCCTCAATTACCCAAGCCTACCTGAGTGTAGATGATATATTTTCAAAATCCTCGCTCACGCCCACAGAGCAGCAAATCGTACTACTAACTGTAAGCCATTATCATAAATGTGGATATTGTATGGCGGCACATACCGCTATTTCTTCGATGCTTAAAGTACAGCCAGATGTGGTTCAGGCGATACGTGAGGGTAAGCCCATAAGTGATCCTAAATTAGAGGCTTTAAGGCAGTTTACCTGGCTGATTATTGAAAATAGAGGCTGGGTAGCCGAAGATGATATGCAGTCTTTTGTTGATGCAGGGTATGAAACATCTCATATGCTGGATATTCTGGTAGGCGTTGCACAGAAAACTCTCAGTAATTTTACAAATCACCTTGCTAAAACACCGCTTGATAATGCTTTTGCAGAAGTTGCCTGGAAACCTGAATAAGTATCAGATACTTAACCTGGATTACGGGTACAGGTGTCCTGCCCTCTGTATCAGAATACCTTGCGTTGTCATATGGAACCGTGGCTTTAGCCACGGCTGGTTTAAGCGGGGCTGAAGCCCCACCTCCATTGGGTACAAATCTTAACGGGACAGCCATACCGAATGGGTGTATGCACAAGACCGGAGAAGGACCTTATTCTTCCAGATTAATCCGGGATCATTTACCGGTTATTCTATAATATTATTTTTTCTGGAATGAAGTCCAGTATTTTAAAAAAAGCATTATGCTATATTTTTACAAGCTGAACATAGCAGATGGATACTTTTGTTTTAACCTGGAAAAATCAGCTGGATCACACATTTTTTCATTACGCCATGCAAACCAGGGGGCTTACATATTTTTTTCGCTGCCAACTGATTTTTCCAGATTAAGCACTGGTATTACTTCCTGATATGTTTATTTTTACCTGTAATTGATACGGTTTAAACTAAATGACATAAATTATTTTTCCGCTGCTTATCTTTATTTCTGCATTAAACTGATGTTCTCTCATTATTATTGCTAATGAGCAACTCTATTAATTGTACCCTCTGGCTTTACAACTCGTTCAGTTTCAGTAGCTGCATTCAAATGCATTCACATATCCAGGGTCCAGGCCAGAAGAGAAAATATAGAGCAGTGTTTGACCGAGTGTTATTTATAGCCTTAGTGACTCAACCTGAGGGCAGTTTAATTATTTAACTATCCTTAAATTATACAATTAATAAATAGAGTGACAGTTTGATGTTTTTTCGATTTAATTTATTCACCATATCCAGGCCCCTCGTTTACCTTTCAGGGGTATTATTTCTGTGTTACTCCAGCTTATCCCTTTCTCAACCAGACAGGCTAAACTGGGTTGGCTGTGGTATTAGTAAAAAATCTTATATGACAAAACTTGCAGCTGCTTATACAAAAAAAACAGGTATTAATATTAATCTGCAAGGTGGCGGGGCTACTCGCGGCATTCGTGATGTAGCAAACAAATTTGCTGATTTTGGGGGCTCTTGCCGTTTTCATCTACCAGGCAATACACTGGAAAAACATACCGCTTTTGAACCCGTTGCCTGGGATGCACTGGCTATTATTACCAATCCAGACAATCCGCTTGTTAATATTACAGTTGATCAGGTAAAAGGTATTTATTCTGGAAAGATAAAAAACTGGAAGGAGCTGGGTGGAGATGACAGGCCTATTAAACTATTTACCCGTAAAGGCAAAATTTCAGGAGTAGGGTACTCAATCCGATCTATTATTTTTTCAAATATTGATATGGATTTTGCATTTAATAAGGAATTCAAATCCAGCGGTCCGCTGGAAAAAGCAGTGGAATCAAACCGTAATGCAATCGCGATAACAGGTGTCAGTAGCGCCCGCCTGAGAAACGTTAAAATTCTCTCTTTAAACAACAAAAATCCAGACTATCAATCCATTAAGTCCGGTAAGTATGTTCTGTACAGGCCTTTATATATTACCTACAGTTTACAGAACGAGAATATTGATCAGATTAAAGACTTTATTATGTTTGCCCACAGTCGCAAGGGCAGAAAAATAATGATCAAAAACGGTGTTGTACCTTATCTGGATGCACTTAAACTGGTAATGATACAGTCCAGACAATCCCTGGAAGCCCAACGTAACAGTGATGAAAACTTAACCTATTAATAAATCAGGATTTCTTCAGGTATCAATATTCATAGCCGCCAATGCATTGGCCTCTATAAACGCTCTGCGTGGCTCAACCTGATCTCCCATTAGCATAGTAAACACTTCATCCGCTGCAACAGCATCTTCAACTTTCACCTGTAACATGCGACGTGTTTCAGGATTCATGGTTGTATCCCAGAGCTGATCCGGGTTCATCTCACCCAGGCCCTTGTAGCGTTGAATATTAAGACCTTTTCGTGCCTCTTCAAACAACCAGTCTTTAACATCCGCAATATCTCTAACAAGCTGGGTTTTCTCACCCCGCTTAATATAAGAACCTGAATCAAATAAGCCATCCATTTTCTGCTGGTACTCAGCCATTAACAGATAATCTGCACTTTCAAAGAAACCCGCATTAAATACTGTTAAGTGGTCAAGTCCATGAACAACTTTTGTTATCTCCAGCTGTAAATAATCGTCTCCTTCCCGCTGGCTATAACTTGCACTGTATTCAACCCCTGCAGGTTTTGAATTATTCAATAAAATCAATAGCTTATCTAAAAAAATCTGTACACTAACCGAATCTTTCATATTATCCAGCATAAGCGCGGGAACATTCGGTATTTGTTGTAAAACACTTTCATCATAACGCCTTGATAAACGCTTAATTACTGCCTGCACAGAAACATATGATTTAACCAGCTCTTCCAGTGCTGCTTCAGAGATTGCTGGAGTATCTTTTTGCACATGAAGCTTCGCATTAGAAAGTGCAAGCGTTAACAGATAACTGTTAAGCTCCTGATCATCTTTCACATAACGTTCCTGCTTGCCTTTTTTTACTTTATACAATGGCGGCTGGGCAATGTAGATATACCCCCGTTCAATCAACTCTGGTACCTGCCGATAAAAGAACGTCAGCAATAAGGTTCTAATATGCGAGCCGTCAACATCCGCATCGGTCATGATAATAACGCGGTGATAGCGCATTTTATCCGGGTTATATTCATCTTTACCAATGCCACAGCCTAAAGCCGTAATCAGCGTTCCAACTTCTGCGGAACCGAGCATTTTATCAAAACGCGCCTTTTCAACATTCAGTATCTTGCCTTTCAGTGGCAAAATAGCCTGCGTACGACGATCTCGACCCTGCTTTGCGGAACCCCCCGCTGAGTCCCCTTCCACCAGATACAGTTCAGACTGTGCAGGGTCTTTTTCCTGGCAGTCAGCCAGCTTGCCCGGTAATCCAGCAATATCCAGCGCACCTTTGCGCCGTGTCATTTCACGAGCTTTACGGGCTGCTTCACGAGCACGAGCCGCATCAACAATCTTCATCGTTATTATGCGAGCATCCGAAGGCCGTTCAATGAGAAACTCCTGGAATTTCTCATTCATCGCCGCTTCTACCGCCGACTTCACTTCAGATGAAACAAGCTTGTCCTTGGTTTGAGATGAAAACTTGGGATCCGGCACCTTAACCGACAACACTGCTGTCAGACCTTCACGGGCATCATCACCCGTGGTATTGACTTTATTTTTCTTAGCTATGCCTTCTTTTTCCATATATTGATTCAGGCTTCGCGTCAAAGACGTTCTAAATCCGGCAAGATGTGTTCCTCCATCCCTTTGAGGTATATTATTGGTAAAACAGAATATGTTTTCCTGATAGGAATCATTCCATTGCATCGCAACTTCCACTCCCAGACCTTCATCGTTCTTCCAGTCAAAATGCAGCACCTGCTCATGCAACGGTGTTTTGTTTTTATTTAAATGTTCTACAAACGAGCTAATACCACCCTCATACTCAAAAACATCCCGTTTATCTTCAACACGCTTATCCGTTAAAACAATACGAACACCCGAATTAAGAAAAGAGAGCTCACGTAAGCGTTTGGCTAAAATATCATAATGATATTCAATATTGGTAAAGGTGCCTTCAGATGCCCAAAAACGAAGCTCGGTACCCGTTTTAGTGGTTTCACCAATAACGGCCATCGGATTAACCGCATCACCCATACGATATTCCTGCTGGTGAATATTTCCATCGCGCTGAATCGTTAACAGCAGCTTTTTTGAAAGCGCATTAACAACAGAGACACCCACGCCATGTAGACCACCCGACACTTTATATGAATTATCATCGAACTTACCACCGGCATGCAACACCGTCATAATCACTTCTGCTGCTGAAATACCTTCTTCTTCATGTATCCCTACCGGAATACCACGGCCATTATCACTTACAGATATTGATTGATCACTGTGTATATTCACACTAATTTCAGTACAGTGACCCGCCAGTGCCTCATCAATGGAGTTGTCCACCACCTCGAACACCATGTGGTGCAGTCCAGTACCATCATCTGTATCGCCGATATACATACCGGGACGCTTTCTTACAGCCTCAAGGCCCTTTAAAACTTTAATACTGGACGAATCGTAAGCAGCCGCTTCGCTCATAAAAATCCCCTGAAAAATATTCGATTTATTATACCTGAAAACACCTTGCAGCGGAGGTTTAAAGCTAATTTAATCATCTAATGCACCGATACTGATGAATTCGGTATTACCGCTATGTACAGAGCAGCAGGCAGTGCAGTTTTAAAAACATGAGCAGTTTCAGCCCACACCCACCTCATTACAAAAGTCTGGATCAGGGCCGTAATTCAACACCGCCATGTTCCACGTGGAACACTTTGTGTTCGCTCCAGTGCTCGCAATTAATCTGCTCTGCTTTAATGGCCGTAATGAAACACTGTATGTTTAAGTCTGAAAGAATACTCATTATCTTATGCTGGTTACTCTCGTCTAGCTCAGCGGGTAAATCATCAAATAACAGAACACATTTTCTTTTCGAGCTTTCAGAAAACAGACTCAACTGAGCTATTTTTAAAAGGCACACCAGTTTCTTCTGCTGCCCCCTGGAGATAGACGTTTGAGCACTTAAGCCATTAACGGTAATTTTAATATCTGCGCGGTGAGGGCCAGACTGTGTAAACCCCTTCTCTTTATCTTTTTGCAGGTTGCTCTGTAAGTATTCTGCGTAATTTAACTCCTCGGGTAATCCGCGTTTGTAGGTTAACGCTATATCAAAAGCAGGGAAGAGGGTTTGTGCGAGTTTAGATGCAGTAAGTTTTATCTGATCAAGATAACGTATTCTTAATGATTCAATTATCGTCGCATGTTCAATTAGCTCTCTATCCCAGAGAGAACAGAGTTTATTATCCTGACATTGCCTTAAAGCCGCATTGCGCTGTGAAAGCGCCTTTTTATACTGACGCCATGCTGTTAAAAACTGATGTTCCACGTGGAACACTCCCCAGTCCAGATATTGTCTTCTCTGATCTGGCCCAGCCGATATTAGCTGATGGCTATCAGGGTGTAGTGCTAATACGGGTAACAAACTGGATAGCTCTGAAATTCTGAATATGTTTTCGTGATTTACCCGAATAGATTGTTCTGAACGACTTCGTTGAATACCTATTCTGGTTGATTCATCATCCAGCACTGAAACAATCCGAAAGAAATCTGTATTTAATCCTATCAGGTGCTTTGCCTGGGAATTGCGAAATGAGCGTCCATAACTCATATAGAAAATTGATTCTAATAAGCTGGTTTTACCAGCCGCATTACAGCCTGTAATTAAGTTCAGGCCCGGATCAGGCTCTATGCAAACAGACTGTAAATTTCTAAACTGATTTATCTCAAGCCTGCTCAGGCCCATAATACAGATCCAGAAATAAGTTACAAACGCATCGGCATAATGACATATTTTGCATCATCGTCATCAGGAAAAGACAGCAGGCAGCTACTATTCGCATCTTTTATAAATCCCTGCACCGTTTCCTGAGACGAGGTATTGAGCACATCAATCATGTAATTAACATTAATTCCCATTTCAATGGGCTCTCCTTCATAGATTATTTCCAGTTCAACCTCAGCTTCTTCCTGATCAGGATTTTGAGCCTGAAGCTTTAACAGATTCGTTTCTATCAAAATACGAATACCCCGATATTTCTCATTCGAAAGAATAGAAGCACGGACTAAAGCCTGTTTCAGGGATTCCCTGTCAACAATCATATTATTACCCGATGCTTCAGGCATAACCCGTTTATAATCGGGAAAACGACCATCAATTAATTTTGATGTGAAACGCTGATTTTTAAGATTACATTGAATATGATTGGTGCCTAGAATAATCTTGATACTCTCATCAGAATCTGACAATAGACGCTGGAGTTCTGCAATACCTTTTCTGGGGATTATCACCTGTTTGTTATCTGCCAGATCTGCATCTAGCGGCTTTTCACAGTACGAGAGCCTATGCCCATCCGTTGCAACCGTGCGTATAACGCCAGAAGCAACTTCCATCATTAAACCATTCAAATAATAACGCACATCCTGCTGAGCCATTGCAAAGGATGTCCTGTCAATCAAAGTTTTCAATAAGCTCTGAGAAACACTGAACTCGTAAACACTACTCACATCATCAAGTGCTGGAAAATCTGAAGCGGGGAGTGTGGCAAGGGTAAATCGGTTACGCCCCGATCGGATTAATGCTTTATCCCCATCTACCTCAATAGTAAGTTCTGCATCGGAGGATAATGCTTTACAAATATCCAGCAGCTTTTTTGCAGGAAGCGTTGTTTCACCCGGTTCATCCATCATATGATTTACGGTAGAAACCAGTTCAATCTCAAGATCTGTTGCAGTGATTGTAAAATAATCATCAAAAGATTTAATTAAAACATTGGCCAGTGCCGGCATCGTCTGTCTTTTTTCAACCGCTCCAATCACCTGCTGAAGTGGTTGAAGCAAGTCTTCTCTTCGTATCTTTATTTTCATTCGGGTTCCTTATTATTATATATATATTAATATAAATAATAATAGTAATTAAGCTCTCTATTTTTTGTGGATAACTTTAAAAAATTTAATATTATCAATAAGTTAAAATCAAAATAAGGGTCTAACAAAATATGGATATGGTTTCTGTAAACTGTAGATAGTTTGTGGATAACTATAACATTCAATGTTATCCAGTTCACTATACATAACTTATCCACAGCTTATATGAGCCGCTCATAAATATCATATAGATGTCTCTAATTGCTCAAAATACGCAGTAAATTTGTATAATCTTCGTCGATACGGCTATCAGACTCTCTTAATTCAATAATTTTTCTACAGGCATGTAAAACAGTCGTATGATCTCTACCACCGAAGGCATTACCAATTTCGGGTAAGCTATGGTTTGTTAACTCTTTCGATAAAGCCATGGCAACCTGTCTTGGCCGAGTGATTGAGCGGCTACGGCTATTAGAGTGAAGGTCGGAAATACGTATCTTGAAATATTCAGCCACTGTTTTCTGAATGTTCTCGATGGTAATTAAACGATCATGCAAAGCAATTAAGTCTCGCAGTGTTTCCTTTGCAAACTCAAGAGTAACGGGTTTACCGGTGAAATTAGAGGTTGCCATAACGCGTCGCAGTGAACCCTCAAGCTCGCGAATATTGGATCGAATACGCTTGGAGATAAAAAAGGCGACTTCATTTGGAAGCTCGATGCCAAACTCTTCAGCCTTTTTATGTAAAATAGCAACACGGGTTTCAAGCTCAGGAGGATCAATACAAACGGGCAAACCCCAGCCAAAACGTGATTTCAGACGTTCCTCAAGGCCATCAACCTCTTTTGGATAGCGATCACAGGTCAGAATAATTTGTCGCCCACCTTCCATCAGTGCATTGAAGGTATGAAAAAACTCTTCCTGGGAGCGTTCTTTACCTGCAAAAAACTGGATATCATCAATTAGCAATACATCCAGGGATCGATAAAATTGTTTGAATTCATCAATTTGATTGTGTTGAAGCGATTTAATCATATGTGTAACAAATCGTTCGGAGTGTAAATAAACAACTCTGGCCGAAGGGTTTTTTAATAAAATTTTGTTACCCACAGCATGCATCAAATGGGTTTTGCCCAGTCCAACTCCGCCATACAGAAACAACGGATTGTAAGAGCCAGCAGGGTTTTCAACCACCTGTAAAGAGGCTGCCTTAGCAAGTTGATTGCTTTTACCTTCAACGAAATTGTCAAAATTAAAACCGATATTTAAATTGTGCTCAAGGTTGTCATCCACCGGCGAAGCGGTTTTAGGCGGTGGCACAGGAATGGATGGAGGTTTGTTCGAAGAGGTCTTATGAAGCGGGTTAATTACAGCCTGTGGTTTTTTACTGCCTACATCAAGGCTCACTGAAATGTCGCCATTTGTGTCGATCTGCTGACAAATATCGATTATTTGCTGTAAAAAGTGTTGTTTTACCCAGTCCATAACAAAATTATTAGGGGCAAACAAAAAGAGCTGATTCTCAGACTCTTCAGTTTGTAAGGGCCGAATCCAGGTGTTTAGTTGTTGATCAGATAATTCTTGCTCTAATCGTTGTAAGCACTGGGTCCATAAAGCAGTAGGCACTAAAAATTCCCCAAAACATATTTAACAGGCTGTTTCAAAGGCTGGAGCATATGACAGTGGCCTTTAAAATGAAGACATCGTATAAAAAAAATAGTTGGTAATTTTACCCTGCATTTTAAGTGCTTGATACCATTATCAATCAGAATCCTGAAAAAATCAGTTGCACAGATTTTCGTGAGCCAACGGATTAATTCAGGTACAAGTCCGGTAATGGACTCATTCAGGGTAAAAAGCGCTAAAATTAGCGATATGCTTTGACTCAGAGCAAGCACAGTATTAGAATGCACCCCCGTTTTTTTGAGATTATCAAGGTCTGGAACAATGAAAAGAACCTTCCAACCAAGCCGCATTAAGCGTGCTCGTACACATGGTTTTCGTGCTCGCAGTCGTACTGTTGGCGGTCGCAAAGTACTAAAAGCGCGCCGTTCAAAAGGTAGAGCACGTCTGTCAGCCTGATACCGGTTATATTGCTATTGTGTTTAAGCAATTTTTGAGCAGAGCGTAGTTAAAATGGCAGCAAAAAGAGCATGCTTTTCCAGGCATGTTCGTCTGCTCAGGCCAGAAGAGTACAGCTACGTGTTTAAAAAGCCGTTACGCACTAGTGATCGTTTTTTTACCATACTCGCCGTAAAAAATGAAATGGCTCATGCGCGGCTAGGTCTGGCGATATCGAAAAAAAATGCCAGACGAGCGGTAGACAGAAACATAATCAAGCGTCTGGTACGAGAAAGTTTCAGGCTCAGCCTGGATAATCTGCCGCGTGTAGATATCGTTGTTATGGCAAAGCCTGTTACGAAAAGTGCAGAAAACCGTCAGATCTTCGAATCATTGCAACAGCACTGGAACAGGTTAAACAGGCAATGCGTAAAATCTTCGTAGGGCTTATTCGCATCTATCAGTACGCAATCAGCCCGTACTTGCCCCCCCATTGCAGATATACTCCCACCTGCTCACATTATTCAGTTGAAGCGATTCAGAAATTTGGTATATTGCGCGGTGGCTGGAAGGCATTACGCCGAATTGGTCGGTGCAATCCTCTGTTTAAAGGTGGCTATGATCCAGTAGTGGGTTGTGATCATAACGCGACGGAGCATTGCTCAGGTGAGCATCAACCTGCACAAAAAAAGACCCACAAGTCTGATTGCAGGCACTAAACCACCCTAAACAAAGTAACCAGGACATTAATGGAAAACCAACGCCCCTTTCTATATCTTGCATTCTTCTTTACACTGTTTTTACTTTATACAGAGTGGCAGAAAGCATACAACCCTCAGCCCATAGTGACTGAAATTGAGCAGGTATCGATGCCATCTGCATCTGGCCGTTCGCAGGATACACCGGCAGGCACCTCACCTGCGGCGGATATTCCACAGCCTCAATTACCCGAAGGCTTGCCCGCTGTAGAGGAAGCTCCCCCACAGCTTGCTATACATGTGGTGACAGATCTACTGGATTTACAGATTAATACCCAGGGCGGTACGATCTACCAGCTCGATTTAAGGAACTACCAGAAGAGTGCGCAGGAAATGGACAAACCATTTCGCCTGTACTCTACAGAAGAAAGTGCTTATCACATTGCCCAGTCAGGTCTGCTATCGTCCACCCATCCGGCACCGAATCATGAGGCCGTATACCGCACAGAAAAAACAGAATATCGGCTGGAAGAAGGCACAGATGAGCTAAAAGTTGTACTCAACTGGGAAAAAGAAGGCGTAAAAGTCAGTAAAATATTCACCTTCACCCGAGACAGCTATGTAATTGGTGTTGAGCACCTGGTAGTATCAGAAAACTGGACGGGAACTCAGTACCAGCAGTTAAAAAGATCATTGCAGGAGCGGGAATCTACAATGATACCCACCTACGTAGGTGGTGTTGTCTACAATGAAGAAGACAAATATGAAAAAATTGACTTTGATGACATTGAAGATAAAAGCTATAAAGACAAAAGCATGAAGGGTGGCTGGATAGCCATGATACAGCACTATTTTTTATCGGCCTGGGTACCGAATCAGCAGCAGGACAATATGGTGTATACACTTCAGCCCAAAAGCCCAAATCGTTATATTCTAGGCAGCAGCTCACCTGTGGCACATGCCACAGAAGGCAGCCCCGCGAGCTTTAAAAATGAGCTGGTAGTTGGGCCAAAATTGCAGGATCGACTGGAAGTAATAGCCCCGGGCCTTGAGCTTACCGTTGATTATGGGATATTAACCATACTTGCCAAACCCCTGTTCTGGTTGTTAAAAATCTATCATGGCCTTTTTGATAACTGGGGTTGGGCGATTATTTTCCTGACCATCACGGTAAAACTGATATTTTATAAATTATCAGAAGTGGGTTATCGCTCAATGGCCAAAATGCGCAAGGTAACGCCTCGGTTACAGTCGTTAAAAGAGCGCTACGGTGACGATCGTCAGCGAATGTCTGCTGAAATGATGAAACTGTACAAAGAGGAAAAGATAAACCCACTGGGTGGCTGTTTCCCAATACTGGTGCAGATACCCGTATTTATCGCCCTGTACTGGGTGCTACTGGAATCGGTAGAAATGCGAAATGCACCTTTTGCGCTCTGGATACAGAATTTATCCGAACAGGATCCTTACTACATACTGCCACTACTCATGGGTACAACCATGTTTATACAGCAAAAGTTAAACCCTGCACCAGTGGACCCCATCCAGCAGAAAGTTTTTCAGTTTATGCCGATAGTGTTTACCGTATTTTTCCTGTTTTTCCCGGCAGGGCTGGTACTTTACTGGGTTGTTAATAATACGCTATCCATCGCGCAGCAATGGGTTATCACAAAACGCATAGAATCGGCAAAATAAACAGCAGGGGTTTAACCCTGAAATAATCAATTGACGCGCAGCCAGTGCAGGGATGCACTTATAATTCGAATACACCGTAGATAGATCGCATCCCGATGTATTCAACTGATAAATTCAGGTTTAAAAATAAGCCATGATTGAAATATGCCGATAGATAATAGCGAAACAATTTCAGCAATTGCGACAGCACCTGGCCGAGGTGGCGTAGGCATTGTGCGGGTATCTGGCCCTAAAACGCACGAAATTGCAGAAAAAATCCTCAATAAATCGCCGATCGTCCGTAAAGCCGAATATCTGGATTTTAATGATTCAAATGCTCAGGCCATAGATACAGGCATCGCACTGTATTTTCAGAAACCCCATTCATTCACTGGAGAAGACGTACTGGAACTACAGGCTCACGGAGGCCCTGTAGTACTTGATATGTTACTAAAACGCACACTTGAGCTGGGAGCCCGCCCGGCAAGAGCGGGGGAATTTACAGAACAGGCATTTCTGAATGATAAAATAGACCTTGCACAGGCAGAGGCAGTATCGGACTTAATAGAAGCCGAGTCAGCCGAAGCGGCGAGGGCAGCACTAAAGTCATTACAGGGTGAATTTTCGCAAAATATACACGAACTTGTTGATAAACTCATCGAACTTCGCTTATATGTAGAAGCCTCCCTGGATTTTCCAGAAGAAGAAATAGATTTTTTGAATGATGGGAAAGTAGAAGCCAAACTCAAAACGATTGAAGATGCACTGCAACAGGTTTTTCAGTCTGCCAGGCAGGGTAGTTTGCTACGAGAAGGCATGACACTGGTGATTGCTGGCCGGCCCAATGCTGGAAAGTCCAGTTTGCTCAACCGGCTAGCAGGTCGAGAATCGGCCATCGTAACTGAAATACCGGGTACAACGCGAGATGTACTGCGCGAACACATACAGATAGATGGTTTGCCATTGCATGTAATTGATACCGCCGGGCTCAGAGAAAGTGATGATCCGGTGGAGCAGGAAGGCATACGCCGAGCCTGGAAAGAAATCGAGCAGGCAGATCGAATATTGTTGCTGGTTGATGATAGCTATCAAAACAATGATCACCTGGCAATAGAAAACCAGCTACCCCCAAATATAGGGGTAACCCGCATATTCAATAAAATAGATATTTCCGGTCGATCGGCAGAAATCATTGAAACAGCAGAAGAAATAGATATAGCCCTGAGCGCCCGAACAGGTGAAGGCCTGGACATACTAAAAACCCACCTCAAACATTGCATGGGTTATGAGCAGAGCAGTGAAGGTCGGTTCATGGCCAGACGTCGTCACATAGAAGCACTGGAAAATGCAGAAGCAAACCTGCAAAACGCACGCTATAATCTAATAGAGCTAAAAGCAGGGGAATTGCTAGCGGAAGAATTACGCATGGCACAGCTCCAGCTCAGTGAAATTACCGGTGAGTTCACATCGGATGATTTGCTTGGACGGATATTTTCAAGTTTTTGTATCGGTAAATAAAATATCACTATATTGCTGACAGGCAAATATAGATCACATCTTTTAGAAACGGGCATAAAGAGTGAAAAAAATACAGGTTATTTGCACAGTACTGCTAATAATAACAAGTGGTATATTATTAGCAGTAGAAAAGCCAGAACCCAGCCCTCCTGATACAGGTGATACAGAGTTAGATGAATCACTGTCGCGCATTAATAAAGCAGTGACCCAGAAGCCCGGTAAAAAATCAGCCCGAAAATTAAATCAGTACACACAAAGACTGGCAGCAGATTTTCAGATACCCGAATACAGAGTTGAAGAACTCTTTAGTATTTATGAATTTACAGCAGCGGATGCGCTTATGAGTGTATCCATTGCTGATGCCAGTGGTCAGCCATTAAAAAATGTAGCAGGGCTTTATTTTAACAATAAAAAAGCTGGCTGGAAGGCAGTCTTAAAACAGTTAATGATTGCACCTGGCTCTAAAGTATATAAACAGATAAAAAAGGATGCAGCGCCAGAGTACTAGACATTATTGTTCAGGAGGCATATTCACTTACAATTTTATATTTATTAACATGATGAGCAATAAAAATTGTACTTAGCATAAGCCCGGCAAAAAACCAGGCAGAATTATACAGGCCCCAAAGCGGTAAAAAATAGAAGCCACAAAGCAATACACTTAAAACACCACCGATAGTAGACGCAGCAAAAACAAGCCCCGCAGTATGTCCCGTTTTTTCTTTGTCCACCGCACAATACCGGATAACAATCGGTGAAACCATACCCATAAATATCAATGGGGGAAGAATAAACACAATAGATGAAATCATAGAGCCCCAGCGTACATCCATCATCTGTGTCATTTGCATAATAACACCTGAAGAGAAAGGCATAATGGCAATAAAAAAAGCTGCCAGAGCGAGTAAGATTTTCAGGTGAGTAGTAATATTCTGCTGGCGGCTTAAATACCCGCCCAGATAATAACCCGATGCCAGTCCCAGCATAGAAATACCTAAAACCGAAGTCCATACATAAAGTGAAGTGCCAAACCAGGGGGCAATTAGCTTTGCCCCAATAAGCTCCACACCCATAACGGATGCACCTTCAATAAAACAGACGATTAAAATATATTTTAAATAGTGAGGCATAATGGATTACTTAGAAAAAAGGTATACCCTTTTTATTTAATTCAATGAGATGGTGCTCGATTGTATATCTGCGCCAACCCGCATAAGCGGCCTTGTTTAAACGGTCGAGAACAGGGTACTCATCCTGTAAAATAGCAGCATCTTCATACATGAGTGGATCCATAGTAAGTAAAGGTACCGGGCTGGGAGCCCCCCAGTCTTTAGTGCAGCGGGTTTTTCGCCAGGTTTTTCGAGTAAAAAACTGCGGGTCTTTATTCAGCGTCGCTACAAATAGCGTATTGCGCCCACCGGGTTTACCAGGTGTTACCATATAGTGTGTATTATAGCCCTTACTAACCAGTGTTTTATAAACAGAGCGAGAGCCTTTTCCGTCTTTACCTTCCAGGTAACCGTGAAAATTAATAATAAGAATACCCGTAGAAGAAAGACGTTTTTTAAGTAGCTCAAGAGACTCACGGGTTAAAATGTGATTAGGAACACCTTCGCCGGTAAACAGATCAATAACAATAAGATTGTATATTTTCTCATGAGTGTTTAGATAATGCCTTGCATCATCTTCAATAAAATTAACCTCAGGCGAAAGCCTGAAAAACTGCGAAGCAACCTGATAAACCCTCGGATCCAGATCCACTGCATCTACATTAAAACCTAAATTAACAAATTCATTAGCAATGCTACCCCCCGCAAGCCCGAGGAGCAACGCATTGGAACCCGAGGGTTGTGCCCCCGCGATATTTGTTAAATAATGTGCATAATCCCACAGCGAACAATTATTATAAGTATTCATATTTGTCTGGCCCACGCGATTGTTCAGCAACATGCGCCGCGGATAAACCCTGCCTTCATACAGTAACGGTATATCTGCAATCATCAACTCGCCATAAAGCCCGGTTTGTCGATAGAGAACGCCAGGAAATAAAGTAGAAGACACACTAAAAGCAGATGTGCTGATTAACGTCAGGCTAAGAGCCGAAGCAATCCAGGCATGGCGATCGACCTTAAAAGACTGCATCGCCATCAGGAAAAAGCTGATAGCGAAATAAACACCCGCCACCGCCACCACCGCATACTCCAGGCCAATAGAAGGAATCATCCAGTAACCGACCAGAAAAGTTGCCAGCACACCGCCAATAGTGGAAAGAGAAAATATTTTACCCGCCGACTCACCGGCACTGTGTTTATCGACCGTAGTGATGTGCGTCAAAATAGGCGACACCATCCCCGCAAGAATCATATAGGGTAAAATAATAACCACAGAGGAAACAATACTCCCCCAGGTACCGAAGTGGTTATAAGCCGTTGCGAATAAAATTTTGCCTAAAACAGGTGCCATAGCCACAGCAATGGCAGCATAAAACAGCAGATGGCACAGAGATGCCACCTCATCATGCTTAATAGAGCGTCGGCCACCGATCCAGTAACCCAGCGCAAGGCCACTCATCACCACCGCCAGCGTAACCGCCCACACCTCAAGTGAAGTACCGTAAAAGGGAGCCAGCATTTTGCCGCAAATCATCTCGAATGCCATGATGCCAGCGCCGTTTACAAAGGCCAGAGCTAATATTTGTTTCTGTTGCATTTTTATAAAAGATAAATTAATGTATGTCAGGTTACACAGTGGAAAATATAGTTCTCCACCAGCCAAACTCAAAGATATTGCCCTAAAGCATGGAATATGTCACTCATTTTGATTTAATTAAATTCAGAATGTTATCTATATCAATGTTTATAAAGGCTAGAAATCAGCATGTAACTCATTGATACAATAGTTTTATTAGAATAATGGCGGGCTCTTCTCCGGTCTTGTATATACAGCCATTCAGTATATCTATCCCGTTAAGGAGAGAGTCCATGGAGGTGGGGCTTCAGCCCCGCTTAACACAGCCGTGGCTAAAGCCACGGTTTCGCATGAGAGGCAAGGTATTCTGACACACAGAGCAGGGTGTCCATACCAGCAGATCTGATCGAAGATTAAGAAATAACCCGCAAAAACCAGAATATATTAGACATATGGGCATCTTAGTGCTCGCTAACCCTATACAAATATCGAAAAATGGTGATAATAGACTGTTAATGAACTGTGGACTAGATGGAATTGAAGCTGCGCTGTTTTAAAGCTTTTTGAGAAATATAAACGAATGGATAAAAACGACAAGGCAACCCGAATCAGGTCAGCTGCCGATAACAATGCCACTGTTATCAAGCCATCGGGTGCTGAACAGACAGCTAGCGAGTCCTCACAGTCTGAGCCTTCTGGTTCCGCCTCGGCCGAAAAAAAGCCAGCCGCAGATGCCAGAACACGCATAAAGCAGACACAGCCACCTCGGCAGCCAGCAGATAAATTAGCCCCCTCCACAGAAAAACTCAGAAAAGATGCGGCTGCACTCACCCGCATAAATAACAACTTTCAGTCTCAGGACACCAGCAAAGGCTTCGAAAGAGCCCGTGGCGATGCGAATAGAGCATTATCAGAAAATAAAATCGTACTTAACAGGCGCTTTGTACTGGAATCCACCCTCGGTTCTGGCGGTATGGGTACCGTATATAAAGGCCAGGACTTACGAAAAGTAGAAGCCAACGACCAGAACCCCTATGTAGCGGTAAAGGTACTTAACAGCGATTTTGAGAAACACCCGGATGCCTATATCTCACTACAGCGAGAAGCATCCCGCACCAATAAACTGGCCCACCCCAATATCATCACCGTTAACGACTTCGATCGGGATGGCGATGTAGTATTCATGACCATGGAGCTGCTTGAAGGTCAGAGCATGGATGTAGTTCTGCGTAAATACAAAGACGTAGGGCTGCCCAAAGAGCGGGCACTGAGTATTATCAAAGATTATTGCAGTGCGGTTGAGTATGCACATCAGAACAGCATAATCCACTCAGACCTCAAGCCGGGAAATATCTTTATTACAAAATCCGGTGCCAAAGTGCTGGATTTTGGTATTGCCAGAATTACCACAGATGCGCAATTAAAAGATGACTTTGATGCAGGTAGCCTGGGCGCATTAACAGAAGCCTACGCAAGCCTTGAAATGTTTCAGTACAAACCGCCTGCACCCGGTGATGATGTATATGCAGCAGGCATCATCGCCTATGAGCTACTCACAGGCAGGCACCCCTATGGAAGAAAATCGGCAGAGCAGGTGCTGGCAGAAAACATTAAGTTAAAACGGCCAGATGGCTTATCAAAGCGGGAGTGGAAAGCGTTATCCGGAGCGTTAAAAATAACGCGAGAAGAACGCACAGCATCTATACAGGAATTTCTCGATGAGCTAACATTAACGAAAAAATTCCCAATATTTAAAGTCACCAGCCTGATTTTTTTAATTGGGCTTGCCTGGTTTGGCTATACAAAATATTTTGTACCGGACAAACTAACAAGTGTAACAAAAGAAACATTTTTAAAAGCACAGGAATGCTATGCATCTAAAAACTATGATTGTGCAATAGACAGCTCAAAAGCCGTTATAAAAATGGACCCGGGTAACAAGCAGGCGCAGCAATTATTAAAACAGGCAAAAGATGATTTTCTGCAATACAGAGTCAATGTGCTTCAAAAAGCTGCAAACAAGTGTCTTAACAACGAAGATGTGCAGTGTGCCAGCAAAAAACTGCAAAAACTAATAGACATATCCGCAGGCTCAGAACAGATAGTCCTGCTGGAAAGCAGTATTTCAGAGAAAAAGCTGGAAATTTTTGTACGTAAAACCATGCAAATGGCAAATACATGCATGGCAGAAAAAAATTATGATTGTGTAATGGACTATACAACTCAGTTACTTGATAAAAAACCAGATTATAAACCGGCAAAAGATCTGGCAAATAACGTAAGAGCAGTGTTATCAAGGCAACGAATTTTTATTGCCAGTAATAACAAAGAATTTAAATCGAGAATGAAACAGGCAAAAGAGTGTTTCAGAAAAGAAGACTATATCTGTGCTAAAAAATACGCAAAGTTAGCATTAAAAAACAAGCCAGATAATAGCCAGGCTGAAACACTGTATGAAAAATCCAGCTATGCGATTAACCGCAAAGCGGATAGTTTACGCAGAGCAAATAAAGTACTTAAGCAGGGGCAGGAGTGCTATGAGCGTAAAAACTATAGCTGTAGTATAGCTAAATCGGAATCGGCCCTTGAATTTGTACCCAATCATAAAGTAGCACTTAAATTAAAAAATAAAGCGGAAAATGAAATTAACAAACTTAAAAACTCAATAATCATCAACTAACACAAATGGAGAGACTGATGAAAAAATATAAAATGCGAACCCTCATAGTAACAACACTGGCAATAAGCCTGCTAACAGGCTTTGGCTTTGGCGACCTGGCAAAAGACATATTACCAGATACCGATAAATGCAAAGGTTCATCTGATCCACATAAATGTAGAAAAAAAGAAAACCTCAAGTCGGCTGGAAAAATTGCAGCGATTGGCGTAGCCGCGAAACTGATTTACGACATGGTTATCAGCTTTAATACAAAGCAAACCAGCAGTGAAAATAAAGTTGTAAGCAAATATAAAAAGAAACACAAGACCTTACCTGATAACCCTGTACTAACTTCATACAAGTCCAGCCTCAAACCAGGCGAAGTTGTAAAAGCAGGCAAAGAAGTACTCATAGTATCTAACCTCGAAGTGGTGGCAGGCAAGAAGAGCAGCAAAGTAAAGATACAGGAAAAAATTGCCATATATGACAGCGAAGATAACAAAAAGCTGCTTAAAGAATTAATTAAAGATGTTAACAGCAAAACGGGCAAGAGTGGGGCATTTAAAAATGAGTTTAAATTCACACTACCTGTAGGCATGCCACAGGGTATATACCCAATTAAAACTCTGGTTGTTATCGACAAAAAGAACCAGAAAGAAGTTAAAAACAAGATGCAGTTAGTATTAGAAATTAATGCGGATGATGAGTATCGGATTGTAGCCCTGAACACCTATTAACAAATAGTTAATTCAGGTTTAAGCTACAAAAAAAAGGCGCTCATTTTATGAGCGCCTTTTTTCGTACTGGTTCATTAATCTGGAGGATACTCAGAAAACACAGGTAAATCATCAGCGCAAGACCAGTCTGCACGAGAATCCCAGAAAATATGCCCCTGAGGAGAAATCGGTGGTTGGCAATCAAGAGAGCCAGCAGGAATAATTACCGCATCCAGCTCTGGCACGTTTCGAGGCATTGCGCTACCACAGTTCTTACAAAAGCAGTTATAAAAGCGTTCAGCCTCGGGCACCTTATAACGGCCCAGCAGGTCTTCACCTTCGAGCCAGCGGATACTCGTGTGTGGAGAGACTAATAAATTGCTCGCATGTCCCGTGCCAGTAGCTTTACGACAACGCTGGCAATGGCAGTGATAAAACCGCTTCGCTTCTCCCGTAACACGATACTTAACTGAGCCGCACAGGCAGCTCCCATCAATTGTAACTTCAGACATAATAGTATCCCGATAATAAAATTATTTTAATTTTGAGGCCCAGATGGCAATTTTATGCTTCATGGATTTCTGAGAAACCTGATCCTCAGGAATTGCCTGAATCACCTTATCATGAATTAGCAGACGATAAATATACTCAATTTTCTCAGTAGCCGAGTCGGTTGGTTCAAATATAACAGCGCCCCGAGCCTCGCCATACTTAACGCCCTCGATAATCGCTTTTTTCAGAAGTTCTTTTTCATTTTTAAGCTTTTTCATAATAACGTTACTCGAAGTTTAGTTACGAAAGTAGAGCAAACAGTACCGCAGCTGCCCCAGATTAATATAAAATGGATTAATCTAAAATAGCTTAATCTAAAATAGCTTAATCTAAAACTGGCTAATCTGATACTGCGCCTGCAAAAACAGCAGCACATCATCATGTGTACCCTTAAAAACAACCCGATCTTTTTTCTTGCTGAACTGATAATCATACATCGGATCATAATAATCTACTAGCAGACTTTCAATCCAGCGTTTATGGGGTTCAGATTCATTAAAAGATCGGTGCTGCTCAATTGCAAAATCCAGCAAAGCCCTGAGTTCCTTATAACGAACCCCTCCCAGGCGGCGCTGAATTTTATCAATTGAAAGCGCAAGTTGTTCCGCCCATCGGTCAAAGCCGCATTCAAAGCCATAAAACTGCTGGTGCTCCTCAAGTGACTGAACAATATACTCATGAAACGTAATATCCACTCGCTCTTCAACACTCGCCTCAAGCTGAACAAGCGCCGCGAGCTGCATTTTACGATAAAGGGATTCAGGAATACGCCGCGAGCCAATATTGGGCGCTTCATCTTCAAAAACAACATAGCCAAACGGCTGCTGTCGCATTTTAAGCAACTCGATAGACAGAATATTTTCAATATTAATCTGCGAAGGCTGCGGGCTCACATGCTTACCAAAAACAGACCCACGGTGATGCAAAACACCCTCAAGATCAATTTTTTGCTGCAACTTATTTAACAGTAAAGTTTTACCAATACCCGTACGCCCGCCCAGAATAACTGGCCGAATTTGTTCAGCCGATACATCGATCTCATCAATCAAAAATCGCCGCATGGCCTTATAGCCACCCTTAACGCGAGGATACATAACGCCAGTGTTTTCATAAATCCACTGCTGCGTTATTTTTGAGCGCATACCCCCACGAAAACAGTAAAGCACCCCCTGAGGGTTTTGCTCAATAAATAATTTCCAGAGCTCAAGCCGTGCGGACTTAACCTCACCCTGAACCAGCGTATGCCCCAGCGCAATTGCCGCATCCTGGCCCATATCCTTATACTTAATACCAATTTGCTCGCGCTCATCATCATTAATTAAAGGCACATTATTACTAAGCGGAAAAGCACCCATTAAAAACTCAACTGGCGCACGCACATCCAGCATAGGCGTGTTTTCCAGAAACAGGCCAGCATAGTCATCCGTTTCAGGCAGGTTTACAAGAGTAGTCATCGGTTTATACAACAGTAATCAAAGGCTCAGAATTAGAGCCATCCGCATCAAGCAGCTCGCCCAGAGAAGAAACCGAAAGGTTTAAATTGGCGCAAAAAGCAATAAACGCATCGGCGTAACTATTCTCAACTGCAACCAGCAGGCCACCGGAGGTTTGAGGATCGCATAAAATTTTCTGCTGCAAATCGCTCATCTCCCCCAGCTTATGGCCATAGCTATCGAAATTTCTTTGCGCACCACCTGGCGAGCAACCCAGAGAAATATAGCTTTCTACTTCCGGCAGTTTAGGCACATCGCAATAGCGAACAACCGCCCGCACATTACTGCCCTCGCATATTTCAGATAAATGCCCCATTAAGCCAAAGCCCGTCACATCCGTCATCGCCGTAACATAAGGCAGGCGGGCAAACTCAGCGCCCGGCTTATTTAACTGGCACATCGTGTCTGGCGCAATACGCTTATGGGCATCCTTCAGCAACTTCTTTTTTTCAGCGGTTGTTAAAATACCAATGCCCAGAGGCTTGGTTAAAAACAACTGGCAACCAGCCGTTGCCAGATCATTACGTTTTAAATGCGCATTATCCACCTGGCCGGTAACCGCCAGGCCAAAAATCGGTTCAGGTGCATCAATCGAATGTCCACCCGCCAGCGCAATACCCGCCAGCTTACAGGCATAGCGACCGCCCTCAATTACCTCAGAGGCCACCGCCGCACTAAGCTTACTGATAGGCCAGCCAAAAATCGCAATCGCCATTAAAGGCGTACCACCCATAGCGTAAATATCGCTAATCGCATTCGTAGCCGCGATCTGCCCGAACTCAAAAGGGTCATCAACAATGGGCATAAAAAAATCCGTTGTACTCACCACAGACGACCCATTACCAAGGTCAAAAACCGCAGCATCGTCTTTGGTATCATTACCCACCAGTAAACGGGGATCAGAAAAAGGAGCAGAAGACGTGTGGAGAATTTCTTCGAGTAAGCTGGGCGCAATTTTACAACCGCAACCAGCCCCATGGCTGTATTCAGTTAATTTAATAGAAGTCATAATGTCACTTAGCGTTCAATAGGCTAAAAACGCCAGTGTACACATTAAGCCACAGAAAGTCACTGCCCACCCCCCATGAAATCGCCACTGAAAGTGGATCTTGCGTAGGTTGGAGTGACGCACAGCCACCCCGCCAGAATTATCAAAACTCGCACACCATGGAGGTGGGGCTTCAGCCCCGCATAACACACCCGCTCAAGTCCCACCAAAAAATGAACCCTCGCTCCA